>Ga0079225_10001819_pt1 | contig 12104 bp, 9 predicted proteins | sample Poulit2012_FD_76344 | JGI IMG/M metagenome (GOLD analysis project Ga0079225, IMG submission 76344) | Agricultural soil microbial communities from Georgia to study Nitrogen management - Poultry litter 2012 | ecosystem: Environmental > Terrestrial > Soil > Agricultural land | place: USA: Georgia...
CTTTCGAGAAGAGCTTATCCACTCTTCGTGAATATCTAACAGAACGGCACCAATTAATCGTTCAGCTGATGCCTCATTTGGAAAAATACGAATGACTTTTTCACGTCGACGAACTTCTTGATTTAATCGCTCAATTAAATTGGTGCTTTTTAATTGATTGTGACCTTTACCAGAAATGGTATATTGAAAGGCATCTTCAAAACCGTTATCGAGTTTTTCACATGCTTTTTGGTACTTTGAGTAATCGGCATAGGCTTCTAAAAGATTATTTTTAGCCGTTCTAGCTAACTCAATATCAGAGAATCTAGAAATAGTTTTCATCGCTTTACGAAAGGGTTTAGATTCCTTTTTAGGGACAGAGCTTAAAATATTTCGCCTGAAATGAACTTGACATCTTTGCCAAGAAGCACCTGCGAAGGATTTACGAATCGCTGATATTAAGCCGGCATGAGCATCAGAAATAATCAGTTCTGTGCCATGGGGTACGCGCTCCTTTAAATAATCAAAGAACGTTGATCATGTTTCATCGCTTTCACCGTTTTGGATCATGAGTCCAATGATTTCACGCTCGCCTTCTTCAGTAATCCCAAGAGCGATCTGGCAGCTTTTTGAAAGGACACGATGTTCTTCACGCACTTTAAGGTAAAGCGCGTCAACCATGACGAACGGAAATGTCGTTTCTGAGAGAGGACGATTTCTCCATTCTTTAACGATTGGGTCGAGTGTTTTGGTCAGGTCGGAAATAAATGATTTAGACACTTTTTTACCACAGAGTTCTTCAACGACTTGAGAAACTTTACGCGTTGAAACGCCGGACACATACATTTCCAACATTGAAGCTAGAAGTGCCTTTTCGTTTCTCTGGTAGCGCTCAAAGACAGTCGGTGAAAACCCACCGTCTCGTGTGCGAGGAACAGCCAAATGTAACGTACCAATTCGTGTCGTCCACTCTCTTGGATAATAATCATTACGCTGGCTTACACGCTCGTCAGAACGCTCGTAGTCGTTCGCTTGAATGTACTCCGTCCGTTGTTGTTCCATCAATTGGTTGAAAACAGTGGTTAGAATTGTTTTAGAAACATCATCAGTTACGGATTTATCGATTAAATTTTGTATTTCTTTGGTTTCCAATGTAAAATGTAGGTGGGTCATATTGATCTGCCTCCCGGTTAGTTTTTGTGGTTAAAAACATTGTACCGTATAGGCGACCAATATGGCCTATTTTCTTTTACACAATTATATGGACTTTATCCCTTTGTAAAAGCACTTCAATGACTTACAAGATAAAATAAAATAGGTAATTAAAAATATAGTAAAATCATAAAAGACAAATTGGCTAACTTAAACTTGAAATTCAGCCTTCAAACATTTTATGTTATATTGCGGAAGTTTCGTAAACATATTGTCAAAACACTCTTGAACTTGATTTGAGTAACTACCTTGATTACAAAAGTTATGATAATGTTCAAATAATATTTAGTTTAATTTTTGAGTAGAACTCCTCAAAATGAGTTCTGGCTCAAACATAACTGATTCATGTTTGTTTGCCCCTTCAGTATTCTCTGCCTTATTATGCTTGATCATATCTAAAATCAATTTTCCAGCCGTTTCACCTAACTGACTTTGTGGATGTTTAATTGTAGTTAATTTTACTTCTGACACATTTGCTAAAAAAGAGTCGTCAAATCCAACAATTGAAATATCATTCGGAACGCTTAATTGATGTTCCCGAATCACATCTAAAAGCTTCATTGCCAATTCATCATTGTAACAAATTATTGCAGTTGGCCAATTACTCATATTTTGCGATATAATCTTCTGTAGCTTTCCTAATGGTTTTATCTTCTTTTCGGCTGTTTTATACGTGATGATATTACTTGGAATTATTGCAATATCATGATTTCTATGGGCTTTTAAATATCCCTTCATTCTTTTTGATCCTTGTTTATCATCTGTCTTAAAAAAGCCCACAATATTTCTGTGCCCCAAATCAATTAGATGTTCGGTTTGTAAATAAGCCCCTTTTTCATCATCTAGGGTAATACTGATAGGTTCTAATTCATCATAAAAAGCATTAATCATAATATATGGAATATTTTTACTTTCCAAATTTAAATAATAATTTATGTTTGGATTCGCCGTTCCACTTAAGGTTGGTTCGACAATAACACCATCAAAGCGCTGAGATAAGATTGTTTCAAGCACCTTTTTTTCTGTATTATGATCGTTATTTGTACTAAATAAGCTGACATTATAACCATGTTCACTTAACTGCTTTTCAGCCCCTCTAATAATAGACGGGAAAATGTAATCTGAAATATAGGTTGTAATAATAGCAATATTTTTTGATTGGATTTGTCCTATTTGTGGTTCGTTTTTTGTTCTATCCGCACAAAATGTGCCTGCGCCTTGTTCTCGATATAGCCAACCTGTTGTAACCAAATCACCAATAGCCAATCTGACAGTATGGCGACTCACACCAAATTCTTTCATTAATTCGCTTTCGGAACTGATTTTTTGATTTGGCTTGTACGTACCATCCAATATTTTTGATTTGATCGACTGTTTTACTGTACTATACTTTGTTTTCATGCCTACACCTCTATCAACTTTTAGCTCGTCATGTTCAGTTAAACCGCACATATCATTTATTCATTGATACTATAACATATCATCGTTCATATGGATATCAGCAATTGAAAATCCCTTATACTTATTGAACGTATACTATAGAGCTTATTAAAAATAATATGTGCTCCAAAAGTGTTGATAAAAACTTCCTTTCAGAGCACACATCTATCAATGCATATCCGTTGTAATGCTTTTACTTCCAGATTGCTTTGCTTCGCTTAGCTTTAATTCTTATTTCAATTGTCTTATATTCGTGTCGTTGTCAATGACGATATATTCAATATGTGTTATTTCAGCAACGTCATATAGCTGGTCAACATACCAACATTGCTTTCATAAGAGGTACATTATCGTGTAAATGTAAGCGTCTGACCGCCACTCCGACTATGAAAGAACAGGGTTATTGATATTTTTTAGAATGTCTAACACATCATTCCGTTACCATTTATATTTGTAGTTTTGCATTTTCAACCTAACTAACATACACCCATAAATATCTTGAACGAGATGATCTACTAAGTGTGCGTAAATCCTTTTGTTAACCATTCCCTTTTCGGCACATTTATTAACAATGACATGACTTTCCTATCATGTTACCTTATTCATGTATATTATTGTTTTTTTAAACGAATCATGTTCCATGACATTTTTGGTAAAATACCAACGAGATTGTCATCTTCAAAGAAAGATTCGCCATTGTTATGTGGTTGTACCTGCTGATTTTGGAATGTGTTGATTGCCTTAGGATCATCATTTTCTAAGACAACATGTTCAATCGTATCATAGTCAGCAAACGACCGAACATCTATATCCACACGCAATGTGTCCTCCAGATGACGATTGGTTGCAAAAATTACTACTTCTTCATTTGCTTCATTGTAAACAACTGAAGCATCTAAATAGGGGACGTCTGTAAAGTCTTTACTATCATATTTAGGTGAATTGATCACTGGATTCAATGTCACACCGCGTCCATACACAGATGTGTAATAGTACGGGTAGAAAATTGTTTGTTTCCATGCCCCACCACCATTTTCAGTCATAATCGGTGCAATGACATTCACCAACTGTGCCATACATGCCATCTTGACACGGTCTGAATGTTTAAGCATTGTGTTTAATAGGCTCCCAACTAACAGAGCATCTTCAAACGTATACACATCCTCAAGTTGTGGGGGTGCGACAGACCACGGTTCGATTTTTTTATCTTGTTCGTTTGAATGGAACCAAACATTCCACTCATCAAAACTTAACATCATCTGCTTTTTACTGCGCTTTTTCGCTTTGATATAGTCACATGTTGCAATGACTGTATGGATAAAATGATCCATTTCTAAAGATTGAGCAAGATAGTTGGCTGTATCATTATCATGATTACCATAATATTGGTGCAGAGAAATATAATCTGCCACGTCATATGTATGTTCTAATGTTTCAGCTTCCCATGACGGAAATGTCGGCATGTCAGAATTAGAACTGCCACATGAAACCAACTCAATTGATGGATCAACAAGTCTCATAGCTTTTCCTGTTTCATTCGCCAATCGACCATATTCATAAGCTGTTTTATGACCAACTTGCCACGGGCCATCCATTTCATTTCCTAAACACCATGTTTTAATATTGTGTGGATCTTTATAGCCATGCTCTTTTCTTAGTTCACTCCAATACGTGCCACCAGGGTGGTTTGTATATTCTAATAGATTTCTTGCCGCATCGATCCCTCTCGTCCCAAGGTTTACTGCCATCATCGCTTCGGAACCTACTTTACGTGTCCAATCCATAAATTCATTGGTACCGATCTCATTTGTTTCAATAACACGCCATGCCAATTCTAACCGATCAGGCCGTTCTTCCCTTGGACCAACACCATCTTCCCAATTATAAGCAGACACCATATTACCACCAGGATAACGAATAATCGGCACTTGCAACTCTTTAACTAAATCAATGACATCTTGTCTGAACCCATCTCCGTCTGCAGATGGATGATCTGGTTCATATAAACCACCGTAAACAGCTCTACCTAAATGTTCAATAAATGAGCCATAAATTCTTGGATCTACTTCTGATATCACAAAATCCTTATCGACAATCATTTTTGCTTTAGTTATTAGTTTTGACATTTATGAATCGTCCTTTCAAATTTAAAACAACAATCGTAATTAACTTCGATAACGTATTTAATTATTGGAAACAGGTAAAGATCCTCTCAGATAAAGGAAGGGTAACGATTCCCTACCTTTAACTGAGAGGTCACCGGATGAATAATACATAAAACTATTTATTAGTTTAGTATTAATCTGTTTGCTGTGACTCTACGGCTTTTTGAGATGCATTTAGTGCTTCTTCTACCGATTCCTCATTACGCAATACATTGTTTAATGTATTCGTGTTTAATTCTGTTGTAACATCTGGTGATAATGGAGAAACTTTAAGTGTAAAAATTTCATCCTTTATTTCTGTTAAAGTCTCAAAAATGTCATCGCCAAAGTATTGAAAATACTTATTATCCTCTAACACTTCAGGACTATCCCACACGCTATGGCGAATTGGATCAAAGCCTAAAACTCTCCACAGCTTAATATTACCTTCTTTTGATAGTTTCGCATGGGCTAGAAACTCTTTTGCAAGTTCTGGATGATCGGTTTGGTTTGTTACAGCCGTACCTGTTCCACCCATACCTGCAGATCTATTTCCACCTTCTTCAAATGCAGGCATTGGTCGAATTACCATTTTACCATCTAAATCTGGCATGCTGTCTATAAATCGTCCCATAAACCAAATTGGCATACTTAATGCAGCTGCTCCTCCGTCATTCATGTAAGAATAATATTCCTCATCATGGGGACCCCCACCTGGTGCAACTTCCGAAATGCCTGCCTCTTGCATATCTACTAATAATTGTAATGCATCAATATTTTCTTGTCGGTTTATAGTAGGATTGTCATTCTCATCAATAAAGTCAGATTGCTGCTGAGCCACCATTGCAGAATATGGTGTATTATCGCCTGCGAAAGAATTGAACATCATGGCATCTGTCTTGTCCACAACTTGTTCACCTGCTGACATAAAATCGTCCCATGTTTTTATAGAATCTATATCAACACCGGCTTCATCCATAATATCTTTATTATAATACATGACTGATGAACCAACATGTGTAGGCACACCATAATAGTTTCCGTCTTTTGCATAAATATCAAATCTAGATTCAATGAACTCATCTAAAATCGGTTCTATATACTCATTCATCGGTAATAATTGTGGCTCACCATCTAAATTGTTTTGAAAATTAGAAATTTTTATATCCACAATATCTGGGGCGCCAGTATCTGATTGTAGCGCCAACAATAAATTATTGTGCATTTGTTCAACCGGATAAGACTCTATTACTAACTTGATCGGATTATCACTATTTTCTTCATTCCATCTTTCAGCTGCATCTTGATAAAAGTCCACATGTTGTGGTGAAAATGTCCAAAAAGTTAATTCAGTTGCATCTCCAATGTCATCCCCAACCTTAGTAACATCTTCTGCTCCTTCACTCGAGTCGTCTCCGCCACAAGCAATTAAAAGCATCGCAACGATTCCAATTATCATGGTTAATAAAATTTTCCTATACATAGTTCTACCCCCTATTTTTCACTTATTACACTTAAAAAGTTTACACCTATAATTTCTATAATCTTAATTTTGATACCAGCATTAACACTGAATATTCTCACACCATAATTAATAGATTATATTCATGTCATCACCTTTTTTTAATTATTTCTATTGACTATTCGTTATTTCATCTATTTTCGCAAACACTTGACCTGAAAAAAAGGCATATGTTAGCGCAATTAAACTGATGGAACAAAACAAGAACATACTTGGTAACTTAATAGAAAAGTACATAATAACAAATGTTACAGAAATAATGATGACGGTTGAAAGTATTTTTGTTATACCAATAATGAGGGCGTTTTTAAAATACTGAATGATCTTTGTATCATAGTGACTTAACAGTGGGAATATCCATACCAACAAAACACTATATAAAAAAACAACAAAATAGTAGGAAAATACAACATATACTGGAACCTTGGCTCCTAATTCTCGCAGTGCATAATAATTTAAGAATAGAATAGCTGCTATTAAAGTTAATATTAAACCTATTATATTTGATTTGATGAACTCTTTTTTATATGTTTTTTTAAATATTTGAAAAGTCGAGTGGATTTCCTTTTCTTTTGTCCATTTTCTTGCCACACTGATTATGGCTGTGGTGGCTGGGAATATGCCACCTATTAGAAACCCCATGAAGCTAAAAAGAAACCACAGAAAATTAAGCCATGCCATTTGTAATATTACTTTCAAAAAGCGATCTAAGGAATTTACAAGTTGTTGTCCGATCATCAGCGTCACTTCCCATATTAGTTATTACCCTTTCACACCACCAACCGTTAAACCAGTTATAAAATAACGTTGAAAGAAAATAAACAGAATAACTATCGGAATAACAGTCATTACCGAACCAGCAATTAAAACATCATAGTTATTACCATACGGCGTTAGTAAGGTTGCCAATCCAATAGGTAACGTAAACATATCATTAGACCTTAGTACAATTAATGGCCAAAGGAAATTGTTCCAACTTCCTAACCCCTGCAATATTGCCATGGCGCCCAGTGATGGTGTCATTAATGGAAGCATAATCTTAAAATAAATTCCGTATTCTGTGGCACCATCAATACGAGCAGCATCCATCAATTGTGCTGGCAAACCTAAAGCATATTGTCTAAAGAAAAAAACGGCGATAGGCGCTACAACCATTGGCAAAATCACACCTGAATAGGAATCAACTAATTTAAAACTCATCATCATTTGAAATAAAGGCAACATTAATATTTCAAATGGAACCATTAGAATAAATACCACAAAAGTAAAAAGTAAATTTTTCCCTTTAAAGTCATACACGGCAAGGGCATAACCTACCATAGCAGAGAAAAACAAAGATAATATTATCGTAATCGCAGAAATTATCATACTATTCATATACCACTTCCAATAACCAGCAGCCTCTGTGAAAATATAAGTATAGTTATCAATGTTTAGAATACCCCAGTCGAACGCTAAACTTATCCCTGTACGCATTAATTCAGATGACGGCCGAAATGACGAGATCAGTAACATAATAACTGGAAATAATGCAATTAAGGAAATTGCTATCAATCCGATGTTCGTAATCCATGTTAAGGTACTTCGATTTTGTTGCTTCACTATTCGTCACCCCGCTTAAATGCTCCAGTTAAAAGAAGTTGAATAAAGCTAACAATAAAAATTATAATCATAAGAATTACACCAATTGCTGCTCCAAACCCCATATCATTTTGCTGAATACCTTGTTGATAAATATAACCAACAACTGTTAAACCGATATTGCCGGGAGAACCCGTCTCCCAAAACACGAAGCTTTCTTCAAACATTCTAAAACCATTAATTATAGATATTGTTACTACAAAAATAGTAACGGGCTTTAAAAAAGGCAAAGTTATATACCTAAATTTTTGAAAAATAGAGGCACCATCAATTTCTGATGCTTCATACATCTCATTGGGAATGTTTTGTAAACCTGCTAAAAAATAAAGTATATTTACGCCCAACCACCGCCATACACTAAGCATGACCATTAAAAACATTCCAGACCAGCCTGAATACCGCCAATTGACACCATTCATCCCTAACCAACCTAATAACTGATTTGCAGCTGCTGTATCCGTCTCTCCAAACATCAAGCGAAAAATCATTCCCGCTACTATAGTTGACGCTAAGGCTGGCATAAATAACGATGCCCGAAACAACGTTTTGAACCTTGTAAACTTTGAATCTAAAATAACCGCCAAAATAATGGGCAATATCGTCAAAAGGGTAACTGTTAAAACAACGTATATAGTTGTATTAGATAATGCTTTATAAAAGACTGGGTTAAAGACCCTTTCATAATTACTTAATCCTATAAACTCAACCTGCCCTGGCAATATTCGCTGAAAACTCATCATTATACCACGTATTGCTGGATAAACAGTCAGCACCAAAAAAGAAATAATAAATGGCGATACTAAGACATATGGTACAACCTTTTTAGAGTTTAAAAACTTCACTAAGAAATTCGTTTTTTTTGACTTAACAGCTTGATTGAATCCGATGTTAACCCCTCCTACCCTCATTATAACCTCAAAAGAATGCGCATACAATACTGACGTGCTTGTTAAAAACAATATACAATAGACTGGACAACTTGTCAATAACTTATTTGACCACGATTGAATCAAGCATTAACAAGAGAATGGCACTTCTAAAAACAACGAGTATAATTTAAATTATAAAAAATATACGTACATTATATACAAGCACTGATTTTCTAGTACGTACCTACGGAGTGATAAGGATAGTAGCCCACCTAAATACAATTTAAAAAATCAGCTATAAAAAGTCAATCGAAGAATGAAAAATTATTTAGCTGTTCTTGAAAATTGGTAACATCTAAAATTTGGCATACCAAATAAACTTTCCATCTATGTATTTTAAAATAGGATAGCATCTATTTATTCAAGGGTAGGTCTTGGTTCGGAAGATTTTTTATCCCTAATAATTACGAAAACAATATTCTTAATTTGCGTGCAATGCCCCAGCTAGAGATCACTGAAAAAGTTCTTAAAAGCTAAAAACAACTTTAAATGTCCTGATTATGTCCTGAAAGTGGTTTATAATCGAAGTACTATTTCAAAGAGTGGGTATTTCCAATGTTAGAACGTCAAACACCATTACCATTAAGTACACACGATCAACTATATGAGATGCTGATCCCGGAAGATAATTTCCTTCGTCCAATAAAGAAATTAGTGGACTTTAGTTTATAGAAGAGAAGTTGAAGGACAAATACTGCTTGGATAATGGACGAAATGCCGAGCCACCGAATAGAATGTTTAAATACCTTTTATTAATATTTTAATTACTTAAGATTTCTTCATGACAGTTCCACATACGCTTCTTCCTTTCATGTGGCGAGAGTACACTTCGATTTTGAATACCATCAAACTTGAAGCGTAAAAGTTTTTCAAGCTAATTTTATAAAACACTCCTAATATATGCCAAATAAAAGATAATATAACTGTTGCAAACATCATATATCGGCATATTTCATGAGGTTTTCAAATAATTACGAGAAGAGAAAAAAACAGGAAAAAGGCAAAAATCATTTCTTCGAGTTCATAAAAATTCATGATCCAAGGAATCAAAGCTACATCACATACGAATATGACATTCTCTTGTTCATGGGCATATTAAAAAATGCATGCAATCTCTAAAGTATGAGTGGCATGATCGATCGCTTCAATAAAACGAATGCATAAGAAATATTTAACGATTTTCTGGTACTGAAAAGCTGGAAGATTTATCTCATTACAATACAATCAATGATTTCTTATCCAAGCTGAATTCAGAAGAATTACAGAAAATCAAAATATATATAATTAAGGGAATCCTAAAATAGCGAAGTTTGGAATCATATCATATTGGTGGTAAATATCGGAAAGTTATCATTGATGACACGGGCCTTTTTACTTTTAATGAAAAACATTGTGACCATTGCTTAAGGCGGGAATACAAAGACGACGAGGCAATGTGTAAAAGACGGTTTATATTCAACATGTTCTGGTAGCTAAACTGGTCATTGGAGATATGGTGTTAAGCATTTATTCATAGTTCATTGAAAATGAGTCTGAGGACGTGTCCAAGCAAGATTGCGAATTAAAAGCGTTTTACAGACTGGCTGTGAAAGACTAAAAAACACATACAAACACCTGCCTCGCTGTATACTTGATGATAGCCTTTCTAGCTGTAAGGGTGTATTCGCCAGGTGCAGCGAGTATAAATGGAAGTATCTTTTGTTCTTCAAGGAAGGACAGATAAAAGGTAGCATAAAAGAGTATCAGTAGTTGAAAAAACTAGAGGGAACTTTGGGCACCGACGGTATTTGTTGGATGAATGAAATAGCGTACAACGAAAGAAAAGTGAACGGATTAGAAGCCATACCTGAAACAAAAAGAGAGGAAAGTCAATTTATATTTATCACGAATATTAAGGTTAACAAAAAGAATGTACAGGTTCTTGTTGGTGTAAACAGGAGTCGTTGGAAAGTCGAAAATGAGGGTTTTAATCGGCAGAAAAATATTTGATATTATATTGAACATGCAAACAGCCGAAATTATAACGCCTTGAAGAACCACTATCAACTTATTCAAATAACAGATATTTTGATGCATCTTTATGAAAATAGTTCAAAATTACTAAAGCGCACCAAGCAAGCGATAAAAACAATATCTTCAGATCTATTAGAAGTCGTTTTTTGACAGTTGAGGATATTGAAAAGTTAAAAAAACCTATACAAATAAGGTTTACCTAATGCAATTACTATACTAAAGGATGTGATGTAACGCAAAAACAAAACCTTATTTGCTTGTGTCAACCTTTTCTCGGTACCTTTATAATAACAGTAAATCCAGCACTCTATTTTTTGTATACTTTTTTTAGCTATCACACGCCATCTGTCGCTTTTCCCCCTATAGATCTGGTTTCGTTCCACAAGTTGGCGCACAAGCTTATGACTGCAGATTTTTCTTTAACTTGCCAAGTGGTGACGAATGGGCTTCGTACAGACCAATGGTGCCTTGTTTTGCGCCTATTGGGCGAGGAAGTTGATAAAGATTCCGCGCCTTCTTTACCATCCTTTTGAACGTACTCTGTTTTCGGGTTGTTCGGTGTTGATCCTTCAAATAAACATCCCTTAAGTGTTCCATTAAAAATGCTTTGTTTCACTTTCACCATTGCTTCAGCTCCTTTTTGACCCCAATCCATGCCACGCTTCTTTATACGGTATGTCACTCAACGTTAATTAGATTCCATTGCACCCATACGCCTCGCATCATGAGACAGTTATTCAACACACTCTCGCCAGTCGATAATACGCTCTCAGTTACGGTTTATATAGGTACGAAACTCTTTTACTTTTTTGAGCTTCTTGTCATCTTCCAATGTATTTTCATACCAATCCAACCATGATAATGTGAAATTGTCTAAATTATGTGATTCTAGCGCTTTTCGAATACCATCTTTATAGTCGCTCTGCTTAGCACCAAGCACTCGAGTTAACCCTTGAAAACAGATTCTAAAAAATGTGTGCTCCAAAAGTGTTGGGATCCCCTTTTAGAGCACACATCTATCAATGTATATATGCCATGATATGTTATTATTACTTCCAGATCGCTTCGCTTAGTTTCAACTCTTGTCTAAATTGTCTTATGTTTGTGTCATTATCAATGACGATGCATTCAATGTTAGTCATTTCTGCAAAATCATATAACTGGTCAACAGTGACTTCATAAGAAAATACGTTATGGTGTGCACCACCTGCGTAAATCCAAGCC
>Ga0079225_10001820_pt1 | contig 12100 bp, 20 predicted proteins | sample Poulit2012_FD_76344 | JGI IMG/M metagenome (GOLD analysis project Ga0079225, IMG submission 76344) | Agricultural soil microbial communities from Georgia to study Nitrogen management - Poultry litter 2012 | ecosystem: Environmental > Terrestrial > Soil > Agricultural land | place: USA: Georgia...
ATTAGGGAAGGAGGTAATTTTTAAATGGTCATGACAGATCCAATAGCAGATATGCTAACACGAATTCGAAATGCGAATCTCGTTCGCCATGAACAATTAGATATCCCATCATCAAAATTAAAACAAGAAATTGCTGACATTTTAAAGCGTGAAGGATATATTAAAAACTATGAAGTAATTGCAGATAACAAACAAGGAATCTTACGCATTTTCTTAAAGTTTGGTCCAAATGAAGAACGTGTCATTACAGGACTCAAGCGTATTAGTAAGCCGGGACTTCGCGTTTATGCAAAAGCACATGAAGTACCACGAGTATTGAACGGTTTAGGTACAGCGATTGTCTCAACATCTAAAGGAGTCCTTTCAGATAAAGAAGCCCGCTCACAAGCAGTAGGTGGCGAAGTTTTAGCTTATATTTGGTAAACATAACAATTAGGCAGGAGGTGGACATTATGTCACGTATTGGATTTAAACCAATTGAAATCCCTGAAGGTATCGAAGTAACGATCAATGGTCAAACAGTAACGGTTAAAGGTAAAAGCGGAGAGCTTTCTTATACAGCTCACGATACGATGGAAATCGTTCAAGAAGACAATGAGATTATCGTGAAACGTCCTGATGAATCTAAAGCAAGCCGTTCCATTCATGGAACAACTCGTAGTCATATCCAAAATATGATCGAAGGAATTCATAAAGGCTATGAAAAACATCTAGAAATTATCGGTGTCGGTTACCGAGCTCAAAAACAAGGAAACAAATTAGTCATCGGCGCTGGATTCTCACATCCAGTTGAAATTGAACCGATTGAAGGTATTGAAATAGACGTTCCGAAAAACACAGAGATTATCGTTAAAGGTATTGATAAAGAACTCGTAGGAACAGTCGCAGCAAAAATTCGCGCGATTCGACCACCAGAACCTTATAAAGGAAAAGGTATTCGTTATAAAGACGAATATGTCCGTCGTAAGGAAGGTAAAACAGCTACTTAATTCAGCTTAAAGATCATCTGTAAGAAAGGAGAGTCTTAAATGATCACAAAAACGACAAGAAATGCATCACGCAAAAAACGTCATCAACGTGTACGTCGTCGCGTCGTAGGTACTGAAGAACGTCCACGACTTAACGTATATCGTTCAAATAAACATATATATGCACAATTAATCAACGATGAAACAGGTACAACAGTTGTTAGTGCATCAACGAAGGAAAAAGAAACAACATTAGAAAATACAAGTAATGTCGAAGCAGCTAAACATGTTGGCGAACAAATTGCTAAACGTGCTAAAGATGCAGGCATTGAAAGTGTAGTATTCGACCGTGGCGGTTATAAATATCATGGACGTATTAAAGCACTTGCTGAAGCAGCTCGCGAAGAGGGCTTACATTTTTAACGAAAAAGGAGGGTGAACGAAATGAATACATTTATCGATCCAAATGAGTTAGATTTAGAAGAACGTGTCGTAACGATCAATCGTGTTGCAAAAGTAGTTAAAGGTGGCCGTCGTTTTCGTTTCTCAGCACTCGTTGTTGTCGGTGATAAAAACGGTCATGTCGGTTTCGGTACAGGTAAAGCTTTAGAAGTGCCTGAAGCGATTAAAAAGGCAATTGATAATGCGAAGAAAAACCTAATTAAAGTACCAATTGTCGAAACTACAATTCCACATGAAATTCACGGAAAGTTTGGTTCAGGAAATGTCCTCATGAAACCAGCTGTTGAAGGTACAGGAGTTATTTCCGGTGGTCCAGTTCGTGCGGTTCTTGAATTAGCAGGAATTGGCGATATCGTTACAAAATCTTTAGGTTCAAATACACCAATTAATATGATTCGTGCAACAATCAACGGTTTAACAAACTTAAAAACAGCTGAAGAAGTTGCTAAGCTACGTGGACTTACCGTTGAAGAGTTGCTAGGGTAAGGAGTGAACAAAGTGTCAAAACAAATTGAAATTACCCTCAACAAGAGTATGATCGGAAAAACAGATAAACAACGTAAAACAGCACAAGCTTTAGGCTTAACAAAAGTTAATGATTGTGTTGTGTTACAAGATACTGACGCAGTTCGTGGAATGATTAACGTTATTTCACATCTCGTCACAGTTACGGAAAAATAAATGAAAACTTCTAATAAAGCAAGGGGGTGCACAGATGAAACTTCATGAGATGAAAAGTATTCGTAAAAAGCGACAAAGAGTTGGTCGTGGAATGGCATCAGGTAGTGGAAAAACATCTGGCAGAGGCCAAAAAGGTCAAAAAGCCCGTTCAAAAGTACGTGTAGGTTTTGAAGGTGGTCAAACACCACTTTTCCAACGTTTGCCAAAGCGCGGATTTACAAACATTTATCGTAAAGAATATGCAATTGTCAACTTAGATGTACTCAATCAGTTTGACGACGGCACAGAAATTACACCTGAGTTATTAATCGAAGTCGGCGTCGTAAAAAATCTTAAATCAGGCCTAAAAGTTTTAGGTGATGGAGCTGTTGAAAAAAATCTTACTGTCAAAGCTCATAAGTTTTCAGCTTCTGCAAAAGAAGCGATAGAAAAAGCTGGCGGTAAAACCGAGGTGATTTAATGTTCCGTACGTTTTCAAATCTGATGCGCGTAGGCGATATCAGACGAAAAATCATATTCACATTGCTTATGTTAATTGTCTTTCGCCTTGGTACGTTTATTCCCGTACCATTTACGAACAAAGAGGCGATTGACTTCATGAACCAACAAAACGTCTTTGGCTTTCTAAATACATTTGGTGGTGGCGCCCTGCAAAACTTCTCGATTTTTGCTTTAGGAATTATGCCATACATTACAGCGTCGATTATCATGCAACTTTTACAAATGGATGTTGTACCAACATTTTCAGAATGGAAAAGTCAAGGAGAAGTTGGTCGAAAAAAACTAGCTCAAGTGACTAGATATGGAACGATTGCAATTGCCTTTGTTCAATCAATTGCAACATCAATTGGTTTTAACGCGATGGCCGGAGGATTGCTCATTGCCAACCCGAACTTCACGAAGTTTTTTGTAATAGCAATTGTATTAACAGGTGGAACAGCATTTTTAATGTGGCTCGGTGAACAAATTACAGAAAATGGTGTAGGAAATGGAATTTCAATCATCATTTTTGCTGGTATTGTTGCCGGTATTCCAAACGGTGCTAAACAACTATATGGACAATATTTCATAAATCCAGGTGATGAATTATTTATTAATATCGTCATCGTTGCGATTATTATCTTAGTTATTATTGCAGTAACTGTTGGAGTCATTTACATTCAACAAGCCGTTAGAAAAATTCCTATTCAATATGCTAAGAGACTTGTTAACCGATCACCCGTTGGTGGTCACTCAACACATTTACCACTTAAAGTAAATGCTGCTGGGGTTATTCCAGTAATTTTTGCAATTGCCTTTATACTTGCACCACGGACAGTGGCAAGCTTTTTTGCAGGAAGTAAAATTGCATCAACCATCGAACGTATATTTGATTATACGGAACCAATTGGGATGGTCATTTATGTTGGTTTAATTATTGCATTCACTTACTTCTATACATTCGTTCAAGTAAACCCTGAACAAATGGCAGAAAACTTACAAAGACAAGGTGGATATGTACCAGGTATTCGACCAGGGAAAAATACCGAAACATATTTAACCCGTGTCATGTATCGATTAACTTTCGTAGGGGCTTTCTTTTTAGCAGGAGTTTCTGTTCTACCAATTGTCTTAGGACGAATTGGAGATTTACCCCAAGCAGTTCAAATCGGTGGAACAAGTTTACTCATCGTTGTAGGTGTTGCCCTGCAGACGATGAAGCAACTCGAAGGTCAACTCGTCAAACGACATTATCGTGGCTTTATTAAGTAGTTTTGTTAATGGAAGTGAGTGAACGAAATGAATATAATTTTAATCGGATTACCTGGTGCTGGAAAAGGTACCCAGGCCGAAAAAATAAAAGAAACATATAACATTCCGCACATATCGACAGGAGATATGTTTCGTTTAGCGATTGAGAATAAAACTGAACTTGGAGTCCAAGCGGAGCAGTACATGGAAAAAGGAGAACTCGTTCCTGATGAAGTAACAATCGGTATCGTTAAAGAACGTCTCTCTGAAGATGATTGTGACAAGGGCTTTTTACTTGATGGTTTCCCAAGAACGATTCCACAAGCAGAAGCATTAGATGATATTTTAACGAATATGAACAAAACAATTGACCATGCACTATATGTCCGTGTACCTGAAGAAATACTCGTTGATCGTTTAACAGGTCGACGTGTTTGCAAACAATGTGGTGCGACATATCATGTCATCTTTAATCCACCAAAGGAAGACGGTGTTTGTGACAATGATGGGGCTAAGCTCATGCAACGTGAGGACGACCAAGAATCAACAGTGAAAAACCGATTAGCTGTAAATATTAAACAAACAAAATTGTTATTAGATTACTATGACAAACAAAATAGTTTAATGACAGTTAATGGAGATCAAGCAATTGATCAAGTGTTTTCCGATATACAAAAACAATTAGCTGATTAATAAAAGAATAAAAATAGCTGTCAAAATAAATGTTGTGATACGAAAACAGTCGGTCACATGTTAAATTAATTTGTTTATCTGGCCTTTACACTTCATAAAAATAGCTTCAAAAACAAATAATTATGAGTGAAGGTGATTGTGTTTGAGCACAAATCGACCCAAACCAGAAATCGGTCAAATTGTTCGAATCACCCAAGGACGAGACGCAGGTCAGTACGCAGTTGTTATAGAAATTCTCGATCATCGATTTGTTTTACTAGCGGATGGAGAAAAAAGAAAATACAATCGTCCGAAGAAGAAGAACTTACAACACGTCGAACTAATCGATTATATCTCTCCAGAAATAAAAAGCAGCCTTGAAGAAACTGGGCGTGTCACGAACGGAAAGTTAAGATTTGCTAAAAATTTATTTGCAAATGAGGCTGTGACTCATAAACAGAAGGGAGACGAAGTTGATGGTAAAGGAAGACGTCATTGAAATGGAAGGAACCGTTACAGAAACATTACCAAATGCAATGTTTAATGTTGAACTGGAAAACGGACATACTGTATTAGCGCACGTTTCAGGTAAAATCCGTATGCATTTTATCCGTATCTTACCAGGCGATAAAGTAACCGTAGAACTTTCACCCTATGATCTAACAAAGGGACGGATTACTTATCGCTATAAGTGAGTATCAACTCCGCATAAAGGAGGTAATGAGTAATGAAAGTAAGAGCATCTGTCAAACCAATTTGTGAAAAATGTAAAGTTATAAGACGTCGTGGAAAAGTAATGGTCATTTGTGAAAATCCAAGACATAAACAAAAACAAGGATAACCTTTAGGAGGTGTATATAACCGATGGCACGAATAGCTGGTATCGATATACCTAGAGATAAACGCGTCGTAATTTCATTAACATCTATTTATGGAATTGGTAAAGCAACAGCACAAGAAATTTTAGAAAAAGCGGGAGTTTCAGAAGACACTCGTGTACGTGACTTAACAGAAGGTGAGTTAGGAAAAATCCGTCAAATCGTTAACGAATATACGATTGAAGGAGATTTACGTCGAGAAGTTTCTCTTAACATTAAACGTTTAACAGAAATTGGCTCATATCGTGGGATTCGACATCGTCGAGGATTACCTGTGCGCGGACAGAAGACGAAAAATAACTCACGAACAAGAAAAGGACCACGTCAAGCAATCGCTGGTAAGAAACGTGATTAAAGTTTAAAGGAGGTTAAAAATTAATGGCACAAAGAAGATCTAAAGGAGCAAGCACACGTCGCCGTCGTGCAAGAAAGAACGTAAGCACAGGTGTTGCCCATATTCATTCAACATTTAACAATACAATCGTAACAATTACAGATACACAAGGAAACGCAATTTCTTGGAGCAGTGCAGGAGCACTCGGCTTTAAAGGCTCACGTAAATCAACACCTTTTGCTGCTCAAATGGCTTCAGAAGCAGCTGCAAAACAAGCGGTAGAAGATGGTATGAAATCAATTGAAGTCACAGTTAAAGGCCCTGGAGCAGGACGTGAAGCGGCAATTCGTTCATTACAAGCAGCAGGTTTAGAAGTTACAGCTATTCGCGACGTTACACCTGTCCCACATAACGGTTGTCGCCCACCAAAACGTCGCCGTGTATAAGAAAACTGTATAGAATTTGTCACCCTGTCTATAATGGGTTATGATAGCTAAAAACTAAGGTATAACGTCAAAGTATATGATTAGTAAGCTAGAATATGTGACTACACAATCATAATCTAGTATCGATTCAATACACTTAACCTTATTAAAGCATCGTAAGGACAATAACTTAAATGAATACAGTAATTTAAAAGGTAGTGAACATTCGCCATACTGCCTTAGCAAGGAATTTCGGTTAGACAGGTGTCTAACCGGGGTTTCGACGTTAATCGAGGAGGGCTAATTGAATGATCGAAATTGAAAAACCAACGATTGAAACGGTAGAAATAAGTGATGATGCTTCCTTCGGTAAATTTGTCGTTGAACCACTTGAGCGTGGCTACGGAACGACACTTGGAAACTCACTCCGCCGCATTTTATTATCGTCACTTCCAGGAGCAGCGGTTACTTCTGTGCAAGTCGATGGAGCACTTCATGAATTTTCCACAATCGAAGGTGTTGTAGAAGATGTAACGACGATTGTATTGAACTTAAAAAAGCTAGCACTAAAAATTTATTCAGATGATGTGAAAACATTAGAGCTCGACGTCCAAGGTGAAGGTAAAGTAACGGCAGCTGATTTAACATATGATAGTGATGTTGAAGTATTAAATCCAGATCTACACATCGCAACCCTTAATAGTCGAGGCAAACTATATATGAAAATTACGGCTGAAAATGGTCGCGGTTATCGACCAGCCGAACAAAATAAACACGGTGATCAACCAATTGGAGTTATTCCGATTGATTCAATTTTTTCACCCGTTGAACGTGTTTCATATCAAGTTGAAAATACCCGGGTTGGTCAATCGACAAATTTTGATAAATTAACCTTCGATGTTTGGACGAACGGAAGTATCCGACCGGAAGAAGCAGTTTCCTTAGGAGCAAAAGTCTTAACAGAGCACTTAAATATTTTCGTCAACTTAACTGAAGAAGCTCAAGAAGCAGAAATTATGGTTGAGAAAGAAGAAGACGAAAAAGAAAAAGTACTCGAAATGACAATTGAAGAGCTCGATCTATCTGTTAGATCTTACAACTGCTTAAAACGTGCGGGTATTAATACTGTCCAAGAGCTTTCAACGAAATCTGAAGAAGATATGATGAAAGTCCGTAACTTAGGCCGTAAATCACTCGATGAAATTAAATCGAAAATGGATGAACTTGGCTTAGAGTTACGTAAAGAAGACTAACTGAGAAACACCTTGATGGTTTAAAGAAAGGGAGGGAAGGCTCATGGCAAGAAAATTAGGACGAACAACATCGACACGCATGGCACTTTTACGAAACCTTGCAGCAGATTTAATCATTCATGAACGTCTCGAAACAACAGAAGCTAAGGCAAAAGAGCTTAGACCAGTTGTTGAAAAAATGATTACACTTGGAAAACGTGGCGATTTAAATGCTCGTCGTCAAGCGGCAGCATTTTTATATAATAAAGAAACCGAAGAAGATAACAATGTCATTCAAAAGTTATTTGATGATATTGCCACTCGTTATGAAGACCGACAAGGTGGTTATACACGTGTTTTAAAACTCGGACCACGTCGCGGAGATGGAGCAAAGATGGCAATTATTGAACTCGTTTAAATTCAATTGATCTCACACGTGAAGGGCAAGGCTAAATCTCTTAAGAGGTGAACCTCGGCCCTTTTTTTGTAAAAGAAAATAATAATCCAAGGTTTTAATGAGGTAGGGGAGGAATTGTACAATGAGCCAAGCAATTATAGAGTTTAGAGATGTATCCTTTCGATACAGAGAAGAGCAGCCTTGGGTATTAAAAAATTGTTCCTTTAAAATATATGAAAATGAATGGGTCGCCATTATCGGTCATAACGGGTCAGGTAAATCAACAATCGCTAAACTAATGAACGGTTTACTATTCCCGCAAAAGGGAGAAATCTTCATTAACGGCCAGCAAGTGACAAATGAAACGGTATGGGATATTCGCCAAGATGTCGGTATGGTATTTCAAAATCCGGATAATCAATTTGTTGGGACAACTGTTCGCGATGATATTGCATTTGGAATGGAAAATCGTGGATTTTCCCGTGAGCGAATGTTAAGGAGAATTGACGAAACCTTAGAAGCAGTAGGGATGACCGATTACTTACTAACCGAACCGCACCGTTTATCCGGTGGGCAAAAGCAACGGGTCGCGATTGCGAGTGTTCTTGCTGTTTCACCACAAGTTATTATTTTAGATGAAGCAACATCAATGCTTGACCCGAAAGGACGGCAAGAAATTATCGAAACCGTCTCTGACGTTAGAAAGACTCATAAACTATCACTCATTACAATTACTCATGATTTAAATGAAATTATTGAAGCCGATCGTGTTATCGTCATGAATAAAGGCGAACTTTTCCTCGAATCAATTCCACGGGAAATTTTTACTAAACGGGATGATTTATTAGCAATTGGCCTTGATATACCGTTTATTGGTCAGCTTACAGAAAAGTTGGAACAAATAGGTGTCGAATTAATGATAAACCCGTTAAATCATGAAGAAATGATGGAGGCATTATGGACATTACATTCGAAAACGTAACGTACATTTATCAAGAAAACACGCCCTTTGCCCATCAAGCCTTAAACAACATTTCTTTACACATTCCCGCGGGAAAGTATGTCGCCATTATCGGACATACAGGATCAGGTAAATCGACACTTATTCAACATTTAAACGGCTTATTAACACCGACAAAAGGAACTGTCCGCCTAGGAGATTATGAGATTACGAGTGATAAAAAAGTAGAAGATTTAAAACAATTAAGAAGTCAAGTTGGCGTTGTTTTCCAATATCCAGAACATCAACTTTTTGAAGAAACGATCGCTAAAGATATCGCCTTTGGGCCAACGAATTTCGGAGTTGAAGAGAAAGAAATTGACCGACGTGTCGAGTCAGTTATTGAGCAAGTTGGTTTAACGAAAGAATACTTATCTCGTTCGCCGTTTGATTTAAGTGGTGGCCAAATGCGCCGTGTCGCTATCGCTGGTATTTTAGCGATTGAACCTAAAGTACTCGTTCTTGATGAACCAACGGCTGGACTTGATCCCCGCGGTCAACAAGAAATGATGGATATGTTTTATAACATGCATAACGAAAACAATTTAACGACTGTACTAGTTACTCATAGTATGGAAGATGCATTAAAATATGCCGACCATGTCATTATATTAAATAAAGGAACTGTTTATATGGAAGGTAAGCCACATGAAGTTTTCATTCAAAATGAAGCTTTGCAACGAGTAGGCTTAGACGTACCAGAAGTTATTCGCTTTTTACAACAGTTTGAGAAAGTATTTAACTATAAATTTCCCTTTACCGGCCAAACGATAGAACAAATCGCCCAGTCCATAAAAGAAGTGATTGAAAGGACTGATGCCGATGAATAGCAAACTAATTATCGGGCAATACGTCCCCGGTCAATCAGCCGTCCATCGGCTCGATCCACGAATGAAAATCGTTCTTATATTTTCTTTTGTCGTCATCGTCTTTTTTGCAAACAATTGGCAAAGCTATTTAAGTTTAACATTATTTTCCTTGATGACGATGTTACTGACGAAAATTTCTGTTCGCTTTATTTTAAGAGGGCTTTTCCCTGTATGGATATTAATTATTTTTACCTTTACATTACATCTAATCGTCACAAAGGATGGTACCGAATTGTTTAACATATTCGGTTTTAAAGTTTATACAGGCGGCGTCCTTCAAGGATTTGCTATATCGTTACGGTTCTTTTTACTTATTTTAGTGACATCGCTTTTAACATTGACGACAACACCAATTGAAATAACAGATGCGATTGAGACATTGTTACATCCATTGAAAAAAATTAAATTTCCTGTTCACGAACTCGCATTAATGATGTCAATCTCGTTGCGTTTTATTCCAACGCTCATGCAGGAGACAGATAAAATATCAAAAGCACAAGCTTCTCGTGGGCTCGATTTTCGCACAGGCCCATTAAAAGAACGTATTCGTGCAATTATACCACTTTTAATACCGTTGTTTGTCAGTGCTTTTAAACGAGCAGAAGAACTAGCAATGGCGATGGAAGCGAGAGGTTATCATGGTGATGTTGGCCGAACGAAATTACGTGAACTTAACATTACAAAGCGCGATATTTATGCATTATTAACGTTTATCATATTTGTTGCGATTATGTTTTTTACACGACAATGGTAAAAGGTAGGCAAAAAATGGCGAAATATAAATGTATCATAAGCTATGATGGAGCTAATTTTGCCGGCTTTCAAATCCAACCGAAACAACGGACGATTCAAGGGGAAATTGAAGCCGCATTGACAAAAATGGAAAAACGACCAATACGTATTTATTCATCCGGACGAACAGATACGGGTGTTCATGCAAAGGGCCAAACCTTTCACTTTGAAAGTTCTTTAACAATAGCAAATGAGCAATGGAAACGGGCGTTAAACACTTTACTACCGGGAGATATATACGTTCATTCGGTTGAAGAAGTTGCCCAAACCTTCCACGCTCGTTTTGATGCGGTTGAAAAGGAATATCGTTACTTCGTTTATACGAGCAGGGAACGAGATATTTTTAAAAGAAATTACGCTTACCATTTTCCGCATTCACTAAATTTAACAGCGATATTAGAAGGATGCCATCATTTAGAAGGCGAACATGATTTTACAACGTTTTCTTCGGCAAAAGCAACAGCTAAAGGAAGCCGCGTTCGCACATTAACAAAAGTAACGTGCCAACAAAATGAAGATAACTTTGAATTTATCGTTCGTGGCAATGGGTTTTTATATCATATGGTGCGAATAATCGTTGGAGTATTACTCGATATCGGTACTGGAAAATTGTTACCGGATAATATTCCGAAACTTTTAGCGGCAAAAGACCGCCGTCTGGCAGGCGACACAGCACCACCAGAAGGGCTATATTTATGGGAAGTAACTTATGAATAATATAAGCAAAATTCAATGAGAATTACTTGACAGTTAGTAGTCATTTAGGTAAGATAAACTATGGCAATTTATTTCTATCCCACAGTTAGCCCCGGAACTAACATGTGATTAAATAGAATGATATGTACGAAATGAAGAAAGATGGAGGGAACAAACATGCGCACAACGTTCATGGCCAACGAAGGTAACATTGAACGCAAATGGTTGCTTGTGGACGCTGAAGGTCAACGTTTAGGCCGTTTAGCAAGTGAAGTATCGGCAATTTTACGCGGTAAGCATAAGCCAACTTACACTCCACATGCAGATACAGGCGATTACGTTATTGTTATTAATGCAGACAAAATTGAATTAACAGGTAACAAGCTAAATGATAAAAAGTATTACCGTCATTCAGGACACCCAGGTGGAATAAAATCACGCACAGCTGCAGAAATGCTCGATCGTCAACCTGAACAGGTGATCGAAAAAGCAGTACGTGGCATGCTACCAAAAGGTCCACTCGGTCGTAAAATGTTTAAAAAATTACACGTTTATGCCGGACCAGAGCATAAGAACGCAGCACAAAAACCAGAAGTTTACGAACTTCGTGGATAATTAAAGGAGGCAAATTCATTGGCACAAGTACAATATTACGGTACAGGTCGCCGTAAAAAGTCAACGGCCCGGGTTCGTCTAGTTCCAGGAACAGGCCGTATCGTTATTAACGATCGTGATGCAAGTGACTATTTTCCATATGAAACGCAATTAATTATTATTAACCAACCACTTGTTGCGACAGAAACTGAAGGAACATATGATGTTTTAGTTAATGTCCGTGGTGGTGGTTTTACAGGCCAAGCTGGTGCGATTCGTTTAGGTATTGCTCGTGCACTTTTAGAAGCAAACCCTGACTATCGTAAATCACTCAAACAAGAAGGCTACTTAACACGTGATGCTCGTATG
>Ga0079225_10001823_pt1 | contig 12095 bp, 14 predicted proteins | sample Poulit2012_FD_76344 | JGI IMG/M metagenome (GOLD analysis project Ga0079225, IMG submission 76344) | Agricultural soil microbial communities from Georgia to study Nitrogen management - Poultry litter 2012 | ecosystem: Environmental > Terrestrial > Soil > Agricultural land | place: USA: Georgia...
CTACATGCGTGCCTTGCGTGTGGAACACAAACGAGGCGCCCGCCGCACGGCCGGGCCCGCACCCGTGGACCACCCACTGGCCAGTGCATCGGCACGTGCTGTTCGGGAAGTCTCGGGCCAGGAGCAACACGGGCCTTTGTAAAATCACCGTCGACTGCGCAAAGACCCGTACACCCGAGGGGCCTGCCCTTCCCGGTCAAGGCCGGGTTCACCGTTCTGCGTCGGGAAGGAGGCGGCGCTGGATGCCGTCGAGCAACGCCTCCAGACCGAACTGGAAGGTCTCCCAGGCCTCTTGTTCCAGGTAGGGCTTGCTCTGGTCCTCGTTGACAAAGGCCCCTTGGGATTCCATCAGCACCAGGGTGGGGAAGCGCTCGGAGAAGTCGGGGCAGACTTTTTCCAGTTCGGCGGAGCGTTCATGCCACCACTCGTTCTCACCCACCCCGGTGGTGTTGAAGGAGTGGCGGGCCTTGGCCGCCAGGTCGGCGGGGGGAGGGGTCGGTGGCGATCTCGGCGAAGGCGTGGTCATACATCAGGTCGATGAGTTCGTTCTTGCCGGCGACGTAGGTGCGTGGCAAGAACATCAGTCAGGTGTTGCAGATGTCGGTGGTGGAGGCATGCGACTTCTTCACCACCGGCAACGCTCGCACGATTTTGGGTCGACCCCACGACGTGGGCCTGGGCTACCTGGGTCTGGGACAGCCGCTGACAACCCTGTCCGGGGGTGAGCGTCAACGCCTCGAACTGGCGATCTCCATGGCCACGAAGGGCTCTGTGTATGTGCTGGACGAGCCCATCACCGGACTGCATCTGGCCGATGTGGACCACTTGTTGGCGTTTGGTCGACAACGGCAACACGGTGGTGGTCATCGAACATCATCAGGCGGTGATGGCCCACGCCGACCACCTCATCGACCTGGGCCCGGGGCCGGACACCACGGAGGACGTGTCGTCTTCCAGGGCAGCCCGGCACAACTGGTGGAGCAGGGGCAGACGTTGACCGCCCGCCACCTGCGTTCTTACCTGGAGCGTTGACCTATCGACACCGCGGTGCGGCGGGACCACGACTTCACGAACCAAAACCCTGGGCCGCTGCCTCGGCAACAGCCTGATCCTGGTCACCGGTTCCGCCGCTGACGCCCACCGCACCAACCACCTTCCCGGAACTGTCACGTAGCGGGACACCACCGGCAAAGACCATGACCCGCCCGCTGTTGGAGGCATGGATACCGAAGAACTGGCCTCCGCTTTGCGAGTGCTCGGCCAGATCCTTGGTGGCGATGTCGAAGGCACGGGAGGTGAATGCCTTGTTGATCGAGACATCGATGCTGCCGATCCATGCCCCGTCCATACGTACATGGGAGACCAGATTCGCCCCCGCATCCACCACGGCGATGTTCATCGGTTGCCCGATCTCACCCGCCTTGCTCTCCCCAGCATCGATCACCTGGCGTGCCTGCGCCAATGTCACACCCATCGTTCATCCCCCCGGGGTTTGTGTCTTGGGCTCTCATTGTCGACGCCGGTGTTGCACCCGGCAGGGAAGACGTGCTGGGCGTGTCGAAGTGAGCAGGGGCCGTGCTCGGCCAGGCGTGGGTAAGCGGTTCATACCATGGGGTGGACCCCGAACCTGCGGAAAGCACCGCAACGGAAGGAACCCCTGGTGACTGACGTACCCGAACGTGCCCTGGTCGTGATGGCCCACCCCGACGATGCCGACTTCTCCTGTGCAGGAACCGTGGCATTGTGGACTGAAGGCGGGGCCGAAGTGACCTACCTGATGGTCACCGACGGTGAGGCCGGTGGGGACGAACTCACCATGGACAGCTCGGAAATTGCGGCGATGCGCCAAGAGGAGCAGCGCAAGGCAGCCGCAGAAGTGGGGGTCGAGGACGTACGCTTCCTCGGCCATCCCGACGGTCGGGTACTTGCCTCCCTGGAGTTGCGCCGTGACATCTCCCGCGTGATCCGCCAGGTCCGCCCCCAACGCATGGTCATCCCCAACCCCGAACGGGACTGGGACAGCATCGCAGCCAGCCACCCCGACCACATGGCCACCGGCGAAGCGGCGATGAACGCGGTGTACCCGGATGCACGCAACCCGCACGCACACCGTGAACTCCTTGCCGAGGAGGGTCTGAAGCCGTGGACGGTTCCCGAGGTGTGGATCGCCGGCGGCCCCAAACCCAACCACCGCTCGGACATCACCTCCTCCTTCGAACGCAAGGTGGCGGCTCTGGCCGCGCACAAGAGCCAGATCGGTGACATCGCAGGGCTCGAACCCATGTTGCGTCAGTGGATGGCTGCCAACGCCACCGAGGCCGGGATGTCCGAGGGGCGCTTGGCGGAGGTCTTCCACATCGTTCGAACCGCCTGAACCGCCCCGGGAGCAAAGGCCGGTACGAACCGATTTTTCCTGCCCCGCCCGGCCCGTTCGGGACCTTTGCCCGCCCTCAGCGCAAGGAAAGGACGGAGATCTTTCGATCCTGCCCATAATCTGAGGTGGTACGGACACCAACCGTGTGAAGGGGCACCGTGACCAATCAGAAGGAACGCATGCTCGCCGGGGAGCTCTACCAGGCCGACGACCCCGAAATACAGGCCGATCTGGAGATCGCGGAGAAGCGGGCCGAGGCGTTCAACAATTCCCCCGTGGACACCGATGCACGGCTGACCGCTCTTGCCGCGTTGGTCGGTGAGGTGGGCCAAGGCGCCTATGTACGTCCCCCCTTGCGAGTGGATTACGGATATCGGATCACCCTTGGTCCGCGTACCTTCGTCAACTGCGGCGCCGTCATGCTCGATGTGGCACCCATCACTGTGGGGGCCGATGTGCAGATCGGCCCGAACGTGCAGCTGCTCACCCCCACGCACCCCATCGACCCGCAGCAGCGGCGTGACAAGTGGGAGGCGGCCCAACCCATCACCATCGGTGACAACGTGTGGCTGGGCGGGGGAGTGATCGTCTGTCCCGGGGTGAGTATCGGGCAGAACACAGTGGTGGGCGCGGGCGCCGTGGTTACCCGTGACCTACCTGCGAACGTGGTCGCGGTGGGAAATCCGGCCAAAGTCATACGACAGATCTGATCACCTGCCCTACACAAGGAAGCCGCCGGCTCCCCGGTGTGGCGCCACCGGGGAGCCGAGTCAGGGCCCGGGTCACGCTTTTGCAAGCGGCCCTGGTTCGGCCTTTCAAGAAGTAACGGCAGGTATCGAGGTGGCCGCCGGTGAACCGGGCGCGAGGCAGCTCGGCGTAACAGCCCCGGAGCAAGTAGTTCGGTGGGCGTGCCAGGCTCGATCGACACCTTCCCGTTCGACCCTTTCCATGCTCATGTCGGGTTGGACGGTGTCTTCTCGTTACCGAAAAAACCATAGAACCTCAACCAAGGTTGAGGTCAAATCGTGGTGTGGCCCCCAACAACAGGAACCGGTGTACACAGCAACCCACCGACCACACCCCTGGCCAACAGCACCGGTACCCACTCAACCCCCAAAGCCCCGACACTGAACAAACCAAAACCAACGGGGAGGAACCAGTGACCAGCACCGAGACCGAAAAAACACAACAGCAACCACACCTGACCTACCGCACCGCCCAACCCACGGACGTGCCCGAGCTCGTGGCACTGGTCAACTCCTGCTACCGAGGTGATGCCTCACGAAACGGTTGGACCACCGAGGCCGACCTGCTCGGCGGTCACCGTATCGACCAACAAAGCATGTTCGCGCTGCTGGAGAACCCGGCCACCACGATCCTGATCGCCGAGATCGACAACGCACTCGTGGCCTGCTGCGAACTGCAACGCAGCGTCAACGGCACCTACTTCGGCATGTTCTCGGTCCGACCCACCATCCAGGGCATCGGCCTGGGGCGGCGCGTACTGGCCCAGGCCGAACACACCGCCGTCCAACTGTGGGGCTCACGCCTGATGCGGATGAAAGTCATCAAGCAACGCACCGAACTCATCGCCTGGTACGAACGGCGGGGTTACACCAACACAGGAAAGACCGAACCCTTCCCCTACGGAAACCCTGCCCTGGGTGAACCCAAGCGCCCGGACCTGGCCTTTGTCGAACTCACCAAGGAGCTCTCCCCCAAGCAACCGGAACAGCAGGAGTAAGAAACATCCACCCCTTCGACCTTTGTCCAGGTCGAACTTTTCTGCTCCGAAAAGAAATCACCCCGGCTCGAGGTTGGCCGACATCCGCGCCAGAACATCCACGGTGGCACGGTACTCCTCATCATCGATGCCCTTGGTGATGCGCTGCCGGGCCTGCTGAATCTTGGCGAACAGGGATTGGTGGGCCTGCCGCCCGGCAGCGGTCACCTTCAAATCCACCGAGCCCTCGACCCAACCACGCTCACGCAGCTGATCCACCACAGGGGCCACAGAACCCTCGTCCTCGTCCAGGAACGGAACGAGTCTGCGATCCAGATCGGTGACCGTTCCCTCCTGCTCACACAACGAACGCAGCACCTGCCAGTGGCGACGCCTCAACGAATCCGCCGCCAAAACCCGCTCGAAATCATTCTCGATCAACCGGTCCAGATGCTTGAGCCAATAGCCGATCGGAAGCTCGGACATGGCACCCCCCGCACCCTCCAACGCTTGGACCCCTCATCCCCGACAATGCCCACTCACGGGCCCGAAAAGCCGCTCAAAAACCTTCGAAACACCACGGAAGACCCCACACCAACACCACCCCTCCTGGGTGGCCTAGGGTCGTACCCACCGCACCGGGCTGCACAAAACGAGTCCACACGAAAGGGAGCAAGACCTTGGGCACCGCCGACATCAGCCAGGTCGAACACAAAAACATCGAGGTCAACGGGGTACGTCTTCACCTGGCCCAACAGGGGCAAGGCCCACTGGTGGTGCTTTTGCACGGCTTCCCCGAGAGTTGGTACTCCTGGCGCCACCAGTTCATGCCCCTTGCCAAGGCCGGTTACCGGGTCGTGGCCCCCGACCAACGCGGCTACGCCCGCAGTGAAAGACCCGAAGCGGTGGAGGAATACACCCTTCCGCACCTGGTGGGTGATGTGGTCGCCCTGGTGGCGGCCCTGGGTGAAAGCCAAGCCGTCGTGGTCGGCCACGATTGGGGCGCCCCGGTGGCCTGGAGCACTGCGATGATGCGACCCGACGTGGTGCGCGGCGTGGCCGGGCTGAGCGTGCCCCCTCTTCCCCCGGCGATGATGCCCTCGATCTCCACGGCCCGCCGAGTGTACGGGGAAGGTTACTACCAGGTGCTCTTCCAAGAGCGGGGGGTGGTCGACGCCCAACTGGCCGAGGATCCCGCTGCCTCCCTGCGCCGTATCCTGGCCGGCGCCTGCGGGGAGAGACTGGGAACGGCCGAACCCGAGCCTTGGGTGGTGCCCCAGGGCAAGGAACTGCTGGAAACCGTGCCCGAACCCGACCAGCTCCCCTCCTGGCTGAGCCCCCAGGACGTGGCCGCCTTCGCCGATGACTACGAAAGGCACGGGGCACACGCCTTCACCGGGCCACTCAACTGGTACCGCAACATCGACCGCAACCAGGGGCTGATGTCACCGTTCCAAGGCCGCACCATCGACGTGCCGTCCCTGTACATGATCGGGGACAAAGACATGGTCGCAGCACTGGAAGGGGTGCCCGAACTACGCAAGGCCCTGACCACGGTCGCGCCCCGACTGCACAAGCAGATCACTTTGCCAGGGTGTGGACACTGGACCCAGCAGGAACGTCCCGAACAAGTCAACGAGGCTCTGTTGGACTTTTTGAAACATGTGCAGGGCGGCAATTAGCAGAGCAGGAACATCCGGCTTCCCGGCCCGGTGTACCCCGGGAAAGAGTCAGTCCATCACTTTGTCCAGCTCCGCAGTGTCCTTGGGTTCGGCAGGACGTAGGTACCGGGCCTGCTCCTGAAAGCCGGTGACCTCCTGGGCATGTTCGTCCCACCTCAACTCGACCAGACCATCACCGTCCTGGGTTTTCAAACGGACATTGTCGATCCGGTCCGGGTCGTCCTCGGACATGCGTATGGCCATGACGTCGATCTCCTGGCACAGGGTGCCCTCGGCCTCGGCGCAGGCATGCGGCGGGGCAAACCCACCCATATAAGTACTCACCCGCACTTCAGTGCCGTCGGAGGAATGGGTGTACACAACGTGGAACTCGTCAATACTTGCATGATGCTCGGCCAGGACCAGCTCCCAATCAGGATGATCAAGCACCACCGCCTCGTATGCCGATTGGTCACCCGTGATGCTGTCCCGCCACAACTGCTCACCCTTGGGCAAACCCAGAGCCAGTCCACCCACAAGACCGAAGTAACCGATCAGGGCCAACGGAACACGCCACATCAAACGGCGGCCTGTCACCCGCCAGCGAACAAGGACAAAAGCTCCCACCGTTGTGGCCACGGCCACCGCAAGCAGCAAGGCCTGCTCCTCGACGGCCACGGCGTACCCACCCACGGGCACGCTCACCAACAGCAGGACAAAAGAGGTCCGCCAGGGTGTGCGGTCACCGACCGAGCCAGGAACGAACTGCAACAGAAGCGACAACACGACCACAAGCACCACAACCACCCCGGTCGTGACCGCAAGAACGAACCGTTCGTCATCGGGTACACCAGCGGCCGCAACCACAAGCGGAACCGCCCACAACGCCAGAACCGCACCGAAAGTACCCACACCCCAGCAGGTCAAGGTGGCCAACGCGCTCGCTGAAGGACCCCACAACCGATTCCGCGCACTCACCGTGCGATGCTCTTGCCCAGTGTTTGCGGCAGGAGGTTTCCCCGTCGCCGCCGTATCCGCCATCTGCCCTCCTGCTCGACCCGGCCCCCAAAAACCGTGACGACAACGTATCGCCCACCCAGGTTCGTTCCATCTCCTCAAAACCAAAAAAAAGGGGGACCGGCACAGCGTTCACCAGGTCCTTGGCGGCCAAACCCCCCAGGACACGGCGTTGCAGACCGACCTTTGAGCTCAACGCATGGCCCACCGGTAGTGGAAGCACCACCACCACTCCACGTGGTGAGGGCATCGTGCACCACCCCCACAAAATCTAGATTGGTTTTGTGAGTGATGACAGCACCGGCAACACCGAAGCGCACAACCTCAACACAACAAGGGCCCCAGCAGCCCCGTTGAGCCCACCCCACCCTGCGCACGGTGCAGTCCCCTCGTGGCAGCGCCGCACCGTGGAAGTCCTGCACCTGATGACTTCCCTTGCCCTTGCGCTGCTCTACCTGGCGCCCGGACTGATACTGGTGGTTGCCGCAACGGGTGTGGGCCTGACCCTGGCCCACCCATGGCTGCCCGAAACACTGCAGAACTCGACCAACCCAACACTGTGGACAACCCCGGTCCACGTGCTACTGCTCCCCATGGTCGCGACCCTCTTGGCACGCCTGGCCTGCCAAATGCAACGACACCGACTCGACACCCTGTTCGGGATCGTAGAGGCCGACCCACCCACGCCCGACCTCTTGCCCAAGAGCACACTGCCCGTACGGATCTGGCGATTCCTGTTCGGCCAAGAAGCCTGGACAATGGTGGTCTACAGCACCGTGGCCGGACTACACGCACTGTTGATCGCCGGAATCACCGTGCTCCTGGTCATATGCGGAGGCACAGCAGCACTGGGTGCCCTGATCGGCCTGGTACTCATCCTGACCCGAGCAGGCACCCCCGCAGACCTGTGGACACCGTTGGTACTGCTCCTGGCAGGCCCGATCGTGGTCCTTCTGGGACTGCACGCCGCCCCGTACGCGGTTTCCACAGAAGTCCATCTGCACAGAACCCTGCTGCTGGACACCCCCGAAGTACAGGTACGGCGCCGATTGCTGCACGTCCAAGACAGCCGCCTGCGCATGGTCGATGCAGCAGAAGCAGAACGACGCCGGATCGAACGCGACCTGCACGACGGCGCCCAGCAGCACCTGCTCGCCCTGACATTGACCCTGACACGCGCACGAGTACGGATCACCAAGGACCCCGAACAGGCACTGGCACTGATCACCGAGGCTCAGAACGAAGCCAAACAGGTCATGGAAGAACTGCGCCAGGTCGCCAAAGGACTGCACCCGCGCGTGCTCACCGACCACGGGTTGGCCTCGGCATTGCCGGTGGCCGCCGAACGTTGCCCGCTACCAGTACGGCTACAGGTGCTCCTGCCCGAACGCCCCTCGAAAAGGGCCGAGGGGGTGGCCTACTACGTGGCGTGCGAAGCACTCACCAACGTCACCAAACACGCTCGGGCAACCCGGGTCGACCTGGTTGCCAAACACCTGCCCCAGCCCGAACACGGCACAGCGGGCCTGTTGCAGCTGACCGTCACCGACGACGGGTGTGGTGGGGCCGACCCCGAGGTGGGCACGGGCCTGTACGGACTGTGGGACCGTTTGGACGCCGTCGACGGATCCCTCACCGTGCACAGCCCCCCGGGCAAAGGGACCGTCCTGACCGCACACATCCCATGGAAGGCATGACCGTGAACAACATGTCCCACATCCACCGGAACCCGCAAAAAACCACCGGCCCTCGCGTGATCATCGCCGAGGACTCGGTGTTGTTGCGCAGCGGTATGGCACGGCTGCTGGAGGACGAAGGTGTGCAGATCCTCGATCAGGTCGGTGATGCCAAGGCGTTGCTGGCCTCGGTGGCCGCCCACCCGGACGTGGAGCTGTGCCTGGTGGACATTCGCATGCCACCCACCCACTCCGAGGAGGGCATCGAGGCGGGGGTGCGCATTCGCCGTGAGTACCCGGAGGTGGCGGTGCTGTTGCTGTCCCAGCACGTGGTGAGCCGCTATGCCGCCGACCTGTTGGGAGATGGTGCGACCAAGGTCGGTTACCTGCTCAAGGACCGGGTCGCCGACATCGACGAATTCCTGTCGGTGCTGCGCAGGGTCGCCGGTGGGGGTGCTGCCATCGACCCGGAGGTGGTCTCGCAGCTGCTCAGAGGAAACCGGGACCGGGCCCTGGAACGGTTGACCCCGCGCGAGAGCCAAACGCTGGAAGTGATGGCGCAGGGCTTCAGCAACGCAGGGATCGCGGCGCAACTGACGATCACAGAACGCGCGGTGGAAAAACACATCCGGTCCATCTTCACCAAGCTCGACCTGGACCAGGACGACCACGATCACCGCAGAGTGCAGGCGGTCCTGCGCTACCTGCGGGGAGCCCAGCAGATCTGACGCAACGAACAGACAACAAGAAACGCCCCAGAAGGGATGAAGAAGTGACATTCAAGGCCCGAGGCTTGTACGCCTCCTCGAGCAAGGAACCGGGCAGATTTCGGCCGGGGCCATGGCTCCTGCTCGGTGTGCTCCTGGCCCTGATCCTGATCGTGGCGACCATGGTGTCGGTACTGGGCAACGTGACGGTTCACAGCTTCCAGCGCAGCGACACCTTCTCCGCGGCACAGACCCTGGGGCTCAACAACCGCACGGACGGTCAGATCCGACTGCGTGGTGGCGGCGAGGAGGTCGTCGTGGAGCGGACACTACGTGGCGGCCTTCTTCGTGAACCCGACGACACCATCGACGAGCACGGCGACACCGTGCAGGTCGATGCCCATTGCGGGAACTTCCTACCCTTGGGGGTCTGCACGGTCGACTACGACGTGACCGTGCCCGAGGGCACCAACCTGGACCTGAAGACCATCAGCGGTCAGGTCACGGTCAGCAACGTGCACGGTGAACTGGCGGTGAACACCACCAGCGGGTCCGTGCAGGTCAGCGACCACGTCGGGGACCTGACCGTGCAGACCGTCTCCGGAAACACCGACCTGGAGGGGATCAAGGGCACGGTGCACACCGACTCCACCAGCGGAAACCTCACCGCTACCGGTGAGGGGGGACTGCTGAACGCTTCTTCTGTCTCCGGGAACCTGGGACTGTCCGGATTCGACGCCAAGGCACTGGAGGCCGACTCCACCAGCGGTGAGATCTCTGTGGGAGGTTCCTTCGACACCGCAGAGATCGAGACGGTCTCCGGTGGGGTCGAAGTCGATGCTGCGGAGTACTTCTCTTTGCTTTCGGTGGAAAGCACCAGCGGTGACATCACCGCGCGGGTCCCTCCAAAAACCTACGAACTCGTCTGGGACACCAGTTCGGGGGCCAACGACATCGGAGTGGACACCTCTTCGGAGGCCAAGGGCACCATCGATGTCTCCACGGTCAGTGGTTCACTGACCGTGACCCCTCACTGAACAACAAGTACAGCTTCCAGGCGGGGCACCACAGCGAAAAACTCAGGACCGAACAAAACGCAGCGCCGCCCAGTCGGTGTCGATCGGCACCTGGGCGGTGTTGTGCCAACCGGCATCGGCAAGTACGTCCCACCCCTTGTCCGCGGCCAGATCGGTGATGATGGTGCCCCCACGCCGGGGATAACACACCCACAGCAAAGTGTTGGGGCCGGTCACAGCCAGAACCCGGGGAACCTCACGATCGACCGTGCCCTTGTCAAGGGTGAACAGGTGCACCTGGTCGTACTCGGTGCCCTCGATGCTGCCAAGATCGATGTGGATCTCCTCCGGAGGCTCCAACAGTCGGAGGTAGCGCTCGGGGGCGTTGAGTATGAGCAGCCGGTCGCCGGGACGGACTCCCAGTCTTTGAGCAAGCGTGTCCGACATTCCTCCTCCTTCAACGGCCCTTGTGGACCCGTTTCATGGCCCCTCTTCTGGCAACCGTACGGTCCAAGAACACGGAAACCGAGTACCTTACCCACCTCGACCCGGAGATGACCGTGTTTTTAGGATGCTGTCCATGACAGACGACAATGGTGGACCGCGCTGGGGCGTGGTGGGTACAGGTGGCATCGCACACCTTTTCATGGAAGGCCTGAGGGCCACCCCGTCGCGGATCACCGCGATCGGCTCACGCACCAAGGAGCGGGCCCGAACCTTTGCCGACACCTGGGGCATCCCCACAGCCCACGGCAGCTACGAGGAACTGGCCCAAGACCCGAAGGTGGACGTGGTCTACATCGCCACCCCCCACCCCTGGCATCACCCCAACGCCCTGCTGTTCCTCCAAGCGGGCAAGCACGTTTTGGTCGAAAAACCCATGGCGATGAACGCCCTGCAGGTGTCGGAGATGATCCAAACGGCCCGAGCCAACGACCTTTTGCTGATGGAGGCGATGTGGACACGTTGTCTGCCGCTGCACCGCAAGGTCGGGGAACTGGTCGCCGAGGGAGCGATCGGCCAGGTGCACTCACTGCACGCGGACTTTGGCATCAACGTGCCCTACGACCCCGACCACCGACTGTTCAATGTCGACCTGGGCGGTGGAGCCCTGCTCGACCTGGGTATCTACCCCTTGGCGTTGGCCTCCCGCTACCTGGGGGATCTGACGGTGGTGGGTGCCACACGCAGGCTGTCCCCGGACGGAATGGTCGACACCCAAACAAGCATCCTGGTACAAGGAGACAACGGTGCCACAGCGACCTTGGCCTGTGCATCACGTTCTGCTCTGGCCAACCGAGCGGTGATCGCCGGTTCCCGAGGCAGGGTCGAGATCGACCTGTTCTGGATGGCCACCGACGCGGTGCTGTACCGGGACGGCCACGAACCCGAAAAGCTGCATCGACCCTTCCGTGCCAACGGTTATGAGTACGAGGCCGAAGAGGTGGCGCGCTGCCTGGCCGCGGGGCAGACGGAAAGTCCCGACATGCCCTGGGCCGAGAGTTTGCACCTGGCCGGGGTCATGGACCAGATCCGTGACAGCGCAAGACTGATCCACAGCACTCCTGCGGTCAAGACCGTCCCCTTGAACTGATCCTTCACTCCCTTTTTCACTGTCCCCGTGCTGTGCCGGAAAAGCTCAGAAGAACCCCGTAACACCGGTGCCGATGTGTTGTCCCGAAGAACTGCGCACCGGTCTTCCCCCCAACCAGGGACGGTGCCGCACACGCTCACGTGCAGCATGCGCGGACACGGCGGCGGCCAGGACCGGTGCGTTCAGACGTACCACGACCAGCATCGCGTCCTTGGCCCCGACGTTGTTGTCGAAGTAGGCGTCGATGTGTGGCCGCCCACTGCTGAGCGGTACGCCATACACATCACCGTCGAACATCCGATAGGCATCACTGACCACCAGCGTCCC
>Ga0079225_10001826_pt1 | contig 12093 bp, 5 predicted proteins | sample Poulit2012_FD_76344 | JGI IMG/M metagenome (GOLD analysis project Ga0079225, IMG submission 76344) | Agricultural soil microbial communities from Georgia to study Nitrogen management - Poultry litter 2012 | ecosystem: Environmental > Terrestrial > Soil > Agricultural land | place: USA: Georgia...
AAAACCAGTAAGAAACCACCGATCATCACAGTTCTCTTTTGTCCCCAAAACTTATCGGCTAACCATCCGCCGGGAATAGAAGCGACATAAACCAACATAGTATACCATCCGTAAAGCCAAATAGCGTCTTTTGTATTCCAACCTAAGCCTGGATCTACGGCCGTTGTGGAAGCTGCAATATAAAGAGTAAGGATGCCGCGCATTCCATAATAGGAAAAACGTTCCCACATTTCTGTAAAAAAGAGAACAAATAAACCGGCAGGATGTCCAAAGAGTTCTTTGCGTTCTATAGGAGAAGAGGTATTCATATTGTATTGGGTTTTTAATTATAAATAAAAATCTGAAAAAGTGGTTGGAGCTTTTATAAGTTTTCCAATATATAATCAGTCATTTTCTTGTAAAGATGTAAACGAGCATTTCCGCCATATATTCCATGATCATAGTCAGGATATATCAACCAATCAAAATCTTTATCGGCTTGGATAAGTGCTTTTGCCATTTGCATCGTGTTTTGTACATGTACATTATCGTCTGCACTCCCGTGAACTAAAAGCAGATTTCCTTCTAAATTATCTACATAAGTAATCGGGGAGTTCTCATCATACCCACTCGGGTTTTCTTGAGGTGTAGTCATAAATCGTTCGGTATAAACTGTATCGTAAAATCGCCAACTCGTTACCGGGGCAACTGCTATGGCCATTTTGAAAGTGTCGGGCGCTTGAAGCAAACAGTTAGAGGACATAAATCCGCCGTAACTCCAACCCCAAATTCCGATTCGATCAGCATCGATATAATCCTCTTTACCTAATTTTTTAGCTACAGCAATCTGGTCTTCTACTTCGTATTTTCCCAATTCAAGTTGAGTGAGTTTCTTGAAATCGGCTCCTTTAAACCCGGTGCCGCGACCGTCGATACAAGCTACGATATAACCTTCTTCAGCCAATAGTTGATGCCAATAATCATTAGCGCTAAAAAAGGAATTGCTAACCAATTGAGAACCTGGTCCCGAATATTGATAAAGCAATAATGGATATTCCTTATTCGGATCAAAATCCGAGGGTTTGATGGTGTACATATTGAGATCATAACCACTGATTTTTATGGTAGAAAGTTCTTTTTTACCAAGGTTATAGTCTTTGAGCTTATCTTTTAATTTCTGATTGTCTTCAATCACGCGCACTGTTTTTCCATCGGAAGCATGATGAACGGTAAACAAATTGGGCGTGTCAATATCGTTGAAAATATTGATGAAATATTTAAAACCCTCACTGAAATCAGCACTGTTGGTTCCTGTTTTTTCGGTGAGTCGGGTTTTCTTTTTGCCTTTTAAACTGACAGAATACACATCCCTGTTTATACTGCCGTTTTCTGTGCTTTGATAATAAATTCTTTTTTTATCAAAATCAAAACCGTAAAATGAAGTTACATCCCAATTACCATCGGTAATCTGGTTTTTCAACTTACCGTCTTCTTTGTAATGATAAATATGGTTCCAATTGCTTTTGTCACTTGTCCAGATAAAACTGTTGTCCTCCAAAAACGTTAAATCATCAGTGATGTCTATATAAGTTTCATTTTTTTCATTGAGAATGACCTCAATAGAATGATTATCAGCATTGACAAAGATTAAATCCAAATCGTTTTGATGGCGATTCATCGCTTGAATACTCAACATATTAGGATCGTTTGTCCACTGAATCCGCGGGAAGTATTCATAATCTTTTTTAAAATCAACTTTTTTTGAAGTCTGTGTTTTTAAATCATAAAGATGAAGACTTACCACTGAATTGGGATCTCCGGCTTTGGGATATTTAAATTTATAAGGTTCGGGATAAAGTTGTTCCTGAGGAGAATCCCCATAAATTTCCATGGTTATTTCAGGAACTTCAGATTCATCAAATTTGAGATAACCAATTTTTGTGCCGTCCGGACTCCAATCATAAGCTCTGGTAAAAGCAAATTCTTCTTCGTAAACCCAATCTGTCGTCCCATTAATAATTTGATTTCTTTTTCCGTCTTTGGTTAGTTGAAGAGTTTCGTCGGTCTTTAAATCCTTCACATAAAGATTGTTTTCAAAGGCATAAGCTACCTTTTTCCCGTCGGGTGAAAACGTGGGTTCTTTAATCTTATGTGTGCTGATTTGATTTAAAGCTTCTTTTTCTAAATCATATACATAAAAAATCGCCTCAAACGAATGACGATAGATTTGGTTGATATCTTTTCCTAATAATACAGCCGTTTCTTCGTCATTAAAACTATAAGTTTGGAAATAATCTAAATGTGGAATTGCATTAGAATTGATTATGGTACGTGTTTTTTCTCCGGTTTTATAGCTGAAAGCTTCGATACTAACCGAACGTTGAGCACGGTTGAAATCCATTACAGTATATTCTTCCCCATTTTTCAGCGAGCGCAAAGCCTCTAAGCGCTCTTGACTAAAAGTGTGTTTTTGCCAAATATCTTCTAAGCTAATGTCTTTGTTTTGAGCATTTATAGCGCTTTGGGAAAGTAGAAAAAATGACAAAAAGAATAGAATTGTCCGCATAAAAAATATCCTAAAAAATTGAACGGCTCAATTCTACTAAAAATTCCTTAAAGAAGCTTGATGTTAGACGTTAAAAAGCATCTTAAAATTGTTTCTTGGCTTACTGCTGAAAAAATAACGCGTAAAATAGTAACTTTGCCAGTTAATCCACTTCATTTTATTTATGAAATATATTTCGGGATTTTCAAAATTTTCTAAGGAGGAAAAAATAAATTGGATAACAGAAAATTATTTTCGACATCCTGCAAAAGCCAAGAAGTTATTAAAGACTTATTGGAATTCAGACGAGAAGCTACAGCAGTTGCACGATGATTTCAGTGAAAATACGATTTCCAATTATTATCTTCCTTTTGGGGTTGCTCCTAACTTTAAGATCAATGAAAAAGACTATGTAATCCCTATGGCTATTGAAGAAAGCTCCGTAGTTGCCGCAGCCAGTAAAGCAGCGAAATTTTGGCAGAGTCGAGGAGGGTTTATAGCTGAGGTTTTAAATACGGTGAAAAGTGGACAGGTACATTTTTTATACGCTGGTTCTCATAAAAACCTTCAACAGTTTTTTGAGAAAAATAAATCAGTTTTAAAATCTGGGGTCAAACAGCTGACCGAAAATATGGAGCGACGGGGTGGTGGCTTATTAGATATCAAGTTACGGGATAAAACAAGTCAACTCGATAATTATTATCAATTGGATTGTACTTTTGAAACCGTCGATGCGATGGGGGCCAATTTTATCAATTCCTGTTTGGAACAAATTGCGGAAACTTTTGAAAAGCGCTCTTGGAATAAAGCGGAATTTAAAGAAGAACCGATCAAGATAATCATGTCAATTTTATCGAATTATGTGCCGGATTGTTTGGTGAGAGCGGAGGTGTCAACTCCGGTTGAAAATCTGACAAAGGATAAAGAGAAAGCGCTCGAGTTTGCAGAAAGATTTGTGGAAGCGGTTAATATTGCAAAAGTAGAACCTTTGCGCGCAGTGACACATAACAAAGGAATAATGAATGGAATTGATGCGGTAGTCTTGGCCACGGGAAACGATTTCCGCGCCGTTGAAGCTTGCGCACACGCATACGCTGCCCGTGATGGAAATTATACAAGTCTGACTTCTGCAAGTATCGAAAATGGAGTTTTTAAATTTTGGATCGAACTCCCTTTAGCGCTGGGAACAGTAGGGGGATTGACAAGTTTGCATCCGTTGGTGGAGTTGGCTTTGGAAATGCTGCAAAACCCTTCGGCTAAAGACTTGATGAAGATTACCGCTGTAGCGGGATTGGCACAAAATTTTGCTGCTATAAAATCTTTGGTAACCACCGGAATACAAGAAGGACATATGAAAATGCACCTGATGAATATTTTTAACCAATTTCAAGCAACCGAAACCGAACGAAATCATCTCTTAGAACACTTTAAAACCGATGTGGTTTCACATAGTGCAGTTTTAAGAGAACTGAAGAAGCTGAGAGAGTGAAGGGTTGTAGGTTGGAGGTGCTAGGTTTTTAAATTAATCTCATTAACTTGCAATTCGCCAACTCGTTAACTCAAAAATATGGCAGAAAATTACTTTTTAAAAGTCAATATAAATTAGGAAATAATAAGATTTTGATCAATTTCTCCAACTAACCAACTAACCAACTAACCAACTACAAAATAATGCAATATAATTTTCACAGCAATGGAAAGCTCTTACTCACCGCGGAGTTTTTAGTTATCGATGGGGCACAAGCTTTAGCTTTACCTTGTCAGTACGGACAGAGTTTGAATGTGGAACCCTTGGAGGAACCGGAAATATTATGGGAGAGTTATACCGACGAAGGTAAACGTTGGTTTGAAGCGATTTTTTCGGTTCGTGACAATCAAGTAAAACATGTGCCTTATCAGTCGAATTATCAAAATAAAGAAACTGCGCAACGTTTGGCAGAGATATTTCAGGTATTATTAGAGATGAAACCGGATTTATTTACCAAAAAAGGTTATGCTTTTAAAAGTCGATTGGAGTTCCCACAAATCTGGGGCTTGGGTTCTTCTTCTACATTGCTGAATAATTTGGCAACTTGGGCCGGGGTGGATGCTTATGAACTTTCAGATCGAACCTTTGGTGGCAGTGCTTATGATATTGCCTGTGCACAAAGTGACGGCCCGATTTTGTATCAGCGAAAAAACAAGCAAAAACCAGTGGTAGAATCGGTGAATTTCAATCCAGACTTTAAGAGTTTTATATTTTTCGTTCATTTAGGGCGAAAACAAAATACCCGAGAAGCCGTGGCGCGTTATAAAAAACTCAATCCCGGAAATAAAAAAGAATGGGTAAACGAAGCTTCGAGGCTTACTCAGGAAATTTTGCATGCCAAAGATATCCTGATGTTTGAGAGACTGATCGACGAACACGAACGTTTGATTTCTGATGTTTTAGAATTGCATACCATGCAAAATACGGTTTTTCCCGACTATCCGCGAATGATGAAAAGCATGGGCGCTTGGGGAGGAGATTTTCTGCTGGCTACAGGAGGAACAGCAGAAAGAGAATATTTCCGATCTAAAGGTTATACCAATATTGTCAGATATAAAGACATGATTTTGTAAGTTTTTGGGCTAGCTACCGCCAGTTTGTAACTGGTGGTGGTAGCCAGTTTGTAACTGGTGGTGCTAGCCAGGATAACCAGTTTGTTTGTCGGTACTACTAGTAGGTTGTATCTGGTGGTGGTCGGCCTACGTTAACCTAATCTATCTGATATATACATTTTGCTGAAATAACGGATTAATCTTAACATTTAACACCTCCAAGAAGTCAGTTTTCCTAAATATGTTTTAACTTGTAAGAGAGTTAAGCGTTAAATGTATTAAACATGAAAACAACATCAATTTCACAGACAAAAATAAAATCCATTATGCTTATAATCCTGTGTGGGTGGATTTTTATGGGAACAGGTTTGTCTTCTTCTTTTGGACAGAACCAGGAATTTGTCGAATATAAAGGACAAGTAATGGACGCGAATTCCGGCGATCCTATACCCGAAGCACATCTTTCGGTTGAACATACAAATATATCGGGTTTAGCTAATAAAAATGGTGTTTTCACCTTGAAGATTCCAAAAGATCTCGATCAATCTGTGGTAAACTTTTTTAAAGTGAATTACGAACCTAAATCTGTTCAGCTGCCTTTCTTTGATGAGGATTTTACCGAAATTATTTTAGAACCCGCTGTTTTAAAACCGGAAAACTTAGGTCAAGTAGAAATTTATCACGGATTAGACCCACTGCTGATTGTAGAAAAAGCGTTAAAAAAACATCGACCGATCGAAGGAAAACTCGTCGGGTTCTATAGGGAGAAAATTGATAGAGGACGACGCAATGTGCTCTTAGGTGAAGCAGTGCTTCAAGTAGATCAAGATAAGTACATCCGTGGGAATAAAGGAGAAATTTCAATTTATAAAAGTCGTAAAAGAACAGATTATAAGCGTTTGGATACCTTAGCGGTTAAACTGAGAGGTGGACCTTACTCGGGTTTGCATCTAGACCTGGCAGCTTATCCGCAATATGTGTTTTATGAGAGGGATTTAGATGCTTTTAAATTTGAGTTTGAAGAACCTACTACCATTGAAGGAAGATATGTTTATGTGATTTATTTCGAACAATTGGATAAGGATTATCCGTGGTATTATGGAACGATGTTTATTGATGCTAAAAACAATGCGCTGCTGAAAGTTGATTACAATCTAAATGTAGATAATAAAAGAGCAGCTACCAGAATGTTGGTCGTCCAGAAGCCCAGACGAATCAAAGTTACTCCCTTAGAAGTCAATTATCAAGCAGAATATGTTGAAAAAAATGGACAATGGTATTTTAATTACGGTCAGTTTTTTATACAATTAAGAGTAAATTGGAAAGGTAAACTCTTCAATGCTCGATATAACATTCATACGGAATTAGCCGTTTTTGACCGAAGTTCTGAAGATTTTTTCCCTAAAAAAGATCTTACCCGAATTAAACCCACAGTGGTCTTAACAGATGATATTTCAGGTTTTGAAGATCCGCAATTCTGGGGAGCCAATAATATAATTCACCCCGATAAAAGCCTTCAAGAAATAATTGAAGAGATCGAAATTGAAGGAGTGAATAGGTGAAGGGAGAGGTTTTTAATGATTCAAGAGATCAATGGTTTGTGTTGACTTTGGATAACAAAAAGAAATAAATAATATTTAATTTATGACCATTTGCAAATTAAGAAAATCACTGAGTCGGTATATTTATATTTTGGTCTTTAAATCAATATAATTGGATTCCGATTGGGAAATTACAGCTGTTTTATTGGTGTTTAAGAAAGTAAAATTTGCCTATAGTAGCTTAAAATCCAATAAAATATAATTGGCTTCTTATGTTTTTAGCAAATCTTTCCTGATCTTAATATTTTATCAATTCTTTGCTTAAACTATAAAAAGAAAGCTGTTTTTAAATTCTCGTAGAGGGGTGTCCGCCTCTGGCGGACGGGGTGTTTCCGTCCGCAAGCCAATCTCTGGACTTCTATCCCCGTTGGTGCGCTAACTTATCCACCTTAAAAAAATCCTTTTATACTCCTTTGTACATCATCTGTCAAGAAATTAAAATAATTTTCAAGGAGGGTGTATAATCTTTTCTAAAGACCAAGGAAAGATTCGATAATTTTGGAAAAATACGCACAAATGAACTGCCTACTTTTCCAAAGTTTTACAACCAAGGACTTTGGAAAAGTTCAAACGCGTAACCTTAGTCATTGCGTTAAGTTTTTTATGAAATCTCAATTTGACCAGCAAACAAAATTCCCCTCTCGTAGAGGGGTGCCCGCCTCTGGCGGGCGGGGTGTTTCCGTCCCCCTAAGTTAAGCGATCCACTTCTTCGTGAATTTCCCCTAAAAAAACTAAGAATCATAAATTCTTGATTTGATTGGAGGTCTTGAAGGATTACTGCTGTTATCATTTCTGCATTCATAAAGAGCTAACTCTAATTACTCACCTACGTCATCCGCCCAAGGATTTAAAAAATCAGCGAAATAAATTGTTTTCTGTTTTTATATTCGTTTGTCTGCCTGATTTTTTGTTAATTGCTTAATTATATCGGAAAAGGAAGCCTACTTTTAAGTTACTAATCTTAAAAACTTGATATTATGAAAAAACAACTTTTAATTGTCTTGTGTATTGCCCTAATATCTTTTGTGGGGTGTAAAGATACTGCAAAGAAAGAAAATCAAAACGAAGAAATGGAAACCGAACAAACTCAGAATGATGAGGGTAAATCGGTTGATTTTGAAGAGGTTCCGGATCAGGCGCACAATAGTAGAAACGCCTTGGATTGGAGCGGAAACTATCACGGTACAATGCCTTGCGCAGATTGCCCGGGAATTGAAACTACTTTAAATTTAAATACCGACTTAACGTATAAAATTAAATTGGATTACTTGGATAGAGATACCGTTATCGAAGAAAAAGGCAAGTTTGAGTGGGATAATGATGGTCAGCGAATTAAACTTCATCCCGAAAATCAAGACGGTACAGAAATGGCCTTTTTTGTCGGAGAAAATATATTGTATCGATTGGATGAAAAAGGAAACCGCGTTACCGGCGACCTGGCCGATAAGTATATTTTGGAAAAATATTAAGGGTGATTTAGAAAAGACAGCTCTAATTTAATTGAGGGTGAATATTTAAATTTATATCACTGAAAGTTTTAAGTTGATTAGAACGTTGAAAATCCAATTGTTTTCTTTATATCTCCGGTAAAATATCGACGGTATGAGGAAGAGGCGAGCTAAAAATAAATGAATTTTTGGCCTTGTGCTTTTTTTTAAGCCCAAGCTTCTATCATTAAAAAAACAAAGAAACAAATAATTTTGAAATTTCGCAGATGGTAAGCCCGTATTTGTTGCTATAAGTGTGGGACGCGATCTGCTTTTTATTATCATAACTTCTTTCCTAACATGACGTTTTCCTTCCTTTTTACCAAGCTTGTTTATGAGATGCAATCCTCTTGATTGATAAATTTTGCGATTGTAAACAAGGCCTTTGAATATGACACGGAAAAGCTGAGTTTTATAGCATTAATAAAAGATAAACTTTGGGAACGTAGCATCAAAATATAAACGCTGATAATAAATTAAGTTACATAAATATGTCAATGGTAACTCGATTCAGAATCTCATTTGTCAAACCGATAATTACCTTCGTTTGCGCGTGTCTATTACCATTTATAACTTCTATATCTCTCTATTTCACAATTAAATACCCCTAAATACCCAAAAACTCCGAAGGAATTCAACATCGATAACTCCATACAAGCGTAGCGCAGTTTGGGGTTTCTTAAAGATACCGTCCAAAAAAATGAGCAAGACGCATTGTATCTCGGTTGCAATTAGATAAATACGCCTTTTTTCAGCTGAATCTCCTAAATTATTTAATTTCTAAAAAAGAAAAACACTATCGATAATTATTTAAAAATCTTGAAGTATCTAATGACAGTCCGCCTTTTCTTGTGTTTTAACTTTTTTAAATGTTTTATTAAATATAAAACAACTTATAGCGGTTATTCTACCAGTTATACATTAAACTTGACCAGTTATACATAATATGCAACTAACCGTATATATTAAAGTAAATTTTTAACTTTAAATAATGGTTTAGTTGCTTTTTTAATTATATTTGTAAGGAAATAACCTTTTAAATAATTTATATTATGAAAAACATTAGCTTTTTTCTTTGTGCGGTCTTTATGACCATGATCGGATTCGCACAAGGAAGTGAAACATTTGAGAATCTTGAAGATGCCGTGGGGGATGGAAACGAAATATCCGGTTCTTATCAAGGTTGGACTTGGACTGGTGATAACGGTGAAGAGTGGAGTGCCACTGATGCCCGAACAGATCATGCGATTAATGGTAGAGCCATTTTGGTAAGAAATGGTGAGGTTTCCACAACGATACCCGACGGGATAGGGAATTTGACCTTAACTACAGAGCGTAGATATAGTGGTGGAGAAGGGGATTTGACGATTTCTGTTAATGGAAGTGTTGTCGGAACAATTCCTTATGGCGAAACCGAGCAAACAAACACAGTTTCTGGAATTAATATAGCGGGAGATGCTGCCCTTTTAATCGAAACTCCAGGAAATGGCGATCGTGTTGCAATGGATGACCTGACATGGACAGCCTATAATGCTACTGATATTTGTGAAGCCCCAACTAATGTACAGGCAGGTCAACATATTATTTCAGAAGGCCAAGCTGAAGTTCCTATAACTTGGAATGCAGGTGGAAGTGAAACCCAATGGGAAGTTGAATATGAAAATACCAACGATGCGACTGATACTGATGTAGTAACGGTTAATGGAAGCCCTGGAGTTATACTCGAGCTTGCAATAGGTACAGGTTATAATGTGCAAGTGCGTTCGGTTTGTGGCCCTGCCAATAGTGACTGGATAAGTACTGCAACAGTGTTTACTACACCATTTCCTTGTGAGAACCCTACAGTTACTGCTGTACTGGAAGACGAAGATGGTAATGCGTTGGAATGTGTAGAATCGGGGCATAGTGCTTATGTGGCGCTTAGTATATCCGGAGGAGCTGGAAATACTTCCTATACCATTTTAGACCAGGATGATAACGTCGTTAACGCAAATGCAGAAAGTGGAAATACTTATATGATTTATACTTCCTCTCTTACTTCGGACACTACACTTACTTATACTTTAGTGGGAAATAATACCGATGAATGTGGAGCCGAAGTTGGGGTAGAGGTGGAGATTTGTGCTGAAGACCCTTGTGATTTGGAAGCCGGAGGAGGCCTATATGGGGGAACTGTCACTGTATGCAATGACACCGATGACAGTATAGCCGATTTGTTTCCTGATGCGCAAAATGGTGAGCATCATGCTTACGTAGTCATAGATGAAGATAACTTTATAGTAGGATTTGAACAAGATTCAGAAGACGATACTTATGACTTTACCGGTTATGATGAAGGTGTTTATGAAGTGGTCATGCTGATTTGGAATGGTGAAATTCAAGGACTTATAGAAGGTAATAACGCCGATGATATTGATGGAGATTGCTTCGCTTGGAATCCGGTTACTATGGAAGTCACCGTTGAAACTTGTGAAAGCGAAGACTGTGCTGAAGCCACAGGAATTTCATTTGGTTTAATTGATTATTCTTCTGCTGAAGTCTCTTGGACGCCAGGCGCGCCTGACCAAGATAAATGGGAAGTGGTTTATGGACCTGCTCCATTTAATCCATTAAACGATGAAGGAGAATCTGTCATTGTAGAAGGAGACCCTGAAGTAACCCTTACGAACTTAACACCAGGTACGACCTATCAGATTTATGTCCGACCAATTTGTGATGATGGTGATACAACAGGTGGGTTTTATCCGAATCCTGGAGATGATTACCCTGAAGATCCGCCTACCACTCCTGAGTATTTTATCGACTTAGTGAAGTCTGAAGGTGCTATTCACAATGTAAATAATCCTACTGGTAATGACGGTTATACGGATTATACCACGGATGAAACTAAAGTAGTGACCATTTTTGAAAATCAACCGGTCAATGTGACTATCTCTCTTCAAAGTAGTGGAGAAGCCGTCAATTTTGGAGGTTGGATAGATTTAAATGGTGACGGTATATTTGGATCTGCGCCTATGGGAGATGATAATACCCCTGCCAGTGGTTATGAACAAGTAGTTACAGTAGGTGGCCTTATTGATGAAGAGGTAGGATTGCTTATTCCCGGAGATGGTCTTGTAGGCGGAAACGAATATCGCGTACGCGTACAGGTTAAAAAATCTGCACTTTCTCCGAATAATACTGCTTTCTTAGATGGAGAAACAGAAGATTATTTGGTCAGGGTTTTAGAGGAGTGTAAAGCACCAGAACAAGTGAATGTTGATGTCTTAGGCCCTACCTCTGCTGAGGTCTCTTGGACACCAGGAACTGCCAGTCAAGATAAATGGGAGGTTTTATACGGTGTAGCTCCATTTGATTACGACGACGTGGACGGAGATTCAGTTATTGTAGAAGATGACCCCAACGTAACGCTTACGAATCTGTTACCAGGTACAACTTATCAAGTGTATGTTCGTGCCATTTGTGATGATGGAGAAGGAGGGGAAATCCCTGGTGATCCAACACAAGGAGATGATCCTAATACTGGAGATGACCCGATGACACCTTGCGAAGATCCATACAACGACGACGCGCCCTCTAATGTCTATATTTCAAGTATCGATATCAGTGGAATAGGAGCAGATTTGGGAGATCCAACTTATGATCTGAACTATATTTCTAACAGTATGTCGCCTACCGGATATGAGGTAATTGCTAATCCTGTTTTGACTGTTTATCCCGGATTAGAAGGTACTTATACCGTGAGTAGTGGACCTGCCGGAAATACAAATCAGTACTACTATTCAGTTTGGTTTGACTTTAATCAAGACGGTTGTTTTGACGAAGATGAGCAAATCATCTGGAGTGATAATGAAATCTGGGGTGGCGGAATTCCAAACGGAGAACCCGGGGTGGAAGATGT
>Ga0079225_10001827_pt1 | contig 12092 bp, 11 predicted proteins | sample Poulit2012_FD_76344 | JGI IMG/M metagenome (GOLD analysis project Ga0079225, IMG submission 76344) | Agricultural soil microbial communities from Georgia to study Nitrogen management - Poultry litter 2012 | ecosystem: Environmental > Terrestrial > Soil > Agricultural land | place: USA: Georgia...
AGGGTCGACTTGCCGACGTTCGGCAGGCCGACGATGCCGCATTTGATGCCCATGTGTTCCTCAGTTCTTCGGCGTGTGCAGCCGGGTCATGGCGTCCATGAAATTGCCCTCCACCGCCAGCGGCAGTGCGTCCAGGGCGTCGTCGATGGCGCGGTCGATCAGGATCTCGTCCTCTGCCGAAGCCCGGCCGAGCACCCAGGGGGTCACCCGGTCCTTGTGGCCGGGGTGGCCGATGCCGATGCGCAGGCGGTGGAAGCGGCCATGGCCCAGCAGGCGCATGGTGTCGCGCAGGCCGTTCTGCCCACCGTGGCCGCCATCGAACTTGAAGCGGGCCGTGCCGGGCGGCAGGTCCAGCTCGTCGTGCGCGAGCATCGCCTCCTCCGGCGCGATCTTCCAGAACTGCAGCGCGGCCAGCACCGACTTGCCGGACAGGTTCATGAAGGTCGCCGGCTTGAGCAGGCGGACCGTCCGCCCGGCCACCTGCACCTGGGCGGTCTCGCCAAACAGCTTGGCATCCACGCGGAACGCCCCGCCGGCCCGCCCCGCCAGGGCGTCCACGAAACGGAACCCGGCGTTGTGCCGGGTCCGCGCATATTCCTGGCCGGGATTGCCCAGCCCGACGATGAGACGCAGTTCCGCCATCGCGCAGGCGCTGGCCGCCGCCCCGCTTGCGGGGCGGCGGCCGGGCGCTTACTCGTCCTTCTTGTCGTCGTCGACCTTGGAGGCCGGCACCTCGGGGGACTGCTCCTCGCCCTCGGCGTCGCCTTCCTCTTCCACGACCTCGACCCGGGCCGGGCGCGCGGTGACCACCGCGTCGTCGTAGTCCTTGCCCAGCGCCAGCTCCGGGATCTCCACGCCCTTGGGCAGCTTGATCTCGGAAAGGTAGATGGTGTCGCCCAGCTCCAGCTTTGACAGGTCCACGTCGATCGAACCCGGCAGGTCCGCGGGCAGGCACTCCACGGTGACCTCGCGGATTTCATGGCTGACCAGCACGTCAGCCAGCTTGCCGGCCGGCGAGATCTCCTCGTTGATGAAGTTCAGCGGCACCTGGGTGCGCAGCTTCTCGTCGGCGGTCACGCGCTGGAAGTCCAGGTGCATGATCTGCTGCTTGTACGGATGGCGCTGGATGTCGCGCAGCAGCACCGGCTGCACGTCGCCATTGAGGTTCAGGTTGAGGATCGAGGAATAGAACCACTCGTGCTCGGCGGCCAGCAGCACCTCGTTGTGGCTGAGCTGGATGTTGACGGGGTCGAGTTCACCGCCATAGACGATCGCCGGCACCTGGCCGTCGCGGCGGAGGCGGCGGCTCGCACCCTTCCCCCCGTCCTCCCGGCGCTGGACCTTGATTTCATGCGTGTTGGACATGTCTTGTCACTACCTTGGTTGATGGGCCGCCTCGCGGCGGCTGGGCGGCTCCCCCGCGACCAGGGGAGCCTTGGGAATCAGTCGACGTAGAGCGAGCTCACCGACTCGCCGAAGGCGATGCGGCGGATGGTCTCGCCCAGCAGTTCGGCGACGCTGAGCTGGCGGATGCGGTCGCAGGCCGCGGCGGCCTCCGACAGCGGGATGGTGTCAGTCACCACCAGTTCGTCGAGCTGGGAACCGGTGATGTTCTCGATCGCCGCGCCCGAGAGCACCGGGTGCGTGCAGTAGGCCACCACCTTGGCGGCACCGTTCTCCTTGAGCGCGGCGGCCGCCGCGCACAGGGTGCCGGCGGTATCGACGATGTCGTCCACCAGCACGCAGGTCTTGCCGCGCACGTCGCCGATGATGTTCATCACCGTGGCCACGTTGGCGCGCGGGCGGCGCTTGTCGATGATCGCCAGCTCGGCGTCGTCCAGCCGCTTGGCGATGGCCCTGGCGCGGACCACGCCACCCACGTCCGGCGACACCACCACCATGTTGTCGGTGCCGTGGGCGCGCCAGATGTCCGCCAGCAGGAGCGGCGAGGCGTAGACGTTGTCCACGGGGATGTCGAAGAAGCCCTGGATCTGGTCGGCGTGCAGGTCGATCGTGAGCACACGGTGGGTGCCGACGGCACCGATCATCTTGGCTGCGACCTTGGCGGTGATCGGCACCCGCGACGAGCGCAGGCGGCGGTCCTGGCGGGCGTAGCCGAAGTACGGGATCACGGCGGTCACGCTGGCGGCGGAGGCGCGGGTCAGCGCGTCCACCAGCACCACCAGCTCCACCAGGTGCTCGGCGGCGGGCGCGCAGGTGGACTGCAGCACGAACACTTCCTGGCGGCGCACGTTCTCCTCGATCTCGACCTGGACCTCGCCATCGGAGAACTTCGAAACCAGCGCCTTGCCCTGGCGCGTGCCCAGCTGGCGGCAGACGGCCTGGGTAAGCGGCCGGTTGGCGTTGCCGGAGAAGATCAGGATGTTGCGATCTTCCTTCATGTGGGATGTGCGCATTGCAATGACCGTACGTTGAGTGCCGGAGTGGCAGGGGCGGCAGGATTCGAACCTGCGAATGCCGGGATCAAAACCCGGTGCCTTGGACCTCTTGGCGACGCCCCTGTGTATCCGGGTGTCCGGTTGCATCCAGCAGCGGCGAGCGCGCCGCACCGGCCGCGACCCACGCCACGAGGCCGGGCGGCAGCGCGGCGCGCGCGGCTTCGGCGTCTTCGCGGCCCGCGAATTCGACGAAGCAGCCGCTGCCGGTCCCGGTCAACCGCGGCGTGCCGAAGCGCGCCAGCGCGGCGAAAGCGGCCTCCACGGCCGGTTCACGGCGGCACAGCACCGGCTCGAACGCGTTGCCGAGCGGAGCTCCCGAAACAAAGTCGGCTATTGTCGCGGGCGGGGCATCGCGCGTCAATTCAGGGGCCTGGAACAGTTCCGCGGTGGCCACCGGCACGCCGGGGTCGGCCAGCAGGTACCAGGCCCGGGGCAGCGCCAGCGCGGTCAGCCGCTCCCCCACCCCTTCGGCCCAGGCGTTGTGGCCGCGGACGAAGACCGGCACGTCCGCGCCCAGGCGCAGGCCCAGGTCCGCCAGCTCCTCCACGCCCAGCCCCGTGCCCCAGAGCCGGTTGAGGGCCCCCAGCACGGTCGCGGCATCCGAGGAGCCACCGCCGAAGCCGCCGCCGATCGGGATGCGCTTTTCCAGGCCGATGTCGGCGCCGAGCGGGCTCCCGGTTTCTTCCTGCAGCAGGCGGGCGGCGCGCACCAGAAGATCCGAGGATTCCGGTACGCCCGGCAAACCCTGGCCGTGCCGGGCGATGCCACCGTCCGCGCGCGGCCGGAGATGCACCGTGTCCCCCCAATCCAGGATGCGGAACACGGTCTGCAGCTGGTGATAGCCGTCCGCGCGCCGGCCGGTGATGCGCAGGAAGAGGTTCAGCTTGGCCGGCGCCGGCCAGGCGCTCCAGCCCGCCCCGGGCCCCGGCATCGCCTCAACTCCCGCCGGGCGCGGCCGCGCCGAGCGCCCAGTCGTCCACCACGAGGCGCACATGCGCGTCACCGCGCGCAGCGTCGATCCGGCGCGGCAGTGGCGGCGCGTCGCCTGGCCCGGGCTCGCCAGCCCGCTCCTGCCAGCTGACGTAATCGATGGTCCAGCCGGCCTGGCGGAGCCTGGCCAGGCGCCCGCTGGCCGAGAACTCCAGGTGCGCCGGGCCGTGGGCCGCCTCGTCTGCCCGGGTGCCCGCCGCCCAGGCCGCCAGAGCCCCAACCGGGACCTGCATGCCCGTGGCCTCCAGCAACAGCCAGTCCGGGTCCGGGCCCACCCTTGGGCCGCCCTCCAGCCCGTCAATGCGCGCTCCGCCGGCCCCGGCGGTCAGGCTCCAGCCCTGCCGCGTCACGGGCGCGCGCAGCACCACGCGGTAATCCTCGCCCGCCTGCCACCACTCCAGCCGCCCGCTGCCGCCGTCCTCCCCGTTGCTGAGCGCAACGCGCCCGCTGAACGAGAGCGCGCCCGCGCCCTCGACCAGCGCCTCGCGCGCCCGGAGCGCTTCCATGGCGGCGGCGTACGCGGAGCCCGACAGCTCGACGGTCTCCGGCGCGCGCATCGGCTGGGAAACGCAGCCCGCCAATGCCAACACGGCGAGCAGCGCCGCCAGCCGCGCCGCCAGCCTCACAGTTCCACCCCCGTCATTTCCAGCGAGCGCCGCAGGGAACGGTTCTCGGGATCGAGCTCGTGGGCGCGCTGGAAGAATTCCCGCGCCTCCTCCTTCTCCCCCAGCACCCAAAGCACTTCCGCCACATGCGCGGCAACCTCCGCGTCCTTGAGCAGCGACCAGGCCCGGCGCAGTTCCACCAGCGCCTCGTCCAGGCGACCCAGGCGGTAGAGCACCCAGCCGTAGCTGTCGATGATGTGGGCGTTGTCCGGCTCGGCCAGGCGGGCGCGGTCAATCAGCTCCAGCGCTTCCTCGAAGCGGCCGGTGCGATCGGCCAGGGTGTAGCCCAGCGCGTTGAGCGCATGCACGTTTTCCGGCTCCGCCACCAGCAGCCGGCGCAGGTCGGCCTCGGCGCGCTCGATGTCGTCGCGCCGCTCCCACATCAGGGCCCGGGCGTAGAGGAGCGCGCCTTCGTCGGGCCAGGCCGCGAGGCCGCGGGCATAGGCGTCGAGCTCGCCGTCGGCATCCCCGGCCTCGCGCCGCAGTTCGGCCTCCATGAGGTAGGCATCGCGGCGCAGCTCCTCCTCCACGCCGGCGTCCGACTGCAGCGCCCGCAGTTCGGCGAACGCCTCTTCGCGGTGGCCCAGGTCGAACAGCACCTTGGGGATGCGCAGCCGCGCGATCGCGCGCTGCTGGCCGCCGGGCACGCTGCGATACCACTCCAGCGCATCGGCCGGCCGCTCCATGTACTCGGCAAGCTGGCCCAGCAGCAGCCGCCAGGCCGGATTGGGGGCATCGGCGCGCTGCTCGAGTTCCCAGTACAGCACCTCCAGCGCCGGCGTGTCCTCCGCGCGCACCAGCAGCGAGGCGCGCATCGCATAGGAACGTTCATCCTGCGGGCCCATGGCCATGACCCGGGCAGCGTGGGCCAGATCGCCAAGCTGTTCATACTCGGCGGCGATGGCCATGCGCAGCTCCGGGGACACCAGAGCCTGCTCCTCGACCCGCTCCAGGGCCTGCCGGGCGAGCGCGTCCTCACCGCGCTCGCGGGCCTGGGCAGCCCGCAGCAGGGCCACCCGCGGCTCATCCGGGAAGCGTTCCACCACCTCGTCCACGATCCTGGCCGTCAGCGCCTCGTCTCCAAAACGCTGCGCCAGCCCGCCGAAGCCGAGCCACGCCCGGAAATCATCGGGAATGGCGCCGGACTCCACCAGCCGCCCCAGGATGCGGGCCGAGGCCTCCTGGTCGCGGGTCCCGCCGTGCAGGGCCGCGATGGCGTGGCCCCAGGCGCGCGGATCGGGATCGCGCAGGAGCTCTTCGAGCTCGCGGCGCGCGCGCCGGTCGCGGCCCGTGCGCAGCAGCCAGGTGGCCTGTGCCGAGCGCATGGCCAGCGAGGGCGGGGCCAGCGCCCGCCACTGGTCCAGGGCCTGTCCCAGCAGCGCGTCGTCGGTGCCGACCAGGGCCACCTGCACGGCCCGCTCGGCCAGCGCGGCGTCCCCACCCACGGCTTCAGAAGCCCGCAGGTACCAGCGCACCGCCTCGTTGAGCTTGCCCGCGCGCAGGGAAAACTCGGCCGCCATGGTGGCGCCGACCGCGTCCCCGCTGGTGTGGCCCTGGAGCGGATCATCCGCGCCGGCGGCGAGCGGGAACGCCAGTGCCGCGGCGAGTGCCAGGGCCCTCAGCGCGCCGCCCATCGCCCCCCGGCCCGGGGCCGGAAAGCGGTGTTTTACAGGAGGAACGGGCATTGAGGGCGGCCGGGCCGTAAAATGGTGGGATCGGAAGCAAGCTTATCGCAAGCCACTGAACAGACCACGCCCCACGCCATGAGCCTGATCGCCCTTGGCATCAACCATCGCAGCGCGCCCGTCGCCCTGCGCGAGCGCGTTGCGTTCGCGGGCGATGCGCTGCCGCGTGCGCTGTCGGAACTGCGCGGCCTGCCCGGGGTGAGCGAGGCCGCGCTGCTGTCCACCTGCAACCGCACCGAGCTGTATGCGGTGACCTCGGATGAGGGCGAGGCCGTTGTCCGCTGGCTGGCGACGCGCCCCGAGGGAGGCGCGGACCTGCACGACTACCTGTACCGGCACCGCGACGCGGAAGCCGTGCGGCACCTGTTCCGGGTCGCCGCGGGCCTCGACTCGCTGGTGCTGGGGGAGCCGCAGATCCTGGGCCAGGTGAAGGAAGCCTGGGCGACCGCGCGCAGCGCCGGCGCCCTGGGCACGCGCCTCGACCGCCTGTTCCAACATGCGTTCGTCACCGCCAAGCGCGCCCGCACCGAAACCCGCATCGGCAGCAGCCCGGTCTCGGTGGCCTCGGTGTCGGTCCGCCTGGCGCAGGAATCCTTCGCCCGGCTGGAAGACTCGACCGTCCTGCTGGTGGGCGCAGGCGAAACCATCGAGCTGGCCGCCCGGCACCTGTTCCAGGCCCGGGCCAGGCGCCTGCTGGTGGCCAACCGCACGCTGGCCCACGCCCAGGACCTCGCCTCCCGGCATGGCGGCGTGGCCCTGCCGCTGGCGGAACTCGAGCGCCACCTGGCCCAGGCCGACGTGGTGTTCTCGGCCACGGCCAGCGCCGAGCCGGTCATCACCCGGGCGCAGGTGGAGGCCGCGCTCCAGGCCCGCCGCCACCGGCCGATGCTGCTGGTGGATCTGGCCGTGCCGCGGGACATCGCCCCCGACGTGGCCAGCCTCAAGGACGCCTACCTGTACACCGTGGACGACCTGGAGCGCTCGGTCCAGGAAAACCGGCGCAACCGCCGCGAGGCCGCCGAGGCCGCCGAGGCCATCGTTGACCTGCAGGTCGAGCGCTACGCCGAGATGCTGGCCGCCGGGCCGCTCAACGAGCCGCTGCGCAAGCTGCGCGCGCACGGCGAGCACGCCCGTGCGGACGCGCTGGAAAAGGCGCGCCGCCAGCTGGCCGCCGGCCACGATCCGGAAGCGGTGATCGAACGCCTGGCCCACGCGCTGACCAACCGCCTGCTGCACGCCCCCACCGCGGCCGTCCGCGAAGCCGCACGCAGCGGCAACATGGAACTGGCCGCCGCCATCGAGCGCATCCTCCATCCAGACCACGTGCGCGCGCTGCGCGACCTGCGCGATGCTCCCGACGCTCCGCCATAAGCTCGAAGCGCTGGCCGAGCGCCGCGACGAACTCGAACGCCTGCTCGCCGATCCGCAGGTGGCCGGCGACCAGCAGCGCTTCCGCGCCTATTCCCGCGAGTTCTCCCGGCTCGAGCCGCTTGCCACCGCCCTGGCCGAGGAGGCGCGCACGCGCGCGGACCTGACGTCGGCCGAGGCGATGCGCGGCGACCCGGAGCTGGGCGCGCTCGCCGAGGAGGAGATCGCCGCCGCCACGGCCCGCCTGCAGGAACTTGAAGGCACGCTGCTGGGCCTGCTGGTGCCGCGCGATGCCCGCGACGACGGCGGCCTGTATCTGGAGATCCGGGCGGGCACCGGCGGCGACGAGGCCGCGATCTTCGCCGGCGACCTGCTGCGCATGTACACGCGCTACGCAGAGCGCCAGGGCTGGCGGGTGGAGGTGGAATCGGCCAATCCCGGCGAGCACGGCGGGTTCAAGGAAGTCATCGCCCGGGTCGAGGGCGAAGGCGCCTATGCCCGGCTCAAGTTCGAATCTGGCACCCACCGCGTGCAGCGCGTGCCGGAAACCGAATCGCAGGGCCGCATCCACACCTCCGCCGCCACCGTGGCCATCATCCCGGTCGAGGACGAAGGCGAACCGGTGGAACTGAACCCGGCCGACCTGCGCGTCGACACCTTCCGCTCCTCCGGCGCCGGCGGCCAGCACGTCAACAAGACCGATTCGGCGATCCGCATCACCCACCTGCCAAGCGGCATCGTGGTGGAATCGCAGACCGAACGCTCCCAGCACGCCAACCGCGACAAGGCCATGAAGCGGCTCAAGGCGATGCTCGCCGAGGCCGAGGCCGCGCGCCGCGCCGCCGCCACCGCGCGGACCCGCAAGCTGCAGGTGGGCAGCGGCGACCGCAGCCAGCGTATCCGCACCTACAACTACCCGCAGGGCCGCATCACCGATCACCGGGTGGAAGGCCTGACCCTGTATGACCTGCCGGGCGTGCTCGAAGGCGATCTGGATCCGCTGGTCGACCGCCTGGCCAGCGAGCACCAGGCCGAAGAGCTGGCGAGCCTGGCCGACGCGAACCAATGAGCCCCCCCCCGGACCCGCGATCGCAGGCCCGGCTGGCGGTGCAGCGGGAGCCGTCGAGCGCCATGGCGTGGACCGCGCTGGCCGACACGGAGTTCGACGCTGGAGACGCCGCTGCCGGGCTCCGAGCCGCCCGGCGCGCGTTGCAGCTCGCGCCGGGCCACCCTGAGCCGCTGGCGCGGCTGGGCCGTGGCCAGTGGATGCAGGGCAAGCTTGCCGAGGCAGCCGCGAGCCTGGGCGAAGCCGCGCGCCGCGCGCCCCGGCACCCGGGCATCGCGGTGTGGCTGGCGCACGTGCTTGAAGACACCGGCGATGCCGAGGCCGCAAGCGACTGCTACGCCCGCGCGCACGCCCTGTTGCCCGGCCATCCCCAGATTGCCGCATACCTGCTTGCCTGGCGCCGACGCCTCTGTGACTGGCGGGGCCTGGATGCGCTTGGCCACCAGGTCCGGAGCGCGGTGCGGGCCGGCCAGGCCGCGGTCGAGCCATTCGCTTTCCTGAGCGAGGATTCCACGGCCGCCGAGCAGCTCGCCTGCGCGCGCCTGCGCGCCAGCGCGGTGGCGGCGCGGGTCCGGCCGCTGCCGCCCCCTGGGCCAGGAGCCGGCGGCCCCGTTCGGCTTGGATTCATGTCCAACGGCTTCGGCGCCCATCCGACCGGACTGCTGACGGTGGCGTTCTTCGAAGCGCTCGCGGCGCACGGCGACATGGAGATCCACCTGTTCGCACTCAATCGCCCCGATGGCAGTGCGGTTGGGCGGCGCCTGCAGCACGCCGTGGCCCGCTGGCACGATGTGGGCGCGCTCCCCAGCAGCGAGATTGCCGGGCGGATCCGCTCGGCCGCAGTGGACGTGCTGTTCGACCTGCGGGGCTGGGGCGGCGGCGGCCGGCCGGAGGTGCTCGCCATGCGGCCGGCGCCGCTGCAGGTCAACTGGCTCGCGTACCCGGGGACCTCGGGTGCGCCGTGGATTGACTGCATCCTCGCCGACGACGTCGTGCTTCCGGAGGCGCTGGAGCCGCATTTCTCGGAGGCGGTCGTGCGGCTGCCCCGGTGTTTCCAGCCCTCCGATACCCGGCGCGCCATTCCGCCGGCGCCTGCCCGCAAGGACTGCGGCCTGCCGGCCCACGGCGTGGTGTTCTGTTGCTTCAACAACAGCTACAAGCTCAATCCGGCCTCTTTCTCCCGCCACATGGCGGTGCTTCGGCAGGTGCCCGGCAGCGTGCTGTGGCTGCTCTCCGGACCCGGCGACGCCGACCGCCGGCTGCGCACGGCGGCCGCCGAAACCGGCGTGGACCCGGACCGGCTCGTGTTCATGCCCAAGCAGCCCCAGGCGGAGTACCTGGCCCGGCTGCAGCTGGCGGATCTGTTCCTGGACTGCAACCCATACAACGCGCACACCACCGCCTCCGACGCCCTCTGGGCCGGCTGCCCGGTGCTGACCCGGCCGGGCCAGACCTTCGCCGGCCGGGTCGCGGCCAGCTTGAACCACCACCTGGGCGTTGATGACATGAGCGTGGCGACCGACGAGCAGTTCGTCGAACGCGCCGTGGCGCTGGGCAACGACCCCGCGGCCCTCGCCGCGCTGCGCCGGCGGGTGAGCCGCCAGCGTGATGAAAGCGGGCTGTTCGACATGGAGGGATTCGCCGCGGACTTCCGGGACGTCGTGCTGCGGCTGCAGCGGGAATCGGCTGCCGGACGGGGCTCCGCATCGGGCTGACGGACGGCGGCGTCCAAGTTCCCCTCGCGCGTCCCAGCAGCTACGCTGCCGGGCATGAGTACATCCGATTCCCCCATTCCGCTTTCGATCTGCGTGCTGACGGTGTCCGACAGCCGCACCCCCGACAACGACACCTCCGGCGACTGGCTCGTGCAGGCGCTGCAGGCCGACGGCCACCGGCTGGCCGGGCGCGCGCTGCTGCCGGACAACCGCTACCTGCTGCGCGCGCAGGTCTCCCAGTGGATCGCCGACGACGGCGTGGACGGCATCATCGTCACCGGCGGCACCGGCTTCACCGGCCGCGACTCCACCCCCGAGGCCCTGCTGCCGCTGCTGGACAAGGAGATGACCGGTTTCGGCGAGCTGTTCCGCGCGATCTCCTTCGAGGAGATCGGCACCTCCTCGCTGCAATCGCGCGCGTTTGCCGGCGTCGCCAACGCCACCTTCCTGTTCTGCCTGCCCGGCTCCACGTCGGCCTGCCGCACCGGCTGGGAAAAGATCATCCGCAGCCAGCTCGATTCGCGCACCGGCCCGTGCAACCTGGCCTCGCTGCGGCCGCGCCTCAGGGAATGACCGTCCGGCGTTGACCGCGGCCTTCCAACCCGGGTGATACACGAGGGGCCTGCGCCTTGGGCCCGCCGTGGGCGCAGCCACCCATCCTCCCGGGAGACGATGATGAAAACCTACCGTGTCGGCTACCTGATCGGCAGCCTCGCCAGGGAATCGATCAACCGCAAGCTCGCCAACGCCATGTTCAAGCTGGCACCGGAGCAGCTCGAGTTCCACGAGATCAGCTTCAGTGACCTGCCGCTGTATACCTACGATTACGACGACGACTATCCGGAGGCCGGCCGCCGGTTCAAGAAGGCGATCGAGGATTCGGATGCAATCCTGATCGTGACGCCGGAATACAACCGTTCCATCCCGGGTGCGCTGAAGAACGCCATCGATTGGGCCAGCCGGCCCTGGGGCACCAATTCGTTCGCGAACATCCCGTCCGGGGTGATCGGGACCTCGCCGGGGGCCATCGGCACCGCCGTTGGGCAGCAGCACCTGCGCAGCGTGCTGGGTTTCCTCAATTCACCGCAGATGAACTCGCCCGAGGCCTACATCCAGTTCCGCGACGGCATGATCAACGAGGCCGGTGAGATCGCGGACGATTCCACCGCAAAATTCCTGCGCAACTATCTCAACGAGTTCCACGAGTTCATCGCCCGGGTGCTGACGGTGCTCCCGCGCGGGGCCTGAGCCCGCGAAGCGGGGCCGGCCGGACCCGGCCGGGACCCTGCGTTCCATCCGGCAGGGTCGCAAAGGGCGTGGGAGGCCTTAAATTGGTTGCATTCGATACTGGTTCCCACGTCCCATGTCCAAGCTGTTCGAAGATTACGACCTGCGCGGGTTGAAGCTGCGCAACCGCATCGTGATGGCGCCGATGACCCGCTCGCGGGTGCCCAGCACCGTGCCCGATGCCCTCACGGCAGAGTATTACGGCCAGCGCGCGGGCGCCGGGCTGATCATCGGCGAAGGCGCGCAGGTGTCAGAGCAGGCGCGCGGGTACCTGTTCACGCCCGGCCTGCATGCGAGCGCGCAGGTGCAGGGCTGGAAGGGGGTCACGGCGGCTGTCCACGAGCGCGGCGGCGCAATCTTCGCCCAGCTCTGGCACGTGGGGCGGGTCGCGCATTGCTCGGTGCAGCCGTTCGACCGCAAGCCGGTGGCGCCGGTGGCGGTGGCCGCGGCAGGCGTGAATGCCTATGGCTACCGCGAAGACGGCACGCCCGGCCAGATGCCGGCCAGCAAGCCGCGCGCGTTGGACACCGATGAAATCCCGAAGATCACCGCGGATTTCGTCGCCGCCGCCCGCAACGCGATCGAAGCCGGCTTCGACGGGGTGGAGATCCACGGCGCCAACGGCTACCTGTTCGAGCAGTTCATCAACGGCGGGCTGAACACCCGCGACGACCGCTATGGGGGGCCGTGCATCGACAACCGGCTGCGCCTGCTGCTGGAGACGGTTGACGCGGTGGCCGAGGCCATTGGCAGCCATCGCACCGGCGTGCGGGTGTCCCCGTTCAACCGCGGCTTCGACATGCCGGCCTTCGAGGGCGAGGCGGAGACCTGGCTGGCCGCGGTGGAGGCGCTCGCGG
>Ga0079225_10001828_pt1 | contig 12091 bp, 7 predicted proteins | sample Poulit2012_FD_76344 | JGI IMG/M metagenome (GOLD analysis project Ga0079225, IMG submission 76344) | Agricultural soil microbial communities from Georgia to study Nitrogen management - Poultry litter 2012 | ecosystem: Environmental > Terrestrial > Soil > Agricultural land | place: USA: Georgia...
CGGGCGGGTTCCTGACCGGTCGGGTCGAGCTCCCAGAGCGCGGAGCACAGCTTCGAGCCGTGCTCGTCGGCCTCAGCGACCTGAGCGACCACGCGGCCGGTCGGGCCGGTGGGCACTGCGGTCACGCGCGGGATGCGCAGGAAGGCCTCGATGTCGGTGAAGTCGTCGAAGGAGGTCGCAGCAGGCACGAGACGAGCCTAGTAGTCGGGTCCCGACTGCCACGGAGCGCGGGCGCGCCGACACAGCAACGGTGCCGGCGCGCCCGCCCTCACGGACTGCTCACTCGGTCAGGTCCCAGGGGCCGTAGGGGTCGCCCGGCTCCTGATTGCGGGTCCACCACTTCGCCGTGTACTCCTGACCGTCGTGGACAACCACGTCGCCGGCCGTGAAGATCCGGCTCGGGGTCCAGATCGCGACGCCGTCGGCGGTCTGTGCGATCTCCTGCCAGGGGCCGTAGGGATCGCCGGGTTCCTGACCCTGAGTCCACCACGTCGCCTCCCATGTGGAGCCGTCAAAGCTGACCTGGTCACCCTCGGTGTACACCGTGTCCGACGCCCACGCCTCCGGTCCGGGCCCCACCGGCTGCAGCGTCCAGAACCGGTCTGCCGTCTCCTCGTCGGTCGCGGTCGTGCTGCCGCCGACGCCGCCGCCCACGACGACCGTGCCATCACGACCGTTGCCCGAGGAGTCCACCACTGCAGTGCCCTCGGCCTCGTCGAACGCGTAGTTGAGGACATCGCCGGCCGCGGCCTGGCCACCGGCAAGTGCACTGACTTCCGCACTGCTCAGCGCGCGGGAGTAGATCGCGAGATCGTCCAACGCACCATCGAATGCCGGGTCGGCGCCGTACTGGGACTTGCCCAGGTAGTTGCGGCCCGTCGTATCGCCCAGGTCCGCCGGCGAAGCCGTGATCTGGTCGTTGGTGTCCACCGGCTCGCCGTCGATGTAGAGGGTGCCTGTGGTACCGGAGACCGTGATGGCTACGTGCGTCCACCTATCGAGGGGCAGGTTCTGCCCGTCGTAGGAGAGGCGCTGTTCTTCTCCGGCCCCGCTCGTGGTGATCGCGAAGCGAGGGCCGCTGCCAGCATTGACGGTCAGGAACATGCTGCTCCCTGAGTCCGCCCCGAGATCGAACACGCGCGACCAGGTAGGCAGCGCCGCCGGCTTGATCCAGGTCGAGATCGACCAATCTCCATCCAGGCCGCTCAGCGTGCCGTCCGGGACGCTCACGTAGGAATCGCTGCCGCAGAAGTCGAGCGCAGAGCCGATTCTCCCCGGCTGTCGCTCCCCATCGGCGGTGCAGTTGGACGTGGGCGAACCGTCCGTCCACTGGATGATGGCCGCGCCGCTCTCGGTGCTCATCTCGTCCACGGCGAGCGTCATTCCGGTCCCGTAGTTCGCCAGACGCACGCTCCCGGCCCCGTCCGGCACGAGTTGCCAGAGCAGGTCCTCGGCACCGTCATCAGCCCGGACAACAGCCGGCGCACCGTTCTGGCCCGCGGCGCCGTCCACACCGAGGAACAGGCCGCTGTCGGTCTCGACGATCCGGTACAGCCCGGAACCTGCGTCGACCAGTTCCCAGGTCGAGACGTCCGCAGCCGTGCCCGACTGCACGACAGTGCCGTCGGCGACGTCGAGGGCAAGTCCGCTGTTGACATTGTCGAGCGTATAGGTGCCCGCCAGGCTCTCCGCCTCGTCACCATCGGTGACCAGCACGCGGTAGCCGTAGGCCGGGTTCATCACGATCGGGACGTCGATCGTGCCGTCCGGGCCCACGTCGTAGGTGGTGGTCGAGATGGAGATGGGTGCGTCCGTCGGCGTGGTGCGCCCGTACGACGGCGTCACCTGCACCTCCACGCGCACCTCGTCACCGAGATCCAGGGCCTCCAGCCCCTCGACCCGGACCGTGGTCGGGCCGCTGTTGCCGCCGGTGATGACCTGTACCTCGTCCTTGGCATCGTTGACCGAGGCTGCCCCGTCCAGCGGACTCTCGTTCGACGGCGGGGTGGTGGTCACCATCTGGCCTGTCATGTCGGCGTACCAGGAATAGAGCCAGTACGCGCCATTCGGGGCACCGCCGCGCTCGACGAGCAGATCACCGAGCGTGCCAGACTGGTTCCAGAACGCAAGCTCAGCGCGGTCGATCCCGTAGCGCTCGAACTTGGCGATGTAGCCCACCAGGGCGCCAGGGATGCCGACCTCCTGCGGGTGGCCATACTCGGCGATATCGATGGGCAGATCACCCAGATCGAGATCGTCGAGGATCGCACGCACCTGCTCCACGTCGCCGTAGATCTTGTCGTCGCGGATCAGTTCGTGCCACTCCAGCACGTCCGGCACGGTGTCGGTGGCCTTGGCGAACTCCAGGAACTGGCGCATGTCGGTGATGTTGTCCGAGAAGCTGGGGCCTTGGATCACCGCGTCCGGGCCGAGCAGCTCGCGCAGCAGGTTGTAGCTGAACTCCCACAGCTCCTCGAAGGTGCCGTTCTCCTCGAGCCAGGTGTTGTCGGACTCGTTCCAGGGCGCCCAGGCGACGATGTTTGTCGCCCCGGAGGCCTCGACGTCGGCGACGACGTCCCGGATGACGTCCTCCCACGCCTTGCGGTCCTCGGTGTTCTCCCAGGAGAACTGGTACGGCCATCCCGGGTAGTAGTCCACGATCCGCACGACGATCCCGGCGTCGTGCCGGGCTGCGGTGCGCCAGACGTCCAGGACGTCACCGGTTGGCTGCTGCGTTCCGTGCGGTGGCATCTGCACGAACGTGTGCGGATCGATCGGCGCGATCAGGTCGTCCGAGGGCACTCCTTCGTCAGCAATGCCGTAGAGCGAACCGCTCGCCAGGTGGGTGACCTCGCGGAACGGCTGGTCGGCGGAGACCAGCAGGGTATCTTCCGGGCCGGGTTCTGCCCCGGCAGTGCGCGCCGGGATCACGACGGCGGCGGCCGTCATCGCCAGTGCCACAAGCGCCGAGGCTCTCGCCGCGGGTCTCGTGCGACGCCGCTCGGGCGACGCCGCGATGGTGGGTCTGCTTCTCATCGTGCTACTCCGTTGTCTCGATTCTGTGCATGGGACGAGCGGCGGGAAGGGGTGGGGCGCCGCCAGCGTGCCGACGAGGCGATCGGGCGCTCATCAGCGCGCGGGTCGAGGCCGGCGGGCACCGAGGTGTCCGGTGCTGGCCTCATGTTCAACGTCAAGAGCGGTCCATTGCGCGTCGGAGGAGATGCCCCTGAGCGCCGTCGCGCAAGAAGACCGGCACGACGTCCAGCGGTGCCGCAACCTGGACCGTCGTGCCGCCCGGGTGGATCTCTCCGGTGGCAGCGTCGGTCCACCGGGCACCGTGCGGCAGGTAGACATCCCGTTCGCGGGCGCCGGACACTGTGACCGGAGCGACCAGGATGTCTGGGCCGAGCAGGTACTGGTCGTCGATCTGCCAGACCTGCGGGTCGTCGGGGAACTCGTGGAACAGCCCGCGCATCACCGGCTGACCATCGGTGTGTGCGGTGCGCATCACCTCGCGCAGGTAGGGGCGCAGGGCCTCCCGCAGGTGCACGTAGCGCTCCAGGATGAGGTAGACCTCCTCGCCGAAGCTCCACAGCTCGTTCGGGCCGCCGGAGCGCAGCCGCCGGGTGCCGTCGGCAGCAGTGATCGGTTCGTACGGGAGGCGGTCACCGTGCATGCGCATCACCGGGCTGAACGTGCCGAGCTGGAACCAGCGGACCACCAGCTCGTGGAAGGCCGGGTCGGTCACGTCCCCTCCGTGGAAGCCGCCGATATCGGTGGTGAACCACGGGATACCTGCGACCCCCATGTGGATACCGGCGGTGATCTGCCGGGCCAGGTCCTCGAAGGTGGAGGAGATGTCTCCCGACCAGGCGAGAGTGCCGAACCGTTGGCTGCCGGCCCACACGCAGCGGACCAGGTTGACGATCTCGGTCTCCCCCGCGCCCTGCTGACCTTCGAAGACAGCGCGGGCAAACGCTTGTGGGTACAGGTTGCCCACGCGCAGGTAGGGGCCGAGGTGTGTGCGGTACGCGTCGTAGTCGTAGACGCCGAACTCCGGCTCGGCCTCGTCCAGCCAGAAGGTGCGGATGCCGTAGCGGCCGTAATTTCGCTGCAGCGTGACCGCCAACCAGCGCCGGGCTGCCGGGTTCAGCACGTCCAGGAACGCGCTGGGCCCTTCGAATGCCATCTGCACATCCAGCCCACGGTCGGCGCGTACGAGCATGTTGTTCGCTCGGAGATGGCGGAAGTTCTCCGAAGCCAGGGCGACCTGTGGCCAGACGGAGACCATCAGCTCGACACCGAGCTCGCGAAGCTCGGCGACCATATCTGCCGGGTCCGGCCAGAACTCCTCCTCGAACCGGTAGTCACCCATGTGTGGCCAGTGGAAGAAGTCCGCAACGATCACATCGAGTGGCAGGCCGCGACGTCGGTGCTCCCGGGCGACCTCCAGAAGTTGGTCGGCGTTCCAGTAACGCAGCTTGCACTGCCAGTAACCGAGGCCGCGCTCCGGCATCATCGGGGCATGCCCAGTGGCATCGGCGTAGGCGGACGTGATCTGTGCCGGTGTGGAACCGGCGGTGACCCAGTAGTCCAGCTGGTCGGTCGCCTCGGCGTGCCACTCGGTGCGGTTGCGCGCGAACGTGGCCCGACCCAGGGCCGGGTTGTGCCAGAGGAAGCCGTAACCCGCGGTTGAGAGCACGAACGGCACACTCGCCTGGGAGTTGCGGTGTGCCAGCTCGAACGTGGAACCTTTCAGGTCCAGCACGTGCTGCTGGTACTGGCCCATTCCCGCGAGGTGCTCGTCGGGGTCCGTCTCGAAGGATGCGGTCAAGCTGTGCCCGTCGCCACCTGGGTGAGCGCGGAAGTGGCGGGCGCGCAGATCCAGGGAGCCGCCACGGCCGAGCTCGCGCAGCAGCACCCGGCCGGTCTCGTCGTAGAAGGCCAGGTCGCAGCGGAACGTCTCGTAACCCACGGGCTCGTGGAACCACGAGGAGGTCTCCAGCTCCACCCGGATCCGACCGTTGCGCAGCGTGGCGCCGCGGTCGTGAACCTCGAGAGCGACCTGATCGTGCGCGTCGGGTGCCGGTGGCAGCAGCGCCCAGTCGGTGCCAGCGACCTCGCCCTCCGGAGTGGCACGGACGCGGACGCTGTTGCGCCCCCAGGGTTCTACCACGACGGTCTCCCCCGCCCCGGTCCAGATCAGCTGGTGTCCACTGATGCGCACGGAGCGGTCGTCTGGATCAATCACGGTGTCTCCTTCGACGAACGAGCAGGCTCGGGGCGGGGTCGGGGTCGGGTCGGGTCAGGTCACGGGCAGGAAGATCCGCATCGTGGACGGTCCTCGTTCGGCCCACCGGTGGTAAGGCACGAGCGGCACCGCCGCGACGGTGGGATCCTCGGCCCTCTCGGACGCCTGTCCGCCCGGGTCGGTCGCGGTGGGGTCGACGGGGTGGAACGGCACTGTGCCGGGCGCCGGATCGGGTCGGCGCTCGAGGCGGACCTGGGCGAGTGCCCCGTCGCCGGTCGGTGCCGGCACGTGGGTGGTCAGCAGCCGCACCTGTTCGAGCGAAGCACCGTCGGGCAGGTCCACCGACTCCAGGCACAGCACTAGAGGTCCGCGCTCCACCGCCACGGTGCCACGGACGGCGTCGACACGCGGGTCGGCGCCGGTCAGCCGCGGTGACATCGGGATCTCCAGATCCACCGCCTCGCCGGCGGTCAGCACTCCGGGCACAGTCGCCCAGCCGGGCTCTACCGGGTACGGCTGGCCGTCCGGGGCGGCCAGGGTGGCGCCGGCCGCCCAGTGCGGTACCCGCAGCCGCAACGACAGCTGCACCGTGGACGGCACGTCCAGCACCATCACCCGTACGTGCCCGTCGTCGGGGTAGGCGGTCTCCACCCGCAGCGTCACCACTCGCCCACGGTCAGTGACGATGTGCAGGTCACCGGTGGCGTACTGGGCCAGGGTGAGCAGCACCTGCTCGCCGGCCTCCTCCACGGTCGCGGCGTACGTCTGCCACGTCGCGAGCGTGCGGGCGACGTTGGTCGGGCAGCAGGAGACGTCGAACCAGGGGGCACGCACCCCGCCCTCGGCGCGGGGGTTCACCGCGTCCGGAAGCACCTCGGTGCCGGGTTCACGCTGGTGCAGCGGGTTGGCATAGAAGAACGCGCGACCGTCGGAACGGGGGGACGCGGCAACGACGTTGAACAAGGTGCGCTCGATCAGGTCCGCGTAACGGACGTCGTCGGTGGCCAGCTGGAGCCGCCAGGACAGCATGACCGAGCCGATGCCTGCGCACGTCTCGCAGTAGGCACGGTCCGGCGGCAGCTCCCAGTCGTCGCCAAAGCCCTCTTCCTGGTGCCGGGACCCCATCCCACCGGTGATGTAGGTGCGCCGCTCGACCGTGGTGGCCCACTGCTCCTCCACGGCGCTCAGCAGTTCCCGGTCGCCGGTGTCCACGGCCACGTCAACGGCGCCCGCCGCGAGATACAGGGCGCGCACGGCGTGGCCGCGCAGCACGTGGGCGTGCCGCACCGGCACGTCGTCCTGGAAGTAGGCCGGTGCAAGCAGCGGGATCGGGGGCAGCGAACCATGCCCACGACGGTCGAGGAACAGCCGCGCCTGTTCGGTGTATCGCGGCTCTCCGAGCACCCGGCCGAGCTCGGCAAGGCCCATCTCGATCTCCGGGTGCCCACAGATCCCGGCCCGCCCGTCCGGGCCGAACACCTCGCAGACATGGTCCGCGGCTCGTCGGGCCACCTCGGTGAGCAGGTCGTAGCCGTGGCAGCGCAAGCGGGCGACGGCGGCCTGGAAGAGGTGCCCGTAGCAGTACAGCTCGTGCCCCGAGGACAGGTCGGTGTAGCGGCCGGGCTGATGGGAGTGCCCGTAGCAGGTGTTCAGATATCCGTCCTCGTCCTGGGCGGCGGCGATCCGCTCGACCAGCGCCTCCCACATCGACTCCAGTTCCGGATCACCGGATCGCCCGGACTCCCAGGCCAGCGCCTCGAGCAGCTTGTAGACCTCGGAGTCGGAGAACTGCCACCCAGGTCGAGTGCCGCCGGTGCTGCCCGCAGCCACCCGGTCGAAGTTGGCCAGCCAGCCCAGCCGATCCATCCAGTCGTAACAGTGCTGCAGGGTGGCGGCGGCGTTGGTCGCCTGCCGGCGTCCCCAGAACCCTTCGTCGAGCAGCAGCTCACCGATGCCGAGCCCGCGCCGCCGGCGGCCGGGGACCACCGGGCGGGCTCGGCGGGCGTCGGTCTGCGCCGGCGGGTGCGCCGGACGTGAACGGCTGGTCAGATCAGTCACAGGGTGCCCTTCAGTCAGTCCTTGACGGCGCCGGCGACGACTCCGGCGGCGACATAGCGTTGCGCCACGACAAGCAGCACTGCCGCGGGCACGGAGGCAACGACCGCGGTCGCCATGATCGCGTTCCACTGAGTGGTGTTGTTGCCGATGTAGTTGTAGATGCTCAGCGTGATCGGGATAAAGTCACCGTTGCGGTTGAGCGTCGAGGCGAAGATGAAGTCCGACCACGCCCAGAGGAAGGCGAACAGGGAGACGGTCAGCACGGAGTTTCGGCTCACCGGCAGCACGATCGAGCGAAACGTGCGCCACGCACCGGCGCCATCGACGCGGGCCGCCTGCAACAGCTCATGGGGGATACCGGACATGAACGCGGTGAACAACAGCACGCCGAACGGTACGGCGATCGTGGAGTCAGCGATGATCAGGCCCCAGACACTGTTCAGCAGACCGAGATTGTTGTAGACGGCGTAGAATCCCATCGCCATCACCACCGCCGGGATCATCTGCGCGACCAGCAGCAGGAAGTTCAGGGCGCGTCCGCCGCGCAGGTGCAGCAACGCCAAGGCGTAGCCAGCCGGCGCGGCGATCGCCACGGTGAGCAACACCGAGCCCAACCCGACGAACAGGGACGTGCCCAACGCGCCGAGCTGCTGGTCGAACACGGCTTGATAGCCCTCGAAGGTGGGGTCCCAAGGGAACCAGTGAGGCGGGTCAGCGCGCAGGTCGCCTGTGCGAGTGAAGGAGGCGTTCAGCATCCAGTACGCGGGGAAGAGCATGATCGCGGTGAACACGATGCCCAGACTCGTCTTCCACCAGGTCCGCCTCAGGCTGTGCCGGCCAGTCATGACGCCTCCTGTCGCCGTTGCAGCTGCAGGTGCAGGAACCCGAACACCAGCGCGATGATGATGAGCAGGCTGCCCACCGCGGCCGCCGGGGAGAAGTCCGGCTGACCGGTCCCGAAGGCTTCGCGGTAGGACCAGATGGCCAGGGTGGTGGAGGTGTCGCCGGGCCCGCCGGTGGTCATCACCCAGATGACGTCCACCACCTTGAGCGTGTAGATCAGCCCGAGGAGCAGCGTGATCGCTGAGACCGGGCGGAGCAGCGGCATGGTGATGCTCCAGAACCGGCGCCATGCGCTCGCACCGTCCAGCGCCGCGGCCTCGTAGAGCTCGTCCGGGATGTTCTGCAGCCCGGAATAGAGGATCACCAGGTTGAACGGAATTCCCAGCCAGATGTTGGCGACGGTGACCGACAACAGGGACATCCCCGGCGAGGTGAGCCAGTTGACCGGGTCAAGGCCGAACGCCGCCAGGATCGCGTTGACGATGCCGTTGTCGCTGTTCAGCATCCAGGCCCAGGTCGAGGCGGAGACGATCAGCGGCAGCAGCCAGGGCACCAGGAAGAGTGCCCGCAGCAGCGCCGAGAGCCGGAAGTTCGCGCGAAAGAAGACCGCAAGGGCCAGCCCGAGGGTGAACTGAACCGCGATCGAGCCGAAGGTGAACAGCGCGGTGTTCCGCAGCGCAGTCGGAAACGTCGACGAACGCACGACCTCGAGGTAGTTCTGCAGGCCGACGAACTCGGCATCACCCTGGACGAAGGCTCGCACGGTGTAGTCGTGGATGGACAGGTCGATGTTGCGCCACAGCGGATAGGCGTAGAACAGCAACAGGTAGATCACCAGGGGCGCGGCGAACGCTGCCGCAGTCCAGTGGCTCGGGTTCAGCCGGCTACGCCAGCGGGGGGATGGCCCTGCGGGCCGCGTGCCGGCCCGGTCACCACCGCCTCGGCCGGAGCGGATGGCAGGCGAGATGCTCGTCATAGTCCTTCCCTTCCGTGGTGGGCACCCAGGGGGCACCCACCACGGAACCGTGGCGGTCGGGAGTCAGCTGGTCGCTGCCTCGGCGTCAGCCTGTGCGGTCTCCAGTGCGTCCTGCGGCGAGGAAACGCCGGAGAGAGCGTTCTGCACCGCAGTCCAGAGGGCCTCGGAGATCAGCGGGTAGTCCGTGCCCAGGCCGTCGCTCGTGCGACCCTTGGCGCTGCGTACCGCCTCGACCCACGGTTCCAGGTCCGGGTTCTCCTCCAGCAACTGCTCCTGGCCCTCCGCCGTCGGCGGGATGTAGTAGGCGAACGTGTTCGCGGTCTCCACGAACCCTTCCGGTGTGGTCATGCACTCCACGATCTGGCGAGTCACGTCGTAGCGCGATGTGTCGGACTGCACCGGGGCAACGATGAACTCGCCGCCTGTCGGAGCCGGGGCCACGCCACCGTCCCGGGCGGGCAGCTGGATGATCCCGGTCTCGAAGTCTGCCTCGGCGGCACTGTTCACCTGCCAGGTGCCGTTCTCGGCGAAGCCGAAGTCGCCGGTCAGGAACTCCTCCCAGGTGGTGTTCTGGGAGTTGTTGATCACCGAGTTGGGGGCGTAGCCGTCGTCCAGCCAGCCCTTCCAGAGCTCCAGCGCCGCGACCGCCTCCGGTGAGGACAGGTCGGTCAGGTCGGCGCCAGCGCCCCAGAACCACGGCAGGAATTGGAAGGTTCCTTCCTCGGTACCGATGGCGGCGAAGGTGATGCCCTTGTGGTCAGCCTCGGTGACCTGCTCGAGGGCTGCGGTGAGGGAGTCCCAGTCCGTGACGGAGGCCGGGTCCACCCCGGCATCGTCGAGCACCTCGGCGTTGTAGTACAGCGAGAGCGTGTTCGCACCGATCGGGATGCCGTAGGCCTCCCCGTCGACCACGCCGGCGGCGAGCAGGTTCTCGTCGATCGCCGAGGTGTCCAGGCCGAACTCGTCAACGGTGGTGAGCATCCCGGTCTCGGCCAAGGTGGAGACCGCCGGGTTGTCGATGAGGATGACGTCCGGTGCCGTGCCCTCCTGGGCGGCGAGCAGTGCCTGGTTGGTCAGTGCGGTCGTGTCGTAGGCGGTGCGTTCGATGGTGACTCCGGCCTCTTCACCGCACGCCTGCACGCGGCCCTCCCAATCGGAGGACGCATCGTGCTGCGGATAGGGGTCCCACCAGGTGTAGGTGCCGCTGGCGGCGGATCCGTCGCCCGAGCTCTCGCCGCCCGAGCATGCGCCGAGCACGGCCATGCTGATGGCGGCCAGCGCTGCGGTGCTCACGTAGGCGCGGGTGCGGCGCTTGTGGTGCTGCATTGTTCCTCCTTGAACGGGGGGTCACCGATACGGCGGAGTTGGTGACCTCGGTGACAGTTCAAACATCGGGCGCCGTCCGTCGAACCGGTTCGCTCGTCGAACGACAACAGCCCTAGCAGGTCGAATCGGCTATCAGACCTCCGGTGGAGTCGCGGTGCTCCCGCGGTCGACCAGTTCGGGCGAGACGAACCGCACCACGTGCGGTTCGTCGGGTCCCACCTGCCCCTCGATGCGACGCACCAGCTCGCGCACGGCCATCCGACCCAGTCGGTCCGGAGCACTCTCGATCGAGGAGTAGGGCAGGGAGAACGTACGGGCGAACTCGTCCGAGTACCGCCCGATGACAGACAGGTCCGTCGGCGCAGTGACACCGCGCTCGTGCAGGACCGTGGGCAGGGCGGCGGCTGCCGCCTCGTTGTTGATGAGCAGGCCGGTCACGCTCGGGTGAGCGTCGAGCAGCGCATTCAGCTCGCGTCCGACCTCCGGCTGTCTCGAGGGCGCGAACACGGGGCGAAGAACGACACCGGATCGTCGGGCTGCATCGACTGCAGCGTTCTGCAACCGCCACACATAGGCACCACCCCGTTCGACCACGTGCTCGGGCTGTGAGACGAGTATCAGCTCCCGGTGTCCCAGCCGCCGCAGGTGGTCGACCATCAGTCGCCCTGCTTCCTCGAAGTCCAGGTCGAAGACGTCCACACCCGCACAGTTGGCCGGCAGGCCGACCAGAGCGCCGGGTTGCGGCGCATCTCTCAGGATCGGCAGGCGATCGTCGTGCTCGGCCACGTTCAGCAGCACGATGCCGTCGACCATGCGGGAGTCCGTCATCCGGCGAAGCGCACTGCGCCCATCCTCCTCGGTGGCCAGGAGGATGTCGTAACCAAGCTCGCAAGCGGTGTTGGACACGCCCAGCATGTACTGGAGCATGGCGGGCGCGAACTCGTCCTCGAGGAACTGCGCCAGGAGGCCGATCACGCGAGTCTGCGCGGTAGCCAGGGCCCGCGCCCCCGCGTTCGGTGTGTAGCCAAGTTCGCGCACCGCAGCCTCTACGCGCCGCCGGACCTCGTCCGACACCGTCCGCTTGCCGGAAAGGGCGTACGACGCAGTGCTGCGCGAAACCTTTGCGATGGACGCGACATCGCCGATGGTGACCATGACACCTCCCTACAACACCTGACGCGAACCGGTTCGACCGTATCTGGTGTGTTGCAGATCGCGCAAGGGTTCATTTTCCCAAGCACCCACAGCGATCTACCTCCAAAGACGGCGAACCGGTTCGTCGATGTGCTTCTCCTTCCTGGTGGTGCAGTGCAGGCAGGCCCGGCATGCTGGCACCAGCAGCTCCCTTGCGGGCCGTCCCGACCAACACGGGCTGTGTCGTCACTGGAACGCGTGCTCACCGGACCTACCATCGAGCGGTGTCTCGATCCACCACATCTGTTCTGACCGCCCTGCTGGGCACCGCGCTGCTCGCACTCGCTGGGTGCACTCCGACGGAGCAGCCCGACGATGACCAGCCACCAGCAGAATCTCCGTCTCCCGAGGAGCAGAGGCCACAGTGGCCCCAGATCGGGACGGTCAACCCGTCATCCGTGCCCGGTCTGTCCACCTACACCACGAGCGACAACGACGCCCAG
>Ga0079225_10001829_pt1 | contig 12090 bp, 11 predicted proteins | sample Poulit2012_FD_76344 | JGI IMG/M metagenome (GOLD analysis project Ga0079225, IMG submission 76344) | Agricultural soil microbial communities from Georgia to study Nitrogen management - Poultry litter 2012 | ecosystem: Environmental > Terrestrial > Soil > Agricultural land | place: USA: Georgia...
GTCGGCCTCGAGGCGCTGCGCGACGACGAGTTGGCCGCGATCAGCCCCGAGCTGACCCCGCGGGTGCGCGAGGTGCTCACCGTGGAGGGCTCGGTGGCCTCCCGCAACGCCCGCGGCGGGACCGCCCCCGAGCGCGTCGGCGAGCAGCTCGACCGGCTGCGCCGTCACGTCGCCGACCAACGCCGCCGGCTGCAGGGCTGAGCGCGGTCACCGTCGCGGCGGCCTCAGCCGCGCCAGATCAGCAGGTCCTCCATGCCGTTGTTCATGGTGACGTCGCTGGGGTCCGCGCCGGTGACGTCGAAATAGATCTTGCCGGTCGCGCTGGCGCCCTGCGCGATGGTGGCGCCGCTGATCGCGGTCGGCGCCGCGACCTGCCACAGCACCCGGTAGCTGTCGCGACCGGGGGCGACGGCGTTGAACTGGGAGATCGCCGGGGTCACGGTGCCGCGCACGGCGTGCACGGTGGCGGTGGCCTCCCACAGCCGCCCGGCCACCGGGTAGCCCGGCACGGTGTCGCTGCTGGGCTGCAGCGCGGCGACCCGCCACGAATACTGGACCTGCCCGACGGTGTCGGTCATCTCCAAGGTGTCGCCGAGCGCGCCGACGGTCGGCGGGCTCGCGGCCGCCAGCGGCGCGGTCAACGCCGCCGCGACCGCCAGGATCAGGGTGCTCAGGATCAGTCTGGCCGTCGTGACGATACTCATCAGATCCTCCATCGGTGCCGGTCCGTGCCAGGCGGTACCGCCTCATTCTACGTCGGCGCACCGGCGCGGTCAGCACCGAAAACCGGTGCTACTCGACCAGCTCCGCGAGCTCCAACCAGCGCTGCTCACGCTCGTCGACCTGCTGGCGCAGCGCGTCGAGTTCGGCGGTGAGGGCGGCCAGCCCGACGTGGTCGCTCTGGTCGTGATCGGCCAGCCTCTCGTGGACCGCACCGATGCGGTCGGCCAGTTTGGCCAGCGCACGGTCGATCGCGGCGATCTCCTTGTGGACGGCGCGTTGCGCCGCGCCGGTGCTGCGCGCCGGGCGATCCGGGGCCCGACGCCGGCCCGCGGTGTCGCCACCGGCGGCGCTGAGCTGCAGGTACTGCTGCACCCCGCCGGGCAGGTGGCGCAGCCGCCCGTCGAGGATCGCGTACTGCTGGTCGGTGACCCGCTCCAGCAGGTACCGGTCGTGGGAGACCACGATCAGGGTGCCCGGCCAGGCGTCGAGCAGATCCTCGATGGCGGTGAGCATGTCGGTGTCGACGTCGTTGGTCGGCTCGTCGAGGATGAGCACGTTCGGCTCGGCCAGCAAGGTGAGCAGGAACTGCAGCCGGCGACGCTGCCCGCCGGAGAGGTCGCGCACCCGGGCGGCGAGCTGGCCGCGGTGAAACCCCAGCCGCTCCAACAGTTGCGCCGGCGTCAGCTCGCGTCCGCCCACCGGGTAGCCGCGGCGCAGCCCGGCCAGGACGTCGGCGACCCGGTCGTCGGCGAGGTCGGACAACGGCCCCAAGCGCTGGTCGAGCATCGCCAGCCGGACGGTCTTGCCGCGTTTGACCCGCCCGGTGTCGGGCGTCACGGTGCCGGCGATCAACCCCAGCAGGGTGGATTTGCCCGCACCGTTGGCCCCGAGGACGCCGGTGCGCTCGCCGGGCCCGATCCGCCACTCGACGTCGCGCAGCACCGGGGCGGCGTGGTCCGGCGCCCCGAAGGACACCGTGACGTCGAGCAGGTCGACGACGTTTCTGCCCAGTCGCGCGGTCGCCAGTTTCGCCAGCTCGACGCTGTTGCGCAGCGGGGGGACGTCGGCGATCAGCGCGCTGGCCGCCTCGATGCGGAACTTCGGTTTCGCCGTGCGCGCCGGGGCGCCGCGGCGCAGCCAGGCCAGCTCCTTGCGCAACAGGTTCTGGCGTTTGGTCTCGGCGACCGCGGCCTGCCGGTCGCGCTCCACGCGGGCGAGCACGTAGGCGGCGTACCCGCCGTCGAACGGTTCGACGATCCCGTCGTGGACCTCCCAGGTGGTGGTGGCGACCTCGTCGAGGAACCAGCGGTCGTGGGTGATCACCAGCACCGCGCCGGCGGTGCGCGGCCACCGGCTGCCAAGGTGCCCGGCCAGCCAGTGAATGCCCTGCAGGTCCAGGTGGTTGGTCGGCTCGTCGAGCGCGATGACGTCCCACTCGCCGATCAGCAGCGCGGCCAGTTGCACCCGGCGCCGTTGACCGCCGGAGAGGGTGTCGACCGCGGCTTGCCAGTCCAGGTCGGCGACGAGGCCGGCGACCACGTCGCGGATGCGGGGATCGGCGGCCCACTCGTGGTCGGCGGCCTCGCAGACCAGCGCCCGGCCCACGGTCTGCCCGGCGGGCAGGGTGTCGTCTTGGTCCAACGTCCCGACGCGCAGCCCGGCACGGTGGGTGACGCGTCCGCGGTCGGGGCGGATCTGGCCGGTGAGCAGACCCAGCAGGCTGGATTTGCCGTCCCCGTTGCGTCCGACGACGCCGATCCGTGCGCCCTCGTCGACGCCCAGGCTCACCGACTCCAGCACCACACCGCTGGGGTACTCCAGATGCACGGCCTCCGCGCCGAGCAGATGGGCTCCCGCCCGGCCGGTCACACCCGCCACAGGGCCTACTGGGCGGTGCTGGCCACCAGGGCACCGGCCCGGTCGTACAGCGCGCCGCGGGCCAGCCCGCGGCTGTCGCCGATGTTGGCCGCGGCGACCTCGTAGCGGTGCCAGCGGTCGGGGGCGAACGGCCGGTGGAACCAGATCGAGTGATCCAGGCTGGCGGCGAAGCCCAGCCCGAGTTCCAGCGGGGTCCCCGGCGGGCGCACCACCGGCACCGGCCCCAGATCGGAGATGAACGTCAGCGCGCAGGCGCTGATCAGCGGATCGTCGCCGAGCGGGTCGCGGGTGCGGATCCAATACGGCGGCACCACGAACGGTGAGGTGTCGCTCGGGTCGGCGCGGATCTCGAACCGGTCGGCGTACTGCAGCGCCGGCTGTTTGGGCACCGCCCGGTCGAACGGCAGGCCCGGATCGGCGACCGGATGCCAGTCGGCGCCGGGTTCGCGCCGGTGAAACGAGGCGATCAGCTCCAGGATCACCGCCTCGTCCTGACGGACACTGACCTGCCGGGTGTCGAACGACCGGCCGGTGCGGATGCGTTGCACGTGCAGGCGCAACGCGGCGTCGTAGCGACCGCCGCGCACGAAGTAGGCGTGCAGCGAGTGCGGCCGCTTGTCCGCCTCGACGGTGCGCGCGGCGGCGGCCAGCGCCTGCGCGGCGATCAATCCGCCGAACAGCCGCGACGTCGGTCCCGCCTCGAGGGTGGGGACGGTGAACGTGTCCCCGTCGCGGTCGAAGTCCACCAACCGCGCCAGCCAGCTCGGCTCGCCGTCGCGGTGGCGGTTCTCGGCGTTGTCGGTGGCGGTCATGGCGCACTCAGCCTATCGACCGCTTGGTGGGGCGCCGAGCCCGGTGGTCGACCGCTGCGGCGGATCCGACACCCCAGCCGACAGGGGACCGATAGGTTTTATGATGGCCGGACCAGCTAGGCAGGGGAGCAGCGCGTTGGAGATGAATCTCTCGGCGGTCAAACGACCGCTGGATCGCTTGATGGCCACCGCGCAGAACGGGCTGGAGGTGCTCCGACTCGGCGGGCTGGAGACCGGCAGCGTGCCCTCGCCGTTCCAGATCGTCGAGAGCGTACCGATGTACAAGCTGCGGCGGTATTTTCCGCCGGACAACCGGCCCGGCCAACCCCCCGCCGGCCCGCCGGTGCTGATGGTGCATCCGATGATGATGGCCGCCGACATGTGGGACGTCACCCGCGACGAAGGTGCGGTGGGCATCCTGCATGCGGCCGGTTTGGACGCCTGGGTCATCGATTTCGGCTCCCCGGACCAGGTCGAGGGCGGGATGGACCGCGACCTGGCCGACCACGTCGTCGCGTTGAGCGAGGCGATCGACACGGTGCGCGCCACCACCGGGCAGGACGTGCACCTGGCCGGCTATTCGCAGGGCGGGATGTTCTGCTACCAGACCGCGGCCTACCGGCGGTCGAAGAACGTCGCCAGCATCGTGGCGTTCGGGTCGCCGGTCGACGCGCTGGCCACGCTGCCCATGGGCATCCCGTCGGATCTGGCCACCACCGCCGCGAATTTCATGGCCGACCACGTGTTCACCCGCCTGGACATCCCGAGTTGGTTGGCGCGCACCGGGTTCCAGATGATGGACCCGTTGAAGACGGCGAAGGCCCGGCTGGAGTTCGTCCGTCAGCTCCACGACCGCGAGGCCCTGCTGGCCCGCGAACAGCAGCGCCGCTTCCTGGACTCGGAGGGCTGGATCGCCTGGTCGGGGCCGGCGATCTCGGAGCTGTTGAAGCTGTTCATCGCCCACAACCGGATGATGACCGGCGGGTTCGCCATCCACGGCCAGTTGGTGACGCTGACCGACATCACCTGCCCGATCCTGGCGTTCGTCGGGGAGGTCGACGACATCGGCCAACCACCGTCGGTGCGCGGCATCCGACGCGCCGCCCCCAACACCGACGTCTACGAATACCTGTTGCGTGCCGGCCACTTCGGCCTGGTGGTCGGCTCCAAGGCCGCCGAGCAGACCTGGCCGACGGTGGCCGATTGGGTGTTGTGGCTGGTCGAGCAGGGCCCCAAACCGGCCGGCATCGTCCCGATGGCCGACCAGCCCGCCGAGCACGCCGACAGCGGGGTGCCGATCAGCTCCCGGGTGGCCCACGGGCTGGGCGAGGCCTCCGAGGTGGCGTTGACGCTGGCCCGCGGGGCCGCGACCGCGGTGGTCGCCGCGAACAAATCGGTGCGCACCCTGGCCATCGAGACCGTGCGCACCCTGCCCCGGCTGGCCCGGCTCGGTCAGATCAACGACCACACCCGAATCTCGTTGGGCCGCATCATCGATGAGCAGGCCGCCGGAACCCCGGGCGGGGAGTTCCTGCTCTTCGACGGACGGGTACACACCTACGAGGCGGTCAACCGCCGCATCAACAACGTGGTGCGCGGCCTGATCGAGGTCGGGATACGCCAAGGCGATCACGTCGGAGTGCTGATGGAGACCCGCCCCAGCGCACTGGTCGCGATCGCCGCGCTGTCGCGGCTGGGAGCGGTCTCGGTGCTGATGCCGCCCGGCGGCGACCTGGCGACCGCGGTCCAGATCGGCGGGGTCAGCGAACTGGTGACCGACCCCACCAACCTCGACGCGGCCCGCGGGCTGTCCTGCCAGGTGCTGGTGCTCGGCGGCGGCGAGACCCGCGACCTGCACCTGCCCGACGACAGCGACGTCATCGACATGGAGCAGATCGACCCGGACGCGGTCACCCTGCCCGGCTGGTACCGCGCCAACCCCGGCTACGCGCGGGATCTGGCGTTCATCGCGTTCAGCCGGGTCGGCGGTGAGCTGGTCGCCAAACAGATCACCAACTACCGCTGGGCGCTGTCGGCGTTCGGGACCGCCTCGGCCGCCTCGCTGGGACACAGCGACACCGTCTACTGCCTCACCCCGCTGCACCACGAGTCGGGGCTGTTGGTCAGCCTCGGCGGCGCGGTGGTCGGCGGCACCCGGATCGCGTTGTCGCGCGGACTGCGCCCGGACCGCTTCGTCGCCGAGGTGCGCCAGTACGGCGTCACCGTGGTGTCCTACACCTGGGCGATGCTCGATGCGGTCATCAAAGACCCCGGGTTCGCGTTGCACGGCAACCATCCGGTGCGGTTGTTCATCGGCTCGGGGCTGCCGCCCGGGCTGTGGCAGCGGGTCACCGAGGCGTTCGCGCCCGCGCACGTGGTGGAGTTCTTCGCCACCACCGACGGCCAGGCCGTGTTGGCCAACGTCTCCGGCGCGAAGGTGGGCAGCAAGGGCCGGCCGCTGCCCGGCGCCGGCGAGGCCCAGCTGGCCGCCTACGACGCCGAGCACGACCTGATCCTGGAGACCGACGACGGGTTCGTGCAGGTCGCCGAGACCGACGAGGTGGGGGTGCTGCTGGCCCGCTCCCGCGGCCCGATCGACCCGGCCGCCTCGGTCAAACGCGGCGTGTTCGCCCCCGCCGACACCTGGGTCTCCACCGAGTATCTGTTCTGGCGCGACGCCGACGGCGACTACTGGCTGGCGGGCGGGCGCGGGTCGGTGATCCACACCGCCCGCGGCATCGTCTACCCGGTCCCGGTCACCGACGCGCTGGGGCTGATCAACGGGGTCGACCTGGCCGCCACCTACGCGGTCACCGTCGGGTCCGCCGAGTACGCGATCGCCGCGATCACCGTGACCGCCGGCGCCTCGGTGACCCCGGCCGGTCTGCACGAGGCGATGGCCCAACTCCCGGTGGGCGAGCCCCCCGATCTGGTCCACGTGGTGCCGGCCCTGCCGCTGAGCAGCACCTACCGGCCGACCACCGGGGATCTGCCGCAGGCCGGCCTGCCCAAGGCGGGGCGCACCACCTGGTATCTGGACGCCGCGACCGGCCAGTACGCGCGGCTGACCGCCGCGGTGCGCAAGGGGCTGCTCGACGCCGGGGACCGCGAGGAGAACCCGGCCGGTCGCTGACGCCCGGTGCTCAGCGCCGGGCGTACGGGGCGTAGAGGTCGGCGACCCACGGCTCGGCGCAGAACCGGTGCTGGGCACCCGCGGGATCGATGTCGGCGTCGCGAAGCGCCGCGGTGCGCTCTGCCAGTGCTCCCGGCGGGTGGTCGTCGCGACTCAACGCGCACTTGGTGGCGCCGTTTCTCTCCCAGTCCGGATGCCCGGGCGGCTCGGGCCAGTCGGCGGCCTGCACCCGCAGTTCGGCCACCGTGACCAGCTGGTCGTCGACGAACCGGGACAGCGTCACGGTGCCCGCCCGCGCCCCCAGGTGGGCGTACTGGGCGGTGAACCCGTCGGCGGTCTGCCAGAACGTGCGGAAGCCGAACACCTCGCCGGCGGGGGCGAACGTCGTCGCCTCGTCGCGGGCGCGCCACACCGCCATGGTCTCCCCGCCGGTGCCGCCGCTGCCGGTGATGATCAGCAGCTCGTCGCGTCCGTCGGCGTCGAGGTCGCGCAACAGGTAGCGCGGGGCGTAGTCGTGGTCGGTGTGCTCGGTGATGACCTGCCGGCGGTCGCTGCCGCCGTCGAGCACGGTGACCGCGGTGCGGTAGCTGTGCGGCCCGACCGCGGTGGTGCGCCCCTCGAACGTCAAACCCAGCCGGTCGGTGGAGACGGTGCGGCAGTCGCTGGCCGCTCCGGCGGCGTAGCGGTCGACGGTGGCGCAGTCGGGCAGCGCGTCACCGCGGGCCGGCCCCGCCGCGCAGAGCGCGGCGCCGAGCACCGCCGCCCACATCGGCGCCCACCGCGTCATGACCTGGATCTTAAGGCGGCGGGTTAGGCTGCGGTGTGTCTTCTGCTCAGCCCGCCCCGCCGGCCTGGTTGCCCGAGCTGCTGCCGCTGCTGGTCTGCCCCGACGACCGGGGGCCGCTGCTGCTCTGCGACGCAGCGGTGCTCTACAACCCGCGGCTGCGGCGTGCCTACCGCATCGACGACGGCATCCCGGTGCTGCTCGTCGACGAGGCGCGCGACGTCGACGACGACGAGCACACCCGGCTCATGGCTGCAGCGGGTCCGGCAGCGGACCGGTGAGGTAGCGCTGCAGCGTCGGGCCGATCATCGCGACGATCGCGTCGGGGGGCAGCGACGCCAGCGGCTCCAGCCCGACGACGTAGCGCGCCACCACCACCCCCATCAGCTGGCTGGCCACGAACTCCGCGCGCACCACGCCGCTGCCCGGCGGGTCGTCGGCCCGCTCGGAGAGTTCGGCGACGACGATGTCGCGGAAGAACGACCGCGCCAACGGGACGTCCCCGCCGGTGAGCAGGGCACGCAGGGTCGCCAACAGCCCGGTACCGGCCTCGGAATCCCACAGCGGAAGCAGCATCGCGGGCAGCCGGTGTCCCAGCTCGGCGACCGGCAGTTCGCGCAGCGGGCCCAGGATGGTCATCGGGTCCACCGGCGCGTCGATGGCCGCGGCGAACAACTGCTGCTTGGTGCCGAAGTAGTGGTGCACCAGCGCGGAGTCGACGCCGGCGGCCGCGGCGATCGCCCGCACCGAGGCGCCCGCGAACCCGTGGTGGGCGAAGAGTTCGCGGGCGCACGCCAGGATGCGCTCGCGGGTGTCGCTGGGGCCCGGCGGGCGCCCGCGGCGTCGCCGCGGGGTGTCGGTGCTCACGGTGTCCGGCGCCGCAGGGTGGCCGCCGCCAGGACGAGCGCGGCGACGGCGAAGCCGATCACCACCGCGATGTCGCGCGCGGCGATCGCGGTCAGTCCCGGGTGGGCACCGACCTGCTGGAGGGCCTCCAGCGCGTAGCTGGCGGGCAGCACGTTGCTGATCCACTGCAGCCAGTCGGCCATCACCGGGCGCGGCACGATGATCCCGGCGAGCAACAGCTGCGGCACCATCACCACCGGGATGAACTGGACGGCTTGAAATTCGGTGCGGGCGAACGCACTGCACAACAACCCCAACCCGACCCCGAGGATCGCGTTGACGATCGCGATGAGGAACACCCAGGCGGGGTTTCCCTCGGTGCGAAACCCCAAGAACCAGAACGACACCAGACAGGCCAGGCTGGCCTGGGCGGCGGCGGCCAGCGAGAACGCGGTGCCGTAGGCGGCCAACAGGTCCAACCGGCGCAGCGGGGTGGTCAGGATCCGCTCGAGGGTGCCCGAGGCGCGTTCCCGTTGCATCGTGATCGAGGTGATGATGAACATCAAGAACAACGGGAACAGGCCCAGCAGGATCAGGCAGGCGGTGCTGAACGGTGGCGGGCTGCCCGGCGGGTGCGGGGCGTTGTCGAACATGAAGTACATCAGCGTGATGATGGCCGTGGGCACCACCACGATCATCGCCACGCTGCGCCGGTCGGTGGCCAGCTGACGCAGGATCCGCGCCGTGGTGGCCAGGTAGGGCCGCAGCGCCGCCGGCAGCCCGGTCGCCCGGTCGGGCCCGGCCGGCGCGGTCAGCGCGGCGCGGCGGCGGTGCTGCGCCGAATGATCGACAGGAACGCGTCCTCGAGCGAGCTGCATCCGGTGTCCTTTCGCAGGCGGGTGGGGGAGGTGTGGGCCAGCAGCCGGCCGTCGCGCAGCAGCAGCAGCTGCCCGCAGTGGTCGGCTTCGTCCATGACGTGACTGGAGATCAGCAGCGTGCTGCCCGCCCGGGCCAGCGCGGCGAACTGCGCCCACAGCTCGGTGCGCAGCACCGGGTCGAGCCCGACGGTGGGCTCGTCGAGCACCAGCAGCGACGGGCGGGCGACCAGCGCACACGCCAGCGACACCCGGATCCGTTGGCCGCCGGAGAGGTTGGCCGCGAAACTGGAACCCTGCTCGGCGAGCCCGACGGTGTCCACGGCCGCGTCGGCGTCGGCCGCGGGCGCCCCGTAGAGCGCCGCGAAGTAGCGCACGTTGTCGATGACCCGCAGGTCGGGGTAGACGGTCGGGTCCTGGGTGACGTAGCCGACCCGGTGGCGCAGCCGCGCTGAGCCGGCCGGGCTGCCGAGCACGGTCACGGTCCCGGACTCCACGATCTGGGTGCCGACGATGCACCGCATCAGCGTGGTCTTGCCGCACCCGGACGGGCCCAGCAACCCGGTGATGCTGCCGCGCGGGATCTGCACCGAGACATCCCGCAGCACGGTGCGCCCGCCGCGCACGACCCGCAGCCCGGCGATGCTCACCGCCGCGTCCGACGCCCTTAATTCATCAACCGATGAACTCATCATGTGATGAATACTGCGTCATCCGGGAGCGGCTGTCAACACCGTTGGGCAGAATCGTCCCGGTGGGAGCCGACCAGCTGCAGACCGATCCGCTCGCCGCCGCCCGCCGGGTCCTCGGCGCCACCCTCACCGGGCGCGGGGTGCGCGCCCTCGTCGTGGAGGTGGAGGCCTACGGCGGGGTGCCCGACGGCCCCTGGCCGGACCCGGCCGCGCACTCCTACCGGGGCCCGACCGGCCGCAACCGGGTGATGTTCGGCCCGCCCGGGCGCCTCTACACCTACCGCAGCTACGGCATCCACATCTGCGCCAACGTGGCCTGCGGCCCCGACGGCACCGCCGCGGCCACCCTGCTGCGGGCGGGCGCGATCGTCGACGGGATCGATGTGGCCCGGTCCCGCCGCGGTGGGCACCACCGACCGGCCGCCCTGGCCCGCGGGCCCGGAAACCTCTGCGCCGCGCTGGGCATCACCCTGGCCGACAACGGCCTGGACCTGTTCGACCCGGCCAGCCCGGTGCGGTTGACCCTCAACGCCCCGGTGAGCGCGACGGCCGGACCCCGGGTCGGGGTCAGCGGCGCCGCCGACCGCCGGTGGCGGCTGTGGCTGCCCGACCGCCCCGAGGTGTCCGGCTATAAACGCAGCCCCCGCGCACCGGCACCGGGGCAGAGCGACTGAAGCGGACTCTGCGAAACTTCCCCTCATGGGTAGCGCTTCCGGGATCCTCGACGAGCTCAGTTGGCGCGGGCTGATCGCGCAGTCCACCGATCGCGACGCGCTGGCCGCGGCGGCGCGGGACCCGCTGACCGTCTACGCCGGGTTCGACCCGACCGCGCCGAGCCTGCACGCCGGGCACCTGGTGCCGCTGTTGACGCTGCGCCGGTTTCAGCGGGCGGGTCATCGCCCGATCGTGTTGGCCGGCGGGGCGACCGGGCTGATCGGCGATCCCCGCGACGCCGGGGAGCGCACCCTGCAGTCGGCCGACACGGTCGCCGGGTGGGTGGAGCGCATCGGCGACCAGCTGGCACGGTTCGTCGACTTCGACGACGGCCCCACCGGCGCGGTCGTGGAGAACAACCTGGACTGGACCCAACGACTCAGCGCCGTGGACTTCCTGCGCGATCTGGGCAAGCACTTCTCGGTGAACACCATGCTCGACCGGGAGACCGTGCGACGGCGCCTGGACGCCGACGGCATCTCCTACACGGAGTTCAGCTACATGCTGCTGCAGGCCAACGACTACGTCGAGCTGTACCGCCGGCACGGGTGCACGCTGCAGATCGGCGGCTCCGACCAGTGGGGCAACATCGTCGCCGGGGTGCGGCTGGTGCGCCAGCAGCTCGGGGCGACGGTGCACGCCCTGACGGTGCCGCTGGTCACCGCGGCCGACGGCACCAAATTCGGCAAGTCCACCGGCGGGGGCAACCTGTGGCTGGACCCGGAGCTGACCAGCCCGTACGCCTTCTACCAGTACTTCATCAACACCGCCGACGCCGACGTGGTGCGCTACCTGCGGTGGTTCACGTTCTTGTCCGCCGAGGAACTGGCCGAGCTGGACACCGCCACCGCCGAGCGCCCGCAGCAGCGGGCCGCGCAGCGGCGGCTGGCCCGCGAACTGACCACCCTGGTGCACGGGCAGGCGGCCACCACCGCCGTCGAGCAGGCCAGCCGGGCGCTGTTCGGTCGCGGCGAACTCGGCGCGCTCGACGAGGCCACCCTGAGCGCCGCGCTGACCGAGACGCCGGTGGCGCGGCTGGGCCCCGCCGACCCCGCGGGCATCGTCGACCTGTTGGTGGCCAGCGGCCTCTCCGCGAGCAGGGGCGCGGCCCGCCGCACCGTCGGCGAGGGCGGGGTGTCGGTGAACAACGTCCGCATCGACAGCGTCGAGTGGACCCCGACCGCCGCGGACTTTCTGCACGGCCGCTGGCTGGTGCTGCGGCGTGGCAAACGCCACATCGCCGGCGTCGAAACCGGCGTCGAGGCCCGCGACGCCGGCCGCCACGGCGCCGGGTAGCGCGCCGAGATACCGGCCCTAGCAGGGAATTTGACTCCCAGCCGCCCCTCACGTAACTTATGAGTCGTCGCCGCGACGCGGGAAATCCGCGCCAGTGCGGCGGCGTCCCAGAGGAGACACCACTTCGGTGGGTGTCCTCGCCGTCCGTGCTACGTCCTACGGCCTATCGCCGGCGGTCGTTGCGCGGCCGGAGCAGGGTGTGTTGTTTGAGAAATCAATAGTGTGTTTGGTGGTTTTTGTTTGTTGTTGTTTTTTGCCATGCCTTTGGCCGCCCCGTGGTTGGGGGTGTGGTGTTTTTTTGCCAGAGTTTTCTGGTTTGTTGTCAGGTATTTCTGAA
>Ga0079225_10001830_pt1 | contig 12089 bp, 14 predicted proteins | sample Poulit2012_FD_76344 | JGI IMG/M metagenome (GOLD analysis project Ga0079225, IMG submission 76344) | Agricultural soil microbial communities from Georgia to study Nitrogen management - Poultry litter 2012 | ecosystem: Environmental > Terrestrial > Soil > Agricultural land | place: USA: Georgia...
TAGTGGCGGGCCTGCGTTGGTTTATAACTTTCCTATATCTACCTTACCTTATAAAGATGTCCCCTTTAATTATACATAAATAAACGTTGAAATCCTATCGAATTTGCTTCATACAATATTTTACGGACGCGCTTCGTTTGACTTTTAAATTTTTAATAAGTAGAATCATTCCTTGGAATAAAACAAAAAGTTAACACAGTCGATAAGATTAAATAAATTAAGTCAATTCAGAATGTTAAAACAATTCTGTTTTATAATTGCTGTTAAAAATGTTTTGTGATATGCTTTATTTGGCGAAAAAATGTCTATTTGGAGTGAGACCGTGACATTAAATTTATCTTATATAGAACGTTTTATTACCTATTTATATGTAGAACGGAATGCCTCTCCTTACACAATTCATTTTTATCGGCAAGATATCGTTACGTTTGAACGATTTATTACAACGACTGGTGTTGATGACTTATCTTCCGTAACATATCGTGATGTACGCCGATTTTTAGCACACCTTTACGAACGGAAATTAAGTAGAAAAACAGTCTCTCGAACGTTATCTAGTTTACGCTCCTTCTACAAATTTCTAGAAAGGGAATCGATTGTAACATCTAACCCTTTCGTCCGTATTCCTTTACCGAAACAAAACAAATTAATTCCAGACTTTTTTTATAAAGAAGAACTAGTTCAACTATTTCATGTCAATGATTTAAGTGAACCTTTAGGACAGAGAAACCAAGCTTTATTAGAACTATTGTATGCAACAGGAATTCGAGTAAGTGAATGTGAAGCATTGACAGTTGATGAGATTGATTTTGATTTTTCAACGATTAAAGTTGTTGGAAAAGGAAATAAAGAAAGATACATTCCCTTCGGTCAATTTGCAAAAGAAGCATTACAACTGTATCTTGATGAAGGAAGAAATACATTATTACAAAAGGCGAATGAAGAAACGGACCGATTGTTTTTAAATTCTCGGGGAAAACCACTTACTGACAGAGGAATTCGTTATGTGTTGAATCAAATGATTCGAAATACGTCCTTAACGGTAAATATACACCCTCACAAGTTTCGACATACGTTTGCAACGCATATGTTAAATGAGGGAGCTGATTTACGAACCGTGCAAGAACTTTTAGGTCATGAAAATTTATCGACGACTCAAGTATACACTCATGTGACAAAGGATCGATTACGACACGTCTATATGAATAGCCATCCGCGGGCAAAAGAATAAATTCGATAGTTTTAAAGAGGAGCGATTTCGTATGGATTTAAACTTTCAAGCGACGACAATTTTTGCAATTAATCATAATGGACAAGCTGCAATGAGCGGGGACGGTCAAGTAACGTTAGGTGAAGCTGTTATTATGAAACATAAAGCCCAAAAAGTACGAAAGCTTTATAACGGCAAGATAATTGCAGGCTTTGCCGGTTCGGTAGCTGATGCATTTACACTCTTTGAGAGATTTGAGAAGAATTTAGAAAAGTACGACGGAAATTTACAACGTGCGGCCGTTGAATTAGCAAAGAAATGGCGTAGCGATAAAGTTTTACGCAAGTTAGAAGCAATGTTGATTGTCATGAATAAGGAAGCGATGTTACTCGTTTCTGGCACAGGAGAAGTAATTGAGCCAGACGACGGTATTTTAGCAATTGGTTCTGGTGCAAATTATGCATTAAGTGCTGGTAGAGCTTTAAAACAACATGCAAGTCACTTATCTGCAAGAGAAATTAGTGAATCAGCTTTACAAATCGCTAGTGAAATTTGCGTATATACTAATGATGAAATTATTACAAAAGTAATTGAATAAATTTGTAAAAAAGAATGGAGTGTTCACACGAATGGAATACAATTATACTCCTAAACAAATTGTTGATAAACTAGACCGATACATTATCGGACAACGCGATGCAAAGCGCTCTGTAGCAGTAGCTTTGCGAAATCGATACCGCCGTATGAAGTTAGACGATTCGTTACGGGATGAGATTATTCCGAAAAATATTCTAATGATTGGGCCGACTGGAGTCGGGAAAACAGAAATTGCTCGTCGTTTGGCAAAATTAGTGAACGCCCCTTTTGTCAAAGTCGAAGCGACAAAGTTTACCGAAGTTGGATATGTCGGTCGAGATGTTGATTCGATGATTCGAGATTTAGTCGAAGTATCGTTACAAATTGTAAAAAAGGAAAAAATGGATAAAGTAAAAGCAAGAGCTACTGAGGAGGCCAATCGCAAGCTCGTTCGTTTATTAGTTCCAGGAATAAAAAAGGAACGCCAAATGAAAAATCCATTAGAAATGTTCTTTACCAATATGGAAGATGAACGTGATACAAGTGATGTAGAAAGTGGAAATGAAAGCATTCGCGAACAACGAAAGAAAGTACGTCGCTTATTAGAACTAGGCGAGCTAGAAGATAAGAAAGTAGAAATAGAAGTTGAAGAACAGCCCCCATCCATGTTTGACTTACTTCAAGGTTCAGGAATGGAGCAAATGGGGATGAATATGCAAGAAGCTTTCAGTTCCTTAATACCGACGAAAAAGAGAAAGCGTAAAGTAAAGGTTAGTGAAGCGAGAAAAATTTTAACTCAACAAGAGGCACATAAGCTAATCGATCACGAAGAAGCGCAACAAGAAGCAATCGAACGGACAGAACAATCAGGCATCGTTTTTATCGATGAAATTGATAAAGTTGCTGGTTCTGATCAACAAGGAAGCGGACCAAACGTCTCTCGTGAAGGTGTACAACGGGATATTTTACCGATTGTTGAAGGTTCTACTGTTATGACGAAATATGGCCCAGTAAAAACCGACCATATACTATTTATTGGAGCCGGTGCGTTTCATATGGCTAAACCTTCGGATTTAATACCTGAGTTGCAAGGTCGCTTTCCTGTTCGGGTTGAATTTGATAAATTGACGACGGAAGACTTCGTAAGAATCTTAACAGAACCGTCAAATGCTCTATTAAAACAATATAAAGCGTTGTTACAAACAGAAGGAATCGATGTAATCTTTACTGATGAAGCAATCGAGCGTATCGCTGAGATTGCTTATCAAGTAAACCAAGAAACAGATAATATCGGTGCTCGTCGTTTGCACACTATTTTAGAAAAGTTACTTGAAGATTTATCCTTCGAAGCACCGGATATTACATTACCATCCATCGAAATAACAACGCAATATGTAAATGAAAAACTCGAAGATATTGTAGAAGATAAAAATTTAAGTCAATTTATTTTATAACTTATTTAAATTGGAGGTAAGAATATGACCTTATTAGACCGCGTTAGAAGAGTAAATGCATTATTACAAAAAACAGCTGGGCAACCAGTAAATTTTAACGAAATGGCAAAAACTTTATCCGATGTAATGGATGGTAATGTATTTATTTTAAGTCGAAAAGGAAAACTTCTCGGAGGTGCCGTTTCTCAAGAAATTGAAAATGAGCGAATGAAACGCATTTTAGAAGAGCGACAGTTCCCAGAAGAATATACAGAAGCCTTGTTTAACATATATCAAACAACAGCTAATATAGATGTCGATAGTGTATATAGTGTATATCCAGTTGAAAATAAAGACCTATTCCGTAACGGTTTAACGACAATTGTGCCAATTATCGGTGGCGGTGGACGTCATGGAACCTTAATTATTGGACGGTTAGAAGAAGAGTTTACCGATGATGATTTAGTCTTAGCTGAATATAGTGCTACAGTCGTTTGTATGGAGATTTTACAAGGTAAAGCTGAAGAGATCGAAATGGAAGCCCGGAGCAAGGCAGTCGTCCAAATGGCGATTAGCTCCTTATCCTTTAGTGAGTTAGAAGCAATTGAACATATCTTTGAAGAATTAGATGGAAAAGAAGGCTTACTTGTTGCAAGTAAAGTCGCCGATCGAGTTGGTATTACTCGATCAGTAATCGTAAATGCGCTTCGTAAATTAGAAAGCGCTGGTGTAATCGATTCTCGTTCACTCGGTATGAAAGGAACGTATATTAAAGTATTAAACGAAAGGTTTCTAACCGAGTTAGAAAAGATAAAGCAACAATAAAATTTAAATTGTGAACATAATACGAAGTTTAGAGTGAAAATAACTAAACTTCGTATTTTTTTAAAGAAAAATTTAAAAATAAACGACAATCAACAACAAAATTTTACTTTTTCTATAAAATGTGGTATAAAACAACAATATAATCTATTACAATATGTGGAAATACAACCATATAAGTACTATATGCTAGACCAAAGCTACTATTTATGAGACAATTCAGAAAGCGCTTAAAACTAAAAAGTAGGTGATAAGAATTAACTGTTTAGAAAATGTGTAGAAAAGGTAGACTTTAAGGGTAAATTCTCCTAAAATAATGTTAGTAAAATGATTTAAAAAGATTACAACTTTTTTAGGATAGAAGGGAAGGTGGACGGAATGACAATTTTTGATAAAACTTTTATAGGTTTAGAAAACGCATTAGATTTCGCTTCAAAGCGAAATGAAGTAATTACGAACAATATCGCAAATTCCGACACACCGTTTTATAAATCGAAAGACGTAAAGTTTAAATCCCATTTGGAAAAAGCGATGGAAAAACAGATACAAAATATTCGAACTCATCCGAAGCATTTCAAATTTTCTAATGATTTATCCCCATTCAAAGTTGTTACAGATCATCGAACAACGTTTAATCATAATGGGAATAATGTAGATATGGATAAAGAAATGTCAAATTTAGCAAAAAATCAAATTTATTATCAAAGTGTCGTGGATAATGTCAATACAAAGTTCCATCAAATACAATCCGTTATTAGAGGAGGGCGTTAATAATGTCAATTTTTCACGCCTTTAATATAAGTGCTAGCGGTCTTACTTCCCAACGATTACGTATGGATGTCGCTGCCTCCAACATCGCAAATGCCCAAACGACCCGTGCAAGAATTGACGAAAATGGTGAATTTGAACCATATCGTAGAAAAATGGTCGCCATGCAACCGAATGGTCAGACGTTCAAGCATTTTTTACATAAAGCACAGGCAGGTCGTAAAAGACCGACAGAAGGAGTTAAAGCGACACATATTTTACATGATCGAGAACCTTTTAAATTAGTTTATGAACCGTCTCATCCAGATGCTGACGAGGATGGCTATGTACGTTATCCCAATGTCGACCCTCTTAAGGAAATGGTCGATGTCATGAGTGCGACGCGTTCTTATGAGGCAAATGTTACTGCGTTAAATGCAACAAAAGACATGTTATTAAAGGCTTTAGAAATAGGAAAGTAATAGTAGATCGGAGGGGTTAGACGATGTTCGACAAAGTGAACTTGATGAATCACTCGCCAATAAATAAAATCGAGCAGAAGCAACAAGTAGAACAAAATAATCCGAATCAATTTAAAAACATACTTAAAAATGCATTAGAAAAAGTTAGTAAAGTGGAAAATGAAGCGAATGTACAACAGCAATTATTAATCAATGGTAAAACAGAAGACTTACATCAAGTAATGTTAGCAGCTCAAAAGGCTACGATTACGATTGAGACTGCTGTGCAAATCCAACAAAAAGTAATCGATGCGTACAACGAAGTAATGCGAATGCAAATTTAATAGGTTTACAATTTACTAGTTAATTATAAATAAAGTCCGGTGGAATCCTATGAACGAACAAATTAAAAAACTAAATGAACAATTGAAAAGATTGTGGCAGGAAAGTTCTCGTAAAAATAAAATAATTTTCTTTTCGGCTGTCGGAATTGTTTTTATTGCAATTATTGCAATAACAATCATAACGACATCCAAAACCTTTGTGCCGTTATATACGAATCTTGCTCCCGAAGAAGTTGGTCAAATTAAAGAAGAGCTCGATGCAGAAAATGTTCCTTACGAAATAACCGACGGAGGTACTTCAATCAAAGTGCCAAAGGAAGAAAGTGAACGTCTTCTTGTAGAACTCGCAGGTAAGCAAATTCCAAAGAGTGGTCATATCGATTACTCCTTCTTTAGTGAAAATGCTTCCTGGGGTATTACAGATAATGAGTTTAATATGATGAAGCTCGATGCAATGAATACGGAGCTAGCTAATTTAATTAAAAGTATCGATGGAGTAGAAGACGCGGAAGTAATGATCACTCTTCCAGAGCAATCAGTATTTGTAAGTGACCAAGGAGAAGAAGCAAGCGCAGCGATCGTATTACACACGGAATTTGGTTATGAGTTTAAAGGAAACCAAATTGAATCCCTTTATCATCTAGTTTCTAAAGCTGTACCGAACTTACCGCCAGAAAATATCGTTATCCGTAACCAATACCTTGAGTATTTTGATCTTCAAGAAAGTGAATTTGAAGACGATTATACATATCAACAAACGGTAAAAAGAGACACGGAGCGAGATATACAGCGTCGTTTACAGCAGATGCTCGGCGCAATGGTAGGGATGGATAGGGTACTTGTATCTGTTACAGCTGATATTGACTTTACGAAAGAAAATCGTCACGAAGAGTTAGTTGAACCTGTCGATATCGATAATATGGAAGGAATTCCAGTTAGTATCGAAACGATTCGCGAAACCTTTGAAGGAACAGATGAAGGTCCGGGAGTCGTCGGTACTGGGGAAGAAGATATACCAAACTATCCAGCTGTATTACAAGGTCAAGATGGTGATTACGAATTAGTTAAAGATACGATTAATTATGAATTAAATCGTATTAATCGTGAAATCGTAGAAGCCCCTTATAAAGTCCGTGATTTGGGGGTACAAGTTGTAATCGATAATGTTATTGGAGTCGATGACGGAGAGCTTCAACTACTATCACAGCAAGAACAAGGGGCAGTCGAAGAAGGTGTTGCTTCTATTTTAAACTCAATCATAACGACATCGATTGATGGCGATTACGATGAAGATGAAATAGAAGTAGACGATAAAATTTCAATCGTCTTCCAACAGTTTAGTCATCATACAGATAGTCCTGATGAGTTCGATGGCCGTTCGATTCCTTTATGGGTTTATATTTTAGGTGGTATTTTACTTGCCGTTATTATTCTTTTAATCTTTCTACTCGTTAGAAGAAGACGAGAAGAAGAAGTTGAAGAAGAATTACCTCTTGATAGTTTAATTGAGGATGAAGAGGTACCTGATTTAATGGCACAACCGAAATCTGAAACAGATATCCAACGTGAACAGCTCGAACGAATGGCTGATGAAAACCCTGAAGACTTTGCAAAATTATTGAGAAGTTGGATTTCTCATGATTAGAGGTGAGGGCAATGGCTAGACAAGCAAGACCGTTAACTGGCATTCAAAAAGCGGCTATTTTATTAATTGCTTTAGGGCCAGATATATCAGCAAAGGTGATGAAAAATTTAACGGATGAAGAAGTCGAACAAATTAGTTTGGAAATTTCGTCTATTCAAAAGGTTGAGCCTGAAATTAAAGAAGAAATTATCGAGCAATTTCACCAAATAGCTGTGGCTCAAGATTACATTTCTCAAGGTGGCGTAAGTTACGCGAAAATGTTATTAGAGAAAGCTTTTGGTGAACAAGAAGCGATGAATATTATCAATAGACTCACTTCATCGTTGCAAGTAAGACCTTTTGATTTTGCTCGTAAAGCAGATCCTGGTCAAATTCTAAACTTTATTCAAAATGAACATCCTCAGACTATTGCCTTAGTACTTTCGTATTTAGATCCGGAACAGGCGGGCCAAATATTATCCGAGCTTGAAGAGGACGTACAAGCAGATATTGCAAGACGAATTGCGACGATGGATTCTACCCCGCCGGATATCGTTTCGAATATCGAGCGAATTCTCGAACAGAAAATTTCTAGCTCTTTAATCGACGATTATACACAAACAGGCGGAATTCAATCTGTTGTCGATGTACTGAACCAAGTTGACAGGAGCACAGAGCGAACAATTTTAGAAACATTAGAAATTCAAGACCCAGAGTTATCTGAAGAAATTAAGAAACGCATGTTTATCTTTGATGATATTGTTATTCTCGATAACCGTGCAATTCAACGGATTATTCGTGAAGTAGATAATGAAGATCTAATGTTAGCCTTACGTGCGTCGAGCGATGAAGTGAAAGAGTTGATCTTCAATAACATGTCGCAACGTATGGAAGAAACCTTTAAAGAAGAGATGGAGTATATGGGTCCTGTTCGCCTGCGCGATGTGGAAGAAGCACAATCAAGAATTGTTGCAACTATTCGTCGCCTAGATGAAATAGGAGAAATTGTCATCGCCCGTGGCGGAGGTGACGATATCCTTGTCTAACGGATTGTCTGAAGCAAAAAAAATCATTTCTATTAAGAAAATAACCGACATCGTCGACGAAAAGGAAAAAAGTGAACAAGAAGTCGATCACAGCAAAACAACGTTAAAGCTTGAAATAGATCGATTACAAAATGAGCTTGCCCAATTAGAAGCACAAAAAGAATCATTGCTAACAAGTGTTCGGCGTACAATCGATGAAGAAAGAAAAGCTTGGGAACTAGAGAAGGAAAAAGAAAGAGAACAAGCGAAGGAAATGGGTTATAAAGAAGGATACGAAATCGCACTTCAAGAGGTTGAAAGAAAGTACCAATCGATGCTCAATGAAGCTAATGAAATCACTTTTCTAGCAAAAGAAGAGTATGACAAAACGATTAGCAAATATCAACAAGCAATCGTACAATTAGCAGTCGCAATTGCAAATAAAATCGTCACAACCTCAATCGAGGAAAAGCCGGAATACTTTTCTAAGCTTGTTGAAACAGCTATTCTCGATTTGAAAGACTCTTCTAATGTTGAGCTCCATGTACATCCTTCACAATATAAATTTATTATGGAGCAGAAAGAAGAATTTGAACAGATTGTTCGAAATGAAGATGTCATATCAATTTATATAAATAAACAATTGCAACCAAATAGTTGCATTATAAAACATCCTTACGGTCAAATTGACGTTAGCGTTGATACGCAACTAGAACAAATTAGACAAGCTTTAGAAGAAAAAATAATGGAGAGATAGCGGATGGAACTTGCTGAATTGTACGAAACGATTGAAACGACGGATACGTATAAGCGTTATGGTAAGGTTCATCGCATCGTCGGCTTAATGATTGAATCTTTAGGCCCTTTGGCGCACATAGGTGAAGTTTGCTTAATTTATCCAGAAAATAAGCGTATAGAACCTATTTTAGCTGAGGTAGTCGGCTTTAATAACGAGCGAGTAATGTTAATGCCGTATACTGAAGTAGCGGAAGTAGGCCCTGGTTGTTTAGTTGAAGCGACAGGAAATCCACTGATGATTAAGGTAGGCCGTAGTTTAATCGGCAATGCCGTTGACGCCTTAGGAAAGCCTTTAGACTTCTCTCCATTACCTAAAGGATTAAAAAAAGTAAAAACAGAACAAGCCCCACCGAATCCTCTAGAACGACCGTTAATTAACGAACCAATTCAAGTCGGTATTCGTGCAATCGATTCATTCCTTACGGTTGGTAAAGGTCAACGTATCGGAATATTTGCGGGTAGTGGTGTTGGAAAAAGTACACTACTCGGTATGATTGCGCGAAATAGCGAGGCCGATTTAAACGTCATCGCACTTATAGGGGAGCGGGGTCGAGAAGTAAGGGATTTTATTGAGCACGACCTCGGTGAAGAAGGTTTAAAGAAATCGATTATCGTTGCAGCGACATCGGATCAACCGGCTCTTATGCGTATAAAAGGGGCATATACCGCAACAGCGATAAGTGAATATTTTCGCGATCAAGGTTTCAACGTTAACTTAATGATGGATTCTGTCACACGAGTAGCTATGGCCCAAAGAGAAGTTGGTTTAGCGATAGGAGAGCCTCCAACGACGAAAGGATACACCCCTTCCGTCTTTGCGATGTTACCGAAGCTCTTAGAGCGTACTGGAGCAAACCAACATGGTTCAATTACTGCATTTTACACTGTCTTGGTCGATGGAGATGATATGAACGAGCCGATTGCCGATGCCGTTCGAGGAATATTGGACGGGCACTTCGTTTTAGACCGTCGCTTAGCAGAAGCAGGACAATACCCTGCGATTAACATTTTGAAGTCAGTTAGTCGTTTAATGCATATGATTGCTGATAAAAATCATATCGAAGTTGCGTCGAAAGTACGGGATTTGCTTGCAACTTATGAAGAAAATAGTGAGATAATCCAAATCGGAGCCTATAAGCATGGAACGAATAAACAAATCGATCAAGCAATTGCTTTTGAACCAAAAATCGTTGAATTTTTAAAGCAAGATATTGACGAGAAAACAACTTTTGAACAAAGTATTAACACATTAGAGCAACTATTAAAAACAGGTGGTGACGTAACGTGAGTAATATCGTCGCACTGAGGAAAATTCTCGACTTACGAAATGAGGAAAAAAATAACGCCCTTTTAGAACAAAAGGAAGCGATAGACTATTTCGAAAAAGTAGCAGAACAACTTTACATAAAGTTAAAGACAAAAGAAGATGCAGAGTCGAGACTTCAACAAATGTATAAGGGCTCTGAAGTGATTTTCAAAATTCGAGAACAAACGCTTTATATCGAATCTTTACAACAAAAAATTAATACATTACAAAGAGAAGTTCAATTAGCTAGACAACGAATGGAAGAAAAACAACATCTTGTTACGGAAAAACATGTAGAGTTAAAAAAAATAGAAACCATGATTGAAAAACGCGAAGAAGCACTTCGTAAAGAGGAAGAACAAGAGGAAACTAGGCAGATGGATGAAATTTCACTAAATAGATACATTCGTGCTGAATAGGTGAGGAAATGGCAAAAGAAAAATTAGGTAAAGAGAAGAAAAAATTAAATCCGTTTTTGCAAATTCTTTTTGCAGTTATATTACCTTTGCTCGTCGCAACGATATTAGCAATCGCAGTCCTTATGTTTCTCGGTGTCGATGTGACGGGCTGGACTGAGGAAAAATTAGCTAAAACTCCAATTATCTCATCCTTTGTGAAAACAGCAGATGAAAAAGAGCTAACGGAAAAATTAGAGCAGGCCCAAGAAACAATTAAATCTCAAGATGAATTAATCGAAGATTTAGAAGCACAAATCGAATTATTAGAGGCAGAAATCGACGATTTAGAAATTGACTTAGCAAAACTTGAAAACGAGACAGATGAATCTGAATTAGAAGCTTTACAACTTGAAGAAGATCTCGATATTAAAAAGTTAGCTAACTCTTTTCGAAAGATGGATAAAGAACAAGCAGCAAAAATCGTCGCGAATTTAAATACTCACAATGCCGTCCTATTACTTTCTAATGTATCGGGAGATGTAAGAGGGGAAATTTTAGAAGAGATGGATCCACAAACCGCAGCAACTATTATGGAGAATATGATGGAATAATATTTAATCCTTTGAAAGGAGGTGAAAAAAATCGATCTCGGAGCCTTATTATTTCAGCAGAAAAAAGTGATGATGAAACAAACCGATATTGCTAATTTAAGCAAAAGTAAAGCCGGTAAAGGTGCCTTTTTCAATAAGCTTCAAACTGCTTTAGCTTCTGAAACGATTGAGGAAGATATTGAACTATCTCCTTTTATTGAAGAGGCTGAAATTGAACTGATGAATGATCAAGGTATCGAAGAGCTTTCAATGGAACAATTAATTCAAAAGTTAGAAGTTGAGGACCTGGAAGAGGAAGAAGCTAAAGAACCATTCGTAAAGGAAAAAGATTTAAAGGTTGTAACTGACGATACTTTAAATTTGAACCCTGAAGTAAAGGGAGAAAATTTAATCGCCGAAGCTTTAAACGACCTAATTGATTTAAACGAAATCGATGAAGAATGGTTACAGGAGTTATCGTTAGTTTTAACTCAATTGTCTCAACATGTAAAAGGTCAAGGTGAAGAGAAGACACTACACGTTTTAGCGAAAAGTCTATATCGACTAATGCAACAATATCAAACATTACCACAAAAGGTTCAACAAGCTTTTTTAGATGGAGAAATCGAACTTGATATCGACGAAGATACTTTGCAAGTGTTTCGTGATGTAGCAAAAGCTATGGCAAAAAGAACGACGCTACAAAAACAAAATGTATATAACACACATTCAAAAGTAACGATTGAAGATATTGA
>Ga0079225_10001833_pt1 | contig 12083 bp, 10 predicted proteins | sample Poulit2012_FD_76344 | JGI IMG/M metagenome (GOLD analysis project Ga0079225, IMG submission 76344) | Agricultural soil microbial communities from Georgia to study Nitrogen management - Poultry litter 2012 | ecosystem: Environmental > Terrestrial > Soil > Agricultural land | place: USA: Georgia...
AATAAAGAAAAACGCTCCCCTTAACCTAATGTAAACGTCAAAGGGAGCGTTAAGTTTTATTCCTCTTTTGGAACATACTCGAAGATCTCACCACTTTCGATAACTTCGATAAACCGCTCTAACCACTTATAATATTTTTTTGCGTATTGAAGGCGTTCTAAGTCCTTCGATATTTTTTCCATGAGTTGTTCGTCACTTGTCTCCCCATGTAGTTGATTTAAAATTTGCATGGCTTCTTCCGCTTCTTCTATATTTCTCCGCGTATGGACCTTCCACCGGTTTCCAAATAATGAGGTGAAGGATTTGTACCAATCTTCTTCGGATTTATAAAGATCCTTCCGTACACCTCTTCGAAAAGTAGATTGAACCATCCGCATCTCTTCAAGGGCTCTAATTCCCGTCGACATACTCGTTTTACTCATTTTTAAAGCTTCCGTCATATCATCTAGGGTCATCGGATCATCGGAAAAATATAAAGTTCCATATAGACGCCCAATGGAAGGTGTAATCCCATAAAGGGTCATATTCTTCGCTATTCCCTGAATAAATCTTTCGGTTGTTTGTTCATATAATTCCCAGTCTTTTGTCTGTTGATTTTGCTTCATTCATAACACCCCAGTTTCGATGTCTTACGCTAACAGCATATTCTAGAAGATAGCTTACCACTTTTTGCTTCTTTATGCGAATGAAGTGCTGACTGCTTGGTGTCACAACTTAAATTGAGCTCACCAAACTAAAAACCTTCCATGTTGGGCCTTTTCTAACACAGAGCGTTGTCTATGTTGAGGCGGAGGTTTGGTTTTGTTCGGCGCTGTAGGTCCAGGGCGGGGCTCCTTCAACCGAAAGGGCATTAATGCCTTATTATTCAATATTCGAAGATGGCTTCATATTCGCCGGCTTCTTCATGTAGATCCGCTTCTTCGTCGTAGGTAGTGACTTTAATGGTTGCTTTTAATTGATCGTAGGCTTGGTTTTCTTCTTTAGATTGTCTGATGTAGATGGTGAGATTTTTGATTTCGTTTGGTGTGATTGTTACGTCTCGGTTGTAGTCGAGTTGGATTTTGTCTGTGACGTCTTTTCCGTCGATTTCGGCTTTTGTGATTTCAAAGGTCGCTTCGTGTTCTCCGGTGTTGATCATTTGGACTTGGAAGAGCTGGAAGTCGTCGACCATTTTAATCGTTCGGACGGCGTTGATGGTGAAGTGTTCGTTATCTGCGATGGTGTCATCTCTTTCGATCATTTGGCTAATGTGGCCGTCCATGGGAATGAAGCGGTCGTCTTTGGTGTAGCTTGAGATGTCGTTTGTGAATTCGTATTCTTCTGAGGTGTTGGCATTGTTTTCAGTATTGTTTTCTACCTCGTCATTCTTACTTGGGTCTCCTGATGATCCACAGGCTGCTAGGGTAAGTATGGTAAGTAAGATAAGTAGTGAGCGCATATTGTGATCTCCCTTCAATGATTGCTTGGTTTGTGCTTGATCATATCATAAGGGTGGGTAATTGTTAAGGATGTCATTAAGTTATTTTGATTGGCATTTTCAAGTTTTAAAAGTGCAAACGTTAATGACTAAAAAAAATTTTAGAAAGGATTATACTAGATCATCATTTAATGCTGATCAATTTTTTTCGTCAACTTTAATTCTTAACACCCCACCATTTCCAAAATGGGTTCACTTCCTAATTTGTATAAGTTTGTACTACTTAAATTAAAACTCATTCCATGAATGATGTCTCTCCATTACATTAGATTCATTCAAATGGGTAGACATTCCCCATTTCAATAACGTACCACTTGCCATTTCGTTTGCCGATAAACATCGACATTTGCCATCCAATCCGACATAAATTAGCAATATTTGGTGGTACAACTAACGGCCCATCAATATCCTCTTCGCCAAAAATATCCCCTATCCATAATTGTGAGCCTTGTTTTTTCACAATATCAAAATAACCTCTGAAGGTTTCGTCGTATTCTAAATCTTGATTATGTAATGAGTGGACATACAGTAAATCACTCACCTTCTTCGCATCCGACAGAGAAGAACTTTTACCATCCTCTAAATAATCGTTCAAATCATTAAAATGCATTTCATTTATATATTCATTTTCAAATAGCCAACGAGAAAACCTTTTCAACACACGGATACAACTTTTCATAAATGACTCGCCACTAGCAACTTTTCTAATAACAAAGTACTCCAGAAATTCCCCAAAATTAAATGAAGTTACTTGACTTATCTTTACGATTTTTACAAACGCTTCACTGTCTGTTCGATCAACTTCTCCCCATCTCTCTTTTAATTCTCCATCAATGTAATTTGGTCCGTATGAATTCAAATAGATGCAAAATAAATCCATTACACTTTCATAATCCTTGTATGTCCTTTCCTTCAGTCGCTTACGCTCCGATTCTAAATACTTGGCCACAACTACATGAATCGTTTCCATATAAAACACCTCGTTTTCAAATAATATTTGTTATTGTTTACACAGAACTAAAATCTTATGTTAAACAACATCTTTTATATTTTTTGCCACTACCACATGGGCAGGAATCATTCCGCCCAACTTTACTATGTTTTTGCAAACGGTCATCCCATAATATCGCTTTAGAATTGTTTTTTCTAAGAAAATTACGCTCTACTCTGAATAATTCCTTCGGTGTATGCCCGTTGTTCGCCCATAACCTTGTATTATTAGATAAGTCTGTTACTAAACTTAACATTTCCTCCACTTGCTCTTGGCCTTCAAAAACTATGTCCATCTGATTGAAGATATTAAAAATCTCCTGAAGGGAACACTCCTGTTGGATCATATCTTGTATTTCCTCACATATTTCAACTGCTATTTTCCCATCACCACTGGTTAAGTTTTTCGTGATGAAGCGTAAAAGCTTATAAAAATAAGTTGTCTTTTCAAAGTAAAATTGATCTCTATATTTTAGTAACTCTTTTTTGCGTGGAATATAAAATGGCTTGCCAACTCTCTCTGCTAATACTTCATTTATATCATCAAAGAAAATAATAGATTCATGAACAAAATGACTCCCCTCGATAAATGCATAATTTTTTTCTAACAGTTCTACATCTTCACGCATCACCTTATCCATGACTGTAATATTAATCGCTTCACTATTTTGCTCATTATATATTTCCACAACTTTATCTTTATGAACGATTCCGTATAAATTGACTAAGGAAATAATATATTCATGTACTAATTTCATCAACCGTCACTCTCTTCTTATTATTGATGGGGATATTATCTCACAAAGTTTCCTGGTTGTGAACATAGAAAAATAAATAAAAGTTGAATGTAAATTTTATTTGATAGGTGAAGTTAAATAATTTTGGTTATCTAAATTCGAAAGTTAGGTATTATTTTCTGTGTTATTCCCCACCCCGTTGTCTGGATCTAGAACTACTTGTACATATTTTACATACAAATCGTTGTTACTTTATTAATTAATAAGTTGGATAAATTCTCGAAATCGGAAGGGGAATTCCTGGGAGTTCGCGAACCTATTTTACAGATTGTATAATCGCTACATTTAATTCCCATATTTCCGACAATGCATAGGAGAATCGGCCAATTTAGCCCTTATATATTTACAAGGTTCCCTTTACCCTTTAAAAGATTATTCTTCTATATAGCTTTTTCAAAAATATGTTTTCATCTTGAATATCGGGTAATTTTCTAATTCTATTAGAAATAGACAAGGGTTTCCCTCCCTAAATTGGTTTTCGTCGACTTTAACTTTACAGGGCAATTCACTTGTATTCTATTAAATAAAGGTTAGTGAAGTTCCACCACCTATTCATTGATCCGGATAGGTGATTTTATATTCACGAACATTATTTATTGTACAAACCAAAAAACCCATGCGATTTGCATGGGTTTTCCTCTTTGAAAATATGTAGGGAGGCGGTGGAAGTATAACTTATCTTTTTAAGAATGCTATAACATCAATGTTTACAAGGGATTTAGGCATTTACTTGAAATTTTGACTACGATTGAATAAACACATACGGAGGCAAAGGGTTTTATCGTAATTCGTACACTGTAATAAAATATTTATGGATATCGGAAATTTCCGATCAATAAACATATGAAGAATAAATTTAATAATGAATAAAGTGTGTCTAATCATTATCTACCACCTTATTTAAAGTCGATTGTCAATGTATCTAACTTGATGATGGCTTTTGTTTTTCGTAAAAATCCAATCCTATAATGCCCTCTAGATCAAAGCTATAATTCATTGCCCCTACTTCGAATATAAAATCCCTTATCTCTGCATCTGCAATTTTTTTATTGAATCAATCCTTTTGGTAAAACAAGCTCTGAACCGCCGACACCAGTAATGCGGATATCATGTTATCTTCTTCTGCTATGAACCAAATAGATTCTGCTAAATCTGTTGAAACAATTGTACCATCTGAGTCCTATCTACAAAAACACGATGAAGAGATAGAGAATATCATCTAAAGCATAATTGCATGTCTGTCAGTAATAGACCTTCTCCTTTTCGCTACCCTCCTACATCTACAATTGAGGCTATTCCTACGACACAATTTATTTACTTTTGTCGTAGAAGTACCTAGATTAGCTTTTATTAGTCAGGCAGCTCCAATCATTTGTACATCCACCAATTATATCATCTTCACACATTTATTTAGTAAACACTTATTCAATTGTTGTACATATTTTAACTTGCATTCTTGCTTATATGCCTTTTGCATTAATTAAGCTAGCTGTCAGGATTTAATCGATAGGAATATCCAAAAGGATGGTTTACTTCAACAAGGACGAGCATTTTACCTTAATGTATAGAATAGCGATTCTAACAGAAATTAATAGGAGGATATAAAATAGCGGAGTGATAACATGAAATGGAAGAAATTAATCAGGAAAGGAAACCTTTCTTCAGGACTTGCTGCCCTAGGCAATCTCATAGTCGCGATTGTAAAAATGATTGTTGCAGTTGTAAGTGGGAATGGTACGATGTTTTCAACAGCTATGCACTCGTTTGCTGATACAATAAACCAATTATTTGTATTTATTGGTAGTATATTATCTGAAATGGCACCTTCTAAACGTTTTCCCAAGGGTTTTGGCCGCTTGATTAATATTTTTTGCATGGTTGCCGTTATTGTTGTCACCATAATGGCATACGAAACGATTAAAACAGGATGGACATTATTTATAGAACCTAAGGAATCTTCAAATTTTCTTCTCAATATTATTGTATTAGTGTTCGCTTTTTTAATCGACGGCTTAATTTTGCTTAAAATAATGAAGGAAATTGCTAATGAAGCGAAAATTGAAAAACCAGGAAATATTTTATTAGATGCCTTTAAACATGTAAAAAAGGCAGCACCTGCAACTAAGCTCGTATTTTATGAAGATATAGTTGCTACACTTGGAGCGGTTCTAGCTATCCTTGGTATTGTGTTGTCCCAGTTTTTTGGTTTTTTAAGAGCAGATGGTATTATCAGTATGATGATCGGTGTATTAATGATATTTGTTGCTTATCGTGTTGGCTATGATAATATGGCTGGACTAATTGGTGTTGCTGCTCCTGCAGAAGTTGAAAGGCAAATTGCTAAGTCGATTCTAGCCAATTCATCTGTAGTTGATATATATAAATTGCGAGTCACACAAGAGGGGAGAGCATATCATGTAGATGTTACAGTCGAATTACGTAAAGGACTTTTATTAGCGGAGGCTGATGACATTGCATTTTCACTCACAAATGAACTACTCCAATCTTCGAAGATTACCGATGTTGATCTTGGTATCATTGAAGATGATAATCAAGTGAATTGGTCACAACAGTAAATTAATTTAGCTACAGATACTATCTAAATATTGTTAGAAGTTTTCTCAAAGAGGATGGTTTATTTCGACAAGTGACGGCCGTTTGAACTTAACCACCTTAAAGAATCAATACATTCATGCTTTTATAGTTGTAGAGTGAATTTACATGTTTTATGTTTCTTTACCTTACGACAATATACTCACTTACAAACAAGAAAAAACCCTTGATACACAAGGGTTTTTAACATCTAAAGTTTTGTATGGAGACGGTGGGACATGTGATTCCATTCTTTCGAAATGGCACTGACTATATCTTGAACCTAACTTTGTTTAGGTCCCTTGGCGTCTTATAGGAAATTTATATTTTCTCTTCTTCGAGAAGGATTTCCTATCCTAGTGTTACCTCCGTTTGAGGCAACCTATAAGTCGATACATGGCTGTTGGATTACTCCACATACCACTCGGTATTGCCTTATTGCTTTTAAGCAACTTAGATTTTACCGATAAAGCCAAGTTATTCACTACTGTGTTACCACAAGTAGGCGACTATTTACTAATCGAACCCACGTCCAAAGGTATTGCCACTTAAGCTTCTACGCGTGTAGTTGGTATATTATCCTTCACTAGCATCTTGGCCTACCAACAGGCTTTGATGTAGCTAACCTGATTGGTTTCAACTAGTCGTCCTCAGGTGGCGAACGCCTAGTCTATCCCGCTTCATTTAGACCCTAGCTTAGTACACGGGCGATACCAAGTAGGACCCTCTAGCTAGCTTTACGCTGCTAAAGCTAAATTATCTTCTTTGCCAGTTATAGGCGTGTAACGTTTTACGAGCCGTAACCTCGACGCGCAACTTAAGCTCAACCTACCCTTGTCGAATCCAAAAACGTCCCCAAATGAAAAGTAGAGCTTAATCTCTTACCAATACATAGTATAACACATTTACAGCATTTTGCAAGACCCCTTTGCCTATGGAGTCTGTCAAGTATTTACGGGAGCTATTTCTCACCTTTAATTTTTATTTCATTATTTCTTTTTAAAATAAGCAAATAAGGACAGGTTCATGGGAAATAATAAGGCGAACCTGTTCGATAAAAGGAAATACCTAACGGTTGGAACCTTATTCACGTCCAAACCCGTAGGTATCGGGAAAATGCCTGACGGTTGAAGCCTATTTTCATTCCAAACCTGTAGGATTTAAGCCAATGCCTAACGGTTCGGACTCTTTTCAAACGCAAACCCGTAGGATTCAGCCAAATGACGACAGGTTGGGCACTAAATCAACTCTCAACCCGCAGGTATTCCACCTTTAACTACCGGATCACCGCAAAAGCAAGGCCAAACCTGTAGTTATCAAAAGTCCATAAACCCACCCTAGCAGTATTCCTTCTATCGCTGCTGTTCCTTTAAGGCCCGGTCAATATCCCGCTGCATTTGCTGACGCTTTAAGTCCTCCCTGCGGTCATGCTGCCTCTTACCCTTTCCAAGCCCAATTAAAAGCTTTGCATATCCATTTTTTATATACATTTTCAAAGGAACAAGGGTGTATCCTTGCCTTTGAGTAAGACCAATTAATTTATTAATTTCCGATTTGCGAAGTAATAATTTCCTCGTCCGGGTCGGGTCGTGGTTGAACCGGTTCCCCTGTTCATAGGCCGCAACATGCATATTAATTACGTAAACTTCACCATCGATAATACGCGCGTGGGCATCCTGAATACTTACCTTCCCAGCCCGAATCGATTTAATTTCCGTACCCTTTAAGACAATCCCCGCTTCATAGGTTTCCTCAATAAAATAATCATGGGATGCCCGGCGATTTCTCGCAAGTGTTCGATTTTTCCCTTTACTCATCATCTTCCCTCCCCTTAGCACTATCTCGTGAATATTTATTTTATCAAATCTCCTGTCTATTGCCAACAATCTCCTTTTAACAAGACCAGAGCGTGCAGGAGCCAAGTGCTTCATTCCACTAAAGAACCCCCCTCTACATCCCTTTGTAAAGGAGGGTCCGATTATTAATAGACACTCGCCCAGTGATATTATTCATCTACGAGGTCGAAGTCTACGACGCGTTCATCTAGATTGACGCCGATCACTTTAATGCGTACCTTATCCCCGATCCGGTAAATTTTTCTTGTCCGTTCACCGATTAGGGCGTGGCTTCTTTCGTCGAAGTGGTAGTAATCGTCGGTCATATAGCTAACATGGACCAGGCCTTCGACGGTGTTTTCAAGTTCGATAAAGAGGCCGAAGTTTGTAACGGAGCTTACGATACCGTCAAACTCTTCACCGATTTTGTCTTCCATATATTCCGCCTTCTTCAGATCGTCGACTTCCCTTTCACAGTCAATAGCAAGCCGTTCTTGTTCCGATGAATGACGGGTAATATCTGGTAGGGCATCTTTCCATTTGTTGATGGTTCTGTGATCCATTTTCTCATTTAATAAGTAGGTTCGAATGAGTCTGTGGACCGTTAAGTCGGGGTATCGACGGATTGGTGCAGTAAAGTGGGTGTAAAATTCCGTTGATAGCCCAAAGTGTCCGACGTTGGTTGGGTCGTACTTGGCTTGCTTCATCGAGCGTAACATTAGTTTTGATATGACCATTTCCTCTGGTAAGTCTTTTACCATTTCTAAGATGTTTTGAAACACTTGGGGGTGGACCTCGTTAAAGGCACCTCTTACCGAGTGGCCTAGGCCTGCTAGGAATTCGAAAAAGACCTTTAGCTTACCTTCGTCGGGTACTTCGTGAATTCGGTGGACGAAGGGTAGGTTCATCCAGTGGAAATGTTCGGCGATTGTTTCGTTTGCAGCCAGCATAAATTCTTCGATTAATCTTTCGCCGACAGAGCGTTCTCGGATTTTAATGTCAGTCGGTTTACCGTCTTCGTCAACGATGACCTGGGCTTCCTTAAAGTCAAAATCGATAGCACCCCGTCTTTTTCTTTTTTCCCGGAGCGTTGCCGCTAACCTTTCCATATCTTCAAACATTGGTACGAGTTCCTTATACTCTTCCCTTAGTTTCTCATCCTGATCAACTAAAATTTTATTGACATTTGAGTAGGTCATTCTTTCCTTGGAGCGAATGACCGCTTCAAAAATATCGTGTCCTACAACTTGACCCTTTTCATTAATTTCCATTTCACAAGCTAGCACGAGGCGGTCGACTCCTGGGTTTAAGGAACAAATTCCGTTTGAGAGCCTGTGAGGAATCATCGGAATCACCCGGTCGACTAAGTAGACACTGGTTCCCCGGGCCAGGGCTTCCTTGTCCATTTTCGAGCCTTCTTTTATATAATAGCTAACATCGGCTATATAGACACCTAGTTTATAGTTGCCATTTTCAAGGCGAAGGACTCGAATTGCGTCATCTAAATCCTTGGCATCTTCTCCGTCAATCGTAACAAGGACTTCATCCCGTAGGTCCCGGCGACTAGCGATTTCCTCTTCAGATACCTCTTCGGGGATATTCCTTGCTTCTTGTAGAACTTCCTCGGGGAAATCAATCACAAGACCGTGTTTGTATATAATGGAAATAATATCGATTCCCGGGTCATTTTCATGGCCGAGAATTTTTACGACTTCTCCTTCAGCACTTCTTCCGCCTTCAGGGTATTTCGTAATTTCTACGATAACTTTATGGCCTGTTACAGCACCCTTTGACGCATTTTTCGGGATGAAAATATCATTTGGGATCCTTTTATCATCGGCTACGACGAAACCAAAGGATTGATTGGATTCGAAGGTTCCGACGACTTGATTGTTAGCCCGCTCGAGTATCCTTAGAACCTTTCCTTCTGGTCGCTGACCGTCTGATCCACTCCGCTCCAAGCGAACGAGGACCTTATCCTTATTCATGGCCGAAGCTAGGTCTGAATGGTGAATATAAATATCATCTTCATCGTCATCATCGGGGATTAAAAAGGCAAATCCTTTTTTATGCATTTGAATGCTTCCCCGGACTAAGTTCATTTTCTTTGGTAATCCGAAACGGTTTTTCCTCGTACGAACGAGTTCACCGCTCGTTTCTAATTCATTTAGAGCTATGACTAGCTGCTTAAAATCCTCTGCCGAATCGACCTTTAATTCTGTTTGTAATTCTTCTACGGAAAGGGGTCTCGTCCCACTTTCATTAAAAAACTTTATAATAACTTGTTTCATATAATCGCTCATTAAAAGTTCACCTACCTTTTCTCTTCTTCTTATAGTATTACCAATCTAATGATTCTAAAAACTTATAAATATCTTCATGTAATTGATGACGCTCCGGACCAAAGGTTATCGCGTGTCCCGACTTTTCATACCAGGCTAATTCCTTCTTACTTGAACTTACGTGATCATATATATAGGGTGCACTATCAATGTTAATCATTTCATCCAAGCGGGCTTGCACGACCTTAATGGGTGTGTCTATTTCGGGAAGGATTCCTTTTACTTCCTCGATTAATTCTCCGATCTCGGCAAAGGTTTGGGGAGCTTTTTTAAAGATTTCTTCGATTTCCCTTTCGATTTGGTCCGCTTCTTTTCTTTCAAGTTGTTTATATTCCTTTGAAAATAGTTTAAAGCCAGCGGTTAGTTCCTTTTCGTTATCGGCAAACATCGGTGTACACATCGGTACAAGTCCGACGACATCTTCTCTTGCGGCGAGTTTTAAACTTAAGCTTCCGCCAAGAGATAATCCTACAACGGCAATTTTTTCAAAGCCGAGGCTTCTCAAGTGATCATAGGCTTCCTTCGCGTCATTCCACCAGTCGTCTGGATTGTATTTAAGTAGTTCCTCCGGGCTTCTGCCGTGGCCACGGTAAACGGGGGCATGGCATGTGTAGCCTTTCTTTTGTAAATGGCGGGCGATCATTCTTACGTCCGCTGAATTTCCAGTAAATCCGTGTAATAATAGTACTGCTCGATTATTGTCTCCTTCAAAGGTGAAGGCTTTTGGTTGGATAATTTGCATGTTTTTTCTCTCCTTATATTATGACTATGTCTCAATGATGTGATTTCTATACAAACAAAAACCCTTATCACATAAGTCGCAATAAGGGTTCATTATTATTATAATACGTATGTACGTATAAAGGCTAATACGAACAATAAGACAGCCGTGATAATTGTGCCTCGTTGAAGGAATAGGTCCATTCCCCGGGCCTTTTGCTTTCCAAATAGTTGTTCAGCTCCACCGGAAATCGCACCTGAAAGACCTGCGCTCGTTCCAGACTGGAGTAATACGAATACGATTAATGCCAATGAATTAATGACTAACAATGCTGTTACAAAACTTGTCAATCCCCGCACCTCCTGTACCGACAATCAATATTACATAGTTTACCATGAAAAAAGTCTATAGACAAGTCATTTTTACATTATTTTATTAATTAAAAGTTAATAGCCTTTTGAAAGTTCCCTTTGTCGCATATTTAAACAAGCAAGGTGAAATAATAAATAAGCAATTATCCGACACATTCAAAAGCAGGTCCTTCCCCTGGCTATAAAAAAAGGATTGCCAAATATATTTTGTACAATGATTTTTCTTGAGATTCCTAAGGGATGGGTGTAAGGAATACCTTTCAATCTCCTCATAAAGGATTGCAGACATCTCGGCTGCTTCATGGGCCACCTGCTTATCCTTATGTCTATAAACCGAAACTCGAACAAAATTCGTAAAATACACATCAATTGAGTTCGTCTGTTTACCGTAGGGGATTACGTGCCTAACCAGACCATCTGTCCCGACAATCGCCACATGGCCAACACCCCAGGTATGTTTATTTTTTCCACTATATAGAATATCCCCAGGACGTAAATAAAACCCATACCTACTTGGGAAAGTCATCAATACACCCTCCTTAAGAATGCTGTCGAATTTATTATATCATTTTTTGGCTCAAGCTGCTTACCCCTTTTATAGCCATTCTAACTTTTTTGTGTGAAGTGAACAAGAAAATACGTTATGATAGAGAAGTAACAATACATAGACCTGCGGTAATATGTCAAGAGAAAAATAAGTAATTATTTGATTATCAAGGTACAATTTGCTAAAAAAAGGCAACCCTAAGCTGAACCAGTAAATAAATGGTAATTACTGGTATTTAATAAAGGGGTTTTGAAGCTAATTATGCTTCATATATGACGCTCCTTTTGGGCGTGTAAATTTGGTTTTTGCGTAGTAGCGCATCTACCAAACGCACAAATTTTCTTGCTGTTAAGACGAGGGCTCTTTTATGTTGATGCTTTGGTACTTCTTGATACTTTTTCGAGTAATATT
>Ga0079225_10001835_pt1 | contig 12082 bp, 14 predicted proteins | sample Poulit2012_FD_76344 | JGI IMG/M metagenome (GOLD analysis project Ga0079225, IMG submission 76344) | Agricultural soil microbial communities from Georgia to study Nitrogen management - Poultry litter 2012 | ecosystem: Environmental > Terrestrial > Soil > Agricultural land | place: USA: Georgia...
CATGCTGTGAGGGATGCGACCCGACGTCCCCCTCCCCGAGCGTGCCAACCAGACGACGCCGGAGCGTCCCTGGCCGGTCCGCCTGCTGTCGACCAAGATCGCCGAGTACGTCGCCCGGATGTCACCGCTGTGGGTCGAGGGCCAGATCGTCCAGCTCAACCGCCGCCCCGGCGCCGGCATGGCCTTCCTGACGCTGCGCGACACCGACGTCGACATGTCCCTGGCGGTGAAGATCTTCGCCCGCGACCTGCCCGACGTCGCCGAGGGCGCCCGCGTGGTCGTCCACGCCAAGCCGGACTTCTACCTGAAGAACGGCTCGCTGTCCCTGCACGCCCGGGAGATCCGCGCCGTGGGGCTCGGGGAGCTCCTCGCCCGGATCGAGCAGCTCAAGCAGGTGCTCGCCGCCGAGGGGCTGTTCGCGGCCGAGCGCAAGATCCCGCTGCCTTTCCTGCCGCGCGTGGTCGGGCTGATCTGCGGCCGGGAGTCCAAGGCCGAGCACGACGTCGTCGTCAACGCACGGGCCCGCTGGCCCGGGGTGCGTTTCGAGATCCGGGAGGTCGCCGTCCAGGGCGTGGGCACGGTCGCCCAGGTGAGCCGGGCGATCGCCGAGCTCGACGCGCTGCCGGAGGTCGACGTCATCGTCATCGCGCGCGGCGGCGGGTCGGTCGAGGACCTCCTGCCCTTCTCCAACGAGCAGCTCGTGCGGGCGGCCGCCGCCAGCCGCACCCCGATCGTCTCCGCCATCGGGCACGAGACCGACACCCCGCTCCTCGACCTCGTCGCCGACTACCGCGCCTCCACCCCGACCGCCGCCGCCAAGCGGGTGGTCCCGGACGTCGCGGAGGAGCGCCGCACGCTGCTCGTCGCCCGACAGCGCCTGCGGGCGAGCATCACCGGCCGCCTGCGCGCCGAGCGCGCCCTGCTCGACTCGCTGCGCTCCCGCCCCGTGCTCGCCGATCCGACGACGATGGTCACCACCCGCGAGCGGGACGTCGCGGCGCTCCTCGACACTCTGCGGCAGACCACGACGGCGCACCTCGAGCGGCACACCCTCGCCGTCGACTCCCTGCGCCGCCACCTGCGCGCACTGTCCCCCCTCGCGACGCTGGAACGCGGCTACGCCGTGCTGCGCACCGCGGACGGGCACGTCGTGCGCGACGCCGCCGAGGTCACCGCGGGCCGGCTGCTCGACGCCCGGGTGGCGCGCGGCCGGCTGGCGGTGGAGGTGCGGTCCGCGCACCCGGAGGCGACACCCGGCTCTGCCACACTGGAGCCATGAGCACCCCCGACGTCGAGTCCCTCTCCTACGAGCAGGCCCGGGACGAGCTGCAGGACGTCGTGCGGCGGCTGGAGACCGGCGCCGCCTCCCTGGAGGAGTCGATGCAGCTGTGGGAGCGGGGGGAGGCGCTCGCCGCCCGCTGCCAGCAGTGGCTCGACGGCGCCCGGGAGAAGCTCGAGCAGGTCCAGCAGGCGACCGCACCCAGCCCGGAGGAGGAGTGAGCCAGCCGCACGTGCTCGTCGTCGGGGAGAGCCTCATCGACATCGTCGAGCGGCCCGGCCACGAGCCCGCCGAGCACGTCGGCGGGAGCCCGGCGAACGTCGCGGTCGGGCTGGCCCGCCTGGGGCGGCCGGTGGAGCTGACGACCTGGTTCGGGCGCGACGCCCGCGGCCGCCGCATCCGGGAGTGGCTGGAGGCCGACGGCGTCGTCGTCACCGCCGGCTCGGACGGCGCGCAGCGCACCTCCACGGCCCGCGCGCGCCTCGACCCGACCGGTGCCGCGGACTACGACTTCGACCTGTCCTACGACGTCCCCGACGCCGCCCCGACGGCGCGGCCGGCGCACGTCCACATCGGCTCGATCAGCGCCACGATCGAGCCCGGCGCCGGCAAGGTGGCCCGGCTCGTCACCGCCCTCGCCCCGACGGCCACGGTGAGCTACGACCCCAACGCCCGGCCCGCGATCATGCCCGGCCCGGCCGTGAGCCGGCGGCTCGTCGAGGGGCTCGTCGCGCGGGCCGACGTCGTCAAGGTCTCCGACGAGGACATCGCGTGGCTGGCGCCGGGCGAGGACGTCGCCGACGTGCTGCGTGCCTGGGTGGCACTGGGCCCGGCCCTCGTCGTCCTCACCCGCGGCGGTGACGGGGCGCTGGCCCTGACCGCGTCCGGGGACGAGGTGGCGGTCACCGCGCCGCGGGTGAACGTGGTCGACACCGTCGGGGCGGGCGACTCCTTCATGGCCGGCCTGCTCGACGGGCTGGCCCGCGCCGGGTTGCTCGGCGCCGAGCGCCGCGAGCGGCTGCACGCCGTGCCCGCCGGGACCGTGCGCGACGTGCTCCAGCACGCCGCCCGGGTCGCCGCCGTCACCGTCTCCCGGGCAGGGGCCGACCCGCCCACGGCGGCCGAGCTCGCCGCGCTGCCGGACTGAGCCGCACCGCCCCTTCAGATCACCGGGGCGCCGTCCTCCAACACCTCCGTCACCAGGGCCGCGATGGCCGAGCGCTCCGAACGGGTGAGCGTGACGTGCGCGAAGAGCGGGTTGCCCTTGAGCATCTCGACCACCGCCGCGACGCCGTCGTGCCGGCCCACCCGCAGGTTGTCGCGCTGGGCGATGTCGTGGGTGAGGACCACCTTGGAGTGCTGCCCGATCCGGGAGAGCACCGTGAGCAGGACGTTGCGCTCCAGGGACTGCGCCTCGTCGACGATGACGAAGGCGTCGTGCAGCGAGCGGCCGCGGATGTGGGTGAGCGGCAGCACCTCGAGCAGGCTGCGGGAGAGCACCTCGTCGAGCACGTGCCGGTCGACGACCGCGGAGAGGGTGTCGAACACCGCCTCCGCCCAGGGGTTCATCTTCTCGGTCTCGGTGCCCGGGAGGTAGCCCAGCTCCTGGCCCCCGACGGCGTAGAGCGGGCGGAACACGATGATCCGACGGTGCTCCCGGCGCTCGAGGACGGCCTCCAGCCCGGCGCACAGCGCGAGTGCGGACTTGCCGGTACCCGCCCGGCCGCCGAGAGAGACGATGCAGATCTCCGGGTCGGTGAGCAGGTCGATCGCCACCCGCTGCTCGGCGCTGCGCCCGTGCACCCCGAAGACCTCCCGGTCCCCCCGGACCAGGGCGAGCGTGCCGTCGGGCCGCACCCGTCCGAGCGCGGAGCCGCGGCCGGAGTGGAGGACCACCCCGGTGTGGCACAGCTCGTCGAGGAGGTTGTCGGCCATCGCGAGGCCGGCGATGTCGAGCCGCTCCTGCCCGAACAGGGTGGCCATCTCCTCGTCGGTGAGGTTCGCCGTCGTCATCCCGGTCCAGCCGGACTCGACGACCTGCTGGGCCCGGTACTCCTCGGCGCGCAGGCCGACGGCAGAGGCCTTGACCCGCATCGGCAGGTCCTTGGAGACGACGGTGACGTCCCTCCCCTCGGCGGCGAGGTTGGCCGCCACGGACAGGATGCGGGTGTCGTTGTCGCCCAGCCGCATCCCCGAGGGCAGCACCTCCGGGTCGGAGTGGTTGAGCTCCACCCGCAGCGTGCCGCCGTCGGTGCCGACGGGGACGGGGACGTCCAGGCGGCCGTGGTGGACGCGCAGGTCGTCGAGGAGACGCAGCGCGGTGCGGGCGAAGTAGCCCAACTCGGGGTGGTGGCGTTTGGCCTCCAGCTCGGTGACGACGACGATCGGCAGGACGACGTCGTGCTCGGCGAACCGCCCGACGGCGTAGGGGTCGGAGAGCAGCACGGAGGTGTCGAGCACGTAGGTCAGGCGCTGGGCCGCGGCCTGCGGCGCGGCGGGCAGCTGCGCCTGCGCGAGGTCGGCGAGCGGGTCCGACCGGTGGGTGACGGTGGTCATGGGGGGCTCCCTGCGGCGCACCGACGAGGGACGGGGGCGCCGGGCGTGGCGAGTCGGACGGGGGACCTGCCGGCGGTGGGGCCGGCGGCCCCTCCTGCCTCCAGCGACGCAACCATCGGCGGGCCTCCCGGAGGGCGGCGGGTGTGCCGCCCGTCACACCGCACGCTAGGGCCGCTGCACCCGTGACGAGGGGCGACACTCCCGGGCAGGGGGCACTTCGTGCCGGGAGTTCACCGGCTCGTCACCCGCCGGACATGTCAGCGGCCCATCCGCCGCTCACGCTGGGCGTAGTCGCGCAGGGCGCGGAGGAAGTCGATGTGCCGGAAGTCCGGCCAGTACGCCTCGCAGAAGTAGTACTCGCTGTGGACGCTCTGCCACAGGAGGAAGCCGCCCAGGCGCTGCTCGCCGGAGGTGCGGATGACGAGGTCGGGGTCGGGCTGACCCTTGGTGTAGAGGTGGTCGGCGATGTCCTCGATGCTCACCGCGTCGGCGGCCTCCTGCAGGCTCAGGCCGCGCTCGGCGTAGGAGGCCAGGAGCGAGCGCACCGCGGCCGTGATCTCGTAGCGTCCGCCGTACCCCACCGCGACGTTGACCCCCATGCCGGTGACGTCGGCGGTGCGCTCCTCGGCGCGGGCGAGGCGCTGCGCCACCGGCTCGGGGAGCAGCTCCAGCGCCCCGACGACGCGCAGCCGCCACCGGCCGGAGTCGGCGAGCGTGTCCACCGCCCCGGCGATGATCTCGAGCAGCTCGGCCACCTCGTCCGGGTCACGGTGGAGGTTGTCGGTGGAGAGCATCCACAGGGTGACGATCTCCACGCCCGCCTCCTCGGACCAGCCGAGGAGGTCGGCGATCTTGTCGGCCCCGCGGCGGTGGCCGTGCGAGGCCGGGTTGCCCAGGGCGCGGGCCCAGCGCCGGTTGCCGTCGAGGATCACGCCGATGTGTCGCGGGGTGGCCGACCGGTCGAGGTTGCGGGCGAGACGTCGCTCGTAGAGCCCGTAGAGCAGGCGAGGGGGCCGCATGGTCGTGGCGCACTCCTGTCCGACGGCGGTGGGGTCGGGGTCAGGCTACTCCCCGGCCGGGCTCCGCCCGGGCCGGGCACCCCCTCCACGACCGGAGGTTACGGTACCGTAGGTTCGTCCGTCGCCCCGGTTCGGAAGGAGGGGTCGATGAGCCCCGACGCCACCCCCGACCCGCTGCGCAGCGCCGCCGACGCACTGGGCGAGCGCGCCGACGCGCTGGCCGCTGCGGTCAAGCCCCGGCTGCGCGGCTGGATCCACGCCGGTATCGCGCCGCTGGCGCTGGTGGCCGGCGTCGTCCTCGTCGTCCTCGCGCCGCCCGGGAGGGCGACCGTGTCGACGGCGGTCTTCGCCGCCTCGGCCGTCCTTCTCTTCGGGTGCAGCGCGGTCTACCACCGCGGGACCTGGTCGGCGCGGGTCGCCGCGGTGCTCCGCCGACTGGACCACTCGAACATCTTCCTGCTCATCGCGGGCACCTACACGCCACTGGCGGTGCTGCTCCTGCCCGAGGACACCGCCCGGGTGCTGCTCACCGTGGTGTGGGTCGGGGCGCTCGCCGGGATCCTCATGCGGGTGTTCTGGCTGGGCGCACCGCGCTGGCTCTACGTGCCGATCTACCTCGCCCTGGGCTGGGTCGCGGTGTGGTTCCTCCCCACGTTCTGGCGCACCGGCAGCCCGGCGATCGTGTGGCTCGTCATCGCCGGAGGCCTGTGCTACACCGTCGGCGCCCTGGTCTACGGCACGAAGCGGCCCAACCCCAGCCCGCGCTGGTTCGGCTTCCACGAGATCTTCCACGTCGGCACCGTCGGCGGGTACGTGTGCCACTTCGTCGCGGTGGCACTCGCCGCGGCAGCCGCGGCCTGACCCGCCGGGCAGACCGCGCCGCGGGAGGTCAGCGGACCGGACCCGGGCCCGACCCGGGCGCCGCGTCCTCCCCGGACGGGGCGTCCTGCCCCGGAGCGACGTCCGGCCCGGACGGCGTGGGCTCGCCGGACGGACCGCCCTCCCCCGGCTCGGCGGCCGCCGCGGCCTGCTCACGGCGCAGCGTCTCGTGGTCGACCCGGCGCATGTGCTTGACCAGCGACCGGAACAGCAGCCACCCGGCGAGCGCCAGCGCGAAGAACGCGATGAACCCTCCGATCCCCGGGGTCACCGTGTAGATCGTGTGCTCGGTCGGGGTTGGGCTGGGCGACGGCGTCTGGGCCGCCAGCACGAGCAGCGGTCCGAGCAGGGGCGAGGTCACGCGACCAGCCTACGCAGCCCGGCGAAGAGGTCGTCCTCCGGCAGCTCGACCGGGACCCGGGAGTGGGCCAGCTCGAACTGCTCCCACGGCCACACCTCTCGCTCGATGTCGCGGGGCACCTCGAAGAAGAAGCCGTCGGGGTCGATCTGGCTGGCGTGGGCGCGCAGGGCCTCGTCGCGTCGCTCGAAGTACTGCTCGCAGCGGATCCGGGTGGTGACGGTGCGCTGCGGGCGCCGCGAGGCCCGCTCGAGCCACTCCTCGAACGGCGAGACCAGCCCGCGCTCCTCCATCGCCGCGGAGATCGCCCGGATCCGGTCGACGGAGAAGCCGACGTCGTAGTAGAGCTTGGAGACCTCCCACGCCGGGCCGGCGTCGGGGAACTGCTCGGGGTCGGCGGCCGCGTGGTAGGCGGCCACCGAGATCTCGTGGCAGCGGATGTGGTCGGGGTGCGGGTAGCCGCCGTTCTCGTTGTACGTCGTCATGACGTGCGGGCGGAAGCTGCGCACCTCGCGGACCAGGGCCTCCACGGCCTCCTCCAGGGGCACGAGGGCGAAGCAGCCCTCGGGCAGCGGCGGGGGCGGGTCGCCCTCGGGCAGGCCGGAGTCGACGAACCCGAGCCACACGTGCTCGATGCCGAGCGCCTCCGCGGCGGCGGCCATCTCGCGCCGCCGGTAGGAGGCCATGTCGTCGAGGATCGCGGTCTCGTGCGCCAGCTTGGGGTTGAGGATCGAGCCGCGCTCACCGCCCGTGCAGGTGACCACGCGGACGCGGTGGCCCTCGGCGACGTACTTCGCCATCGTGGCGGCACCCTTGCTCGACTCGTCGTCGGGGTGTGCGTGCACCGCCATGAGGCGCAGCTGCTCGCTCACTTCTCCATCTCCTCTGCTCGGGCCGCCCACGATTCTCGCCCCCGCTGCTGCCGCGGAGCAACGCGATAGCCCGGGGTGGACAATGGACGGCGTGACATCCGACGACGACACCCGGGCGGCTCTCGAGGAGCGCTACGGACCGACCCCCGACGCCGCGACCCGACGGCGCCGCCGTCTGCTGCTCGTCGTCCTGGCCGTGGTCGCCGTCGTCGGGTTCGTCGTGCTCGCGGTGATCACCACCGACGAGGCCGTGCACACCGACGACGTGGGCTTCTCGGTGGTGGACGACTCTGCTGTCGAGGTTACCTTCATCGCCCACATGGACCCGGGCACGACGGCGGAGTGCACCGTGCTGGCGCTGAACGAGACCTTCAACCAGGTGGGGGTCGCGCGTGTGCCGGTGGGCCCCTCCGAGGGCCGCAGCACCCTGGTCACGGCGCGCGTCGCGACCTCCGAGCCCGCCGCCGGGGCGCGCATCGCCGGCTGCCGCGCGACCGCCGACGAGGTCGGCTGAGGGAGAAACTTCCCCGGGTGGTACGACCGTTCGACGGGTTCTTGCTATTCTTCCCTCATCGCCCCGCGCGGCGAGCAGCGTTGCGTCCGTCGTTGCGGCGCGCGTTGGGAGGACAGGACCCCTGGAAGCCTCGGCCCGTTCGAGCGGCCGGGGCTCATGATTTTTGTTGGAGGAGGAGACGTGGCCGAGACAGCGACCACCTGGCTGACCGCGGAGGCGTACAACCGCCTGAAGGCGGAGCTCGAGTACCTCACGGGACCCGGCCGCGCCGAGATCACCGAGCGTATCGAGGCCGCCCGCGCCGAGGGAGACCTCAAGGAGAACGGCGGCTACCACGCGGCCCGCGAGGAGCAGGGCAAGATGGAGGGACGCATCCTCCAGCTCACCGAGCTGCTGCGCAACGCCCAGGTCGGTGAGGCGCCGGCGGACGACGGCATCGTGGAGTCCGGCATGGTCGTCACCGCGACCATCGCCGGGGAGAAGGAGACCTTCCTGCTCGGCTCGCGCGAGGCCGCGCAGGACGTCGACATCGAGGTGTTCTCGGAGAGCTCCCCGCTGGGTGCCGCCATCGTCGGCAAGAAGGCCGGCGAGAAGACCTCCTACGTGGCCCCCAACGGCAAGTCGATCTCGGTGGAGATCCACGAGGTCAAGCCGTTCACCGGCTGAGCCCGACCTCCGGCGGGGCACGCGCGGCAGCGGCCGCGGGTGCCCCGCCGTCGTCTATCCCACCGACTGGTAGATGATCCCGTAGCCCGCGGCGCGCAGGGTGGCGAGCACCTCGCGGCAGTGGTCCAGGCCCTTGGTCTCGAGCTCGACGCGGAGGCGGACCTCGGCGACGCCGAGGTCGACGGCGGTGCGGTCATGGCTGATGCTCACGACGTTGCTGCCCGCAGCGGCGATGCTGCCGAGCAGCTCGGCGAGCGAACCGGGCTGGTCGGGGACACGCACCTCCATCTGCAGGTAGCGGCCGGCCGCGACGAGCCCGTGGCGCAGGATCCGGTACAGGACGAGGGTGTCGACGTTGCCGCCGGAGAGGATCGCCACCACCGGGCCGGGCAGGTCGACGTCCCCACCGAGCAGCGCGGCGACGCCGGCGGCGCCCGAGGGCTCGACGACGAGCTTGGCCCGCTCGCTGAGCACGAGCACCGCCCGGGCCAGCGCCTCCTCGCTGACCGTGCGGACCTCGACGCCGTACGCGCGCGCCAGACCGAGGGTGAGCTCGCTGGGGGCGGGCACGGCGATGCCGTCGGCGATGGTGCCGAGCTGCCGCAGCGCCACCGGGTGCCCGGCAGCGAGCGACTCGGGGAAGGCGGCAGCACCCTCCGCCTGGACCCCGACGACCCGGGCGGCGGAGCCGCGCGCCCGCACGGCCGCCGCCACGCCCGCGAGGAGCCCGCCCCCGCCCGTGGGGACGAGGACCGTCCCGACGTCGGGAACCTGGTCGAGTACCTCGAGGCCGAGCGTGGCCTGGCCGAGGACGACGTCGCGGTGGTCGAAGGGCGGGATGAACACGCGGCCGGTCTCGGCGGCCTCCCGCTGCGCGGCGGCCAGGGCACCGCTGAGGTCGGTGCCCACCTGGCGCACCTCCGCGCCGTAGCCGCGGGTGGCGGCGAGCTTGGGCAGCGCGGCGTTCTGCGGCATGTAGACGACGGCGGAGATGCCGAGCTCACGGGCGGCCAGCGCCACCCCCTGGGCGTGGTTGCCGGCGCTGGCAGCGACGACGCCGCGGGCCTTCTCGGCGTCGGTGAGCCGGGCGATCCGCACCGACGCGCCGCGGAGCTTGAAGGAGCCGGTGCGCTGGAGGTTCTCGCACTTGAGCACCACCCGGACACCGGCGACGTCGCTGAGCGAGGCGCTCGCCTCGACCGGCGTGCGCGTGGTCACGCCCTCGAGCAGGGCCGCAGCCTCCTCGATCTCGGCGAGGTCGATCCCGACCGTCATGGGCCGCTGCCCACTCCGGGTTCCCGGTCGGGGCCGGCGTCACGGGTGGCCGGCTCGGAGGCGTCGACCGAGGCGTGCTCGGCCGCCCGGTCCTCCTCCGGGTCGGCCGTCGTGCGTTCGAAGGAGTCCTCGATGGAGCGGAAGAGCGTGCCCGGCGGACCGCCGGGGCGGTGCCAGTCGGTCGCCACCCGTGGGTGCTTGTCGTGGCCGTGGAGATAGAGGACCACGGTGTTGACGACGGCGGCGATCGGCACGGCGAGCAGCGCACCGAGGACGCCGGCCACACCCGTGCCGGCGGTGACGGCGAGGAGGACGGCGACCGGGTGGAGCGAGACGGCGTTGCCCATGAGCCAGGGCTGCAGGACGTTGCCCTCGATCTGCTGCACGAGCAGGACGATGGCGAGCATGATGACCGCCGTCTGGACGTCCTGGTCGACGAGCGCGACGAGGACGGCGACCGACCCGCTGACGAGGGCACCGACGATCGGGATGAAGGAACCGAGGAAGACGAGCGTCGCCAGCGGGAGGACGAGCGGCAGCCCGAGGATCCAGGCGCCGATCCCGATGCCGACCGCGTCGACGAAGGCGACGAGGATCTGCGTGCGGGCGTAGCCGCCCAGCGTGACCCAGCCGCGGATCCCCGCCTCGTTGATCCGCTCACGGGCGCGGGCGGGGGCGAGCCGGACGAACCACTGCCAGATGTGGCGGCCGTCCTTGAGGAAGAAGAACAGGCAGAAGAGCGCGATGACGGCGCCGGTGATGACCTGCGTGACGGAGGTCGTGGCGGCCAGCGCCCCGGAGATCAGCGCGTCGGAGTTGGACTCCAGCTGCGCCAGCCCCTCGTCGAGCCAGGTCTGCAGCTGCTGCTCGTCGATACCCAGCGGGCCGTCGGAGAGCCAGGAGACGAGCTCGTTGAAGCCCTGGACGGCCTGGTCGGCGAGGTCGGCGAAGCCGACGATGACCGACCGTCCGGCGGCGGTGAGCAGCCCGACGACGAACAGCAGCGCCCCGACCAGCGTCGCCGCCGAGGCCAGCGTCCGCGGGAAGCGCAGCCGCTTACGCAGCCAGGTGGACACCGGCTCGAGCAGCACCGCGAGCAGGATGGCGACGACGAAGGCGACGACGACCGTCTTGAAGGTGATGATGAGGTAGCCGAGGAGCGCGGCGGCGGCGGCGATGACGAGGATCCGCCACGACCACGCCGCGGCGGCCCGCACCGCGTAGGTCACCGAGTGCTCGGCCGGGTCGGCGTCGTCCCGGCGGGGTGTGTGGACGACCGCCACCGGGACCGGGTCGGTGTCGCGGCGGTTGGCGGTGATCCGGGATAGCCACCCGGCCGGCTTGTCGGTCATGGTCCCCGCATTCGGTGAGGTGGGAGGGTCGAGGCCCAGCCTACTGAGTGGGTGTCCGCCGGCAGCCGCACGCGCGCGCCCCCGGGCGGCTCGGAGGGAATACTCAGGTTTGTGTGGTGTTGTCATCAGTAGCGCCGGCTGCCGTCCCCCCGCGGCAGTCGGCGCCCCACTCTCCAGGAGGTCGGCTCGATGTTCTTCCGCCCCACACCCCGCATGGTCACGGCCGAGGAGGCCCTGCCCGGGCGCGCCGCCCCGGCCTTCACCGTGCCGGAGCGGCACGAGGTGCTCGGCACGCCGCTGCGTGGCCCCTGGCCCGAGGGCACCGAGGTGCTCTACGTCGCGATGGGCTGCTTCTGGGGTGCCGAGCGCATCTTCTGGCGGCTCGACGGCGTCGTCACCACCGCGGCCGGGTACATGGGCGGCTTCACCCCCCACCCGACGTACGAGGAGGTGTGCACGGGCCTCACCGGGCACACCGAGGCGGTGCTCGTCGCCTACGACCCCTCCCGCACCGACCCCGAGCGGCTGCTCAAGGCCTTCTGGGAGAACCACGACCCGACCACGCCGAACCGGCAGGGCAACGACGTCGGCACGCAGTACCGCTCGGCGATCTACTGGACCACGCCTGAGCAGCAGCGGGCCGCGGAGCTGACCAAGGATGCCTTCGGGCGGGTGCTGGCGGAGGCCGGGCACGGCCCGATCTCCACCGAGCTGGCGCCGGCGGGCACGTTCTACTACGCCGAGGCCTACCACCAGCAGTACCTGCACAAGAACCCGAACGGCTACTGCAACCACGGACCCAACGGCTACACCTGCCCGGTCGGGCTGCTGCGTCAGGACCAGGCGCCGGCACAGGTCGAGGTACAGCCGCCGGGGCGGAGGCCCTGAGGCTGCACGCCGCAGGGTCGCATCGACCGCGGCCCGCCGCGAGTGGCCGGCCGAGGTTCCGCCAGCAGCGCCCCGCCGGCGAGCGGCTACCCCCAGGACCGGCGGGAGAGACTCTCCACGTGCGCCTTCCAGGCACCGACGTCGTCGAAGTCGCGGTCGTCGCGGGTCCAGCCGGTGCCCTGGGCAATGTCGAACACACCCAGCGTCGACGACGTCGGGGCGTGATGGGCCTGCGCCAGCCCGTCGTCCACGACGATGACGAGGTCGCCCCTACGGAGAATGGACTGGAACTGTGACAGATCGACCATGCCGGGAGCGTAGGCACCACCTCTGACAGCGCCTTCGCCGCCGGCGCGCATCCGCAGCGAGAGGCCCCGCCCTACTCCACCCCGACGATGTCGACGACGAAGACGAGCGTGTCCTC
>Ga0079225_10001837_pt1 | contig 12081 bp, 7 predicted proteins | sample Poulit2012_FD_76344 | JGI IMG/M metagenome (GOLD analysis project Ga0079225, IMG submission 76344) | Agricultural soil microbial communities from Georgia to study Nitrogen management - Poultry litter 2012 | ecosystem: Environmental > Terrestrial > Soil > Agricultural land | place: USA: Georgia...
AGCTTTTCGTGCGACTCCACAATATCAGAAATGGCATTATTAATCGTATCCAATTCATTCCCTTTTGATATCGATGATTTATTATTTTTATCTCTCGTTTTTTCATATAAATGACGAATCGGTTTATACTGCCTATTTGCAAGCACTACAGCAAGTACTACACCGGCAAGTAATAATAATGAAATTAACATGATAGAAAATAACTTTCTATAATACAAGAGATTATCTATTTGCTTTGCATTCATAAATGAGATGAATGTCCAATCATTTACATCTGATTTTACTACCGACATGGAGTAATCTTGCTTGTCATAATTCATACGATGATTACCTGCATTATATTTCTTTACATTTTGCAGAATGGATTCGTCAATATCACTATCATTCTCTGAAGCTGCAACCATGTCATCATCTTGGTCCAAAATATACGTATTTCCTTGGTAATCTCCTAAAATATCGTCTATTTGTTTTGTTAATACACTCTCTTTAATCGTATACATCACTGTTCCAAAAGGTTGTGGATTATTATTTGGAATGGGATGTAGAGAAACCATCATATTGGAGCCAACCTGTTTAGTTGAATCCATTTTAGGTGAAATCACTTCAGGTTTTTCTGCATTCAACCTATCAGAAAATGACTTTTGAGACCATTGATTAAAGGGAGGGATATCATTCATCATCGTCGATATGTTATGTGCACCTGAAGAGGAATAAACTCTATCCCCGTCTTGATAATAAAGAAAAACATCTTCAACAATCGCACTGTTCTCTTTATAATTTTTTAATTCTGAAATAACGCTTCTGCTGTAATAATCATGATTCGCCTCATAAGGGCTTAACCTAGAATCATATGTAATCCTAGTTGTTAATTGGTCCAATTCTTGCATTCTCTCATTAGTATAATTTGTTGCCTGTTCTAATTTCGTTAAATTCGTATCCTCTATTGTGTCACGTAGGTCAGTAATCGAACTTTTATATAAAAAGTAGCTCATTAACATAAAGGGAATAAGAAAAATCAAAAAATAAGATATCATATATTTTTTAAATAAACCTGATCGCATTTGTTCCTTAATAAAGGACATCTAATACACCTCTTATCCCTCGTCCGTTTTTCTTTGTTCAATCTTGGCAAAAGCCCTGTAAGCCAATCCCATCATCAAAAATGCAATAATAGAAGATCCAGCTAACACAAATAAAACGGGAAGTATTATAAACAAATAATATAACAGTAGTAGACAGACAATCATCCCTACAGATTCGAGCGGTCTGGATACTACAATTAAGAACGTTTGTTTAAAGTATTGAAAAAAGCGCAAATCGTATCGTACGTATACTGGAAATAAGTAACACAAGACAAGAATAAAAAGCACTGAAAATAACAATAAAAAAACGTGGATAAAAAATGACCCAACCAATTGTTTGGAAATGATAAAATCGTATGTTAAGAAAGCTCCAACGAAAGCCATTACATATCCCAAGCCATTTATTTGAACAAAAATAGACTTATAAACATCAAAAAAGGTTCGAAAAATAGGAACGTCCGGATCTCCTTCTACCCATTTACGAGTAACGGTATAGACGCCTGCCGTTGCAGGAAAAAAACCAAGAAAAATAACTCCCAGCAGTGAAAAAGCCACCCAGAGCACATGTAGATACATTAGTTTAAATAACCAATTTCCCATATCAAATATCCATTTAAAAGCACCATTTAACATTTTCATTTAAATCACTGCCTATCCTTTCACAATTGGCACACGAAGAGCTTATACATTTGCTAAGGGCCATCAAATTATGTATAACAGTCTTTTACATATCTAAACCCTTACAATAGTAAGCAGAATTAATCCTGATTGAAGAATAATCGAAAATTTAACAAAATAATTGTACCATATTAAACTGATTCATTTAAATTGAAGGAAGTATACAAATATAAGAGCAACTCTGAATTTCTTTCATATTACCCTTACCAAGCTCTATTTTAAGCATTTCCTATGAATTCATTTTAGGGTGATTTTCCATATATGTGATTCACCTTATAAAATTTGTGTTTGTTTTCAAGAGGTTAATATAGATATAACTGTAAAAAGGAGATATATAATTTTGCAATCATAACCAATCATTTTTGATTACAAATAGGAGAGGTATTTAATACTTTTACAAACCGCCCACCTTATCTGTGAACGGTTTGTGAAAAAGTACTTTTAACTTTCTTCCCAACGGTCATAGGCATCTTGATAAATTTCAATATATCGATCAATATCCATGCCTTTTATCGTTTCAACATATTCATCCCAGTTAGAAAGTGGTTCTACTCCAGCAATAAACTTTGCTTCCATTTGTTCCACATATGATTCTAAGTCCATTTCTATAGTGTTTATTTCTTTTTGTTCTTCAGGCGTCAGATACACTTTTGGAAATGCTACTTCTCCATAGGGTTCCATTTTTTCTTCTGTTTCAGCCTTTGTAAACTCATCCATTTTTGATGGATTTTCCTTTTCAATATCTTGATCAAGATAAGGAGCAGCAATACCAAAAGCAGGAGTAATAGATGCTCTATAATCTTCTAAATCATCATATCCATCAGGAATTTCATCTTCCTTTTTATCAATACGTTTCGTCTCATCATCATTCCATTCCCATAGATCGCCTTCTGGACCTTGATCTATATAAGCACCGCCTTCTTCAGAATAGAAGTAATCCAACCACCGTATAGAAGCCTCCGGACTCGGGTTATTCTTTGATAGAGCAAACGCTCCTCTTTGAATACCATCATCTATTGGTGCAATTGGTTCGTCTACATCCGGACTTTTCAAAGGCTTGTACATTGGGTTATTTGTAGCTTCATCCACTTCTTCGCCAGTCGTAAAATATGAAAAGTAGTCCGAGAATACACCTACACGGTTATTCTGTCCTTTTGCTTTCTTTTCTTCATCCGATTGCGAAAATGTCTCGGGATCGAGTAAATCTTCCTCGTAAAGTTTATTCATATATTTTAAATATTCCTTATATTCATCTGTAATTGCCCCATAGCCTACTTTTCCGTCATTTTCTATTACCTTTTGATCTTTGACACCAAAAGCGGCCATAAACCAAGGACCAATACTATCCATTTCAACGCCAAGTAACGGTATTTCATCTTTTTTTCCGTTACCATTTGGGTCTTCGTCTCTAAAGCGCTTTAACAATTCATAAAATTCGTCCGTTGTCTCTGGTAGTTCCTTAACATCTAACTCATCTAACCAATCTCCATTATACCACATCGGACTCTTCCATATAGCCCGATGACTAGTGGAAATTCGTGGAATAGCATAAATATGCCCATCCGTCGTTGTAACTGATTTTTCTATTTCAGGATTTTCTTCAAATATTTTTTTTATATTAGGTGCATACTCATCTATCAAATCTTCAAGAGGTAATAAAATACCCTGCTCACCATAATCTACTTCCATAGCAGGTGTTAAGTCGTCTGTTTCCGCTCCATAAATAATATCTTCAATATCACCACTGGAAAATGCTAAATTAAGATTCGTACCAAAATCATCAGCTGGAGGGGTGTTGTATTTAAAATTTATATTCGTTTTTTCGGCATACTCCTCCAGCACATCCAATTCGTTCCAATTAGGTGAGCTTCCCGTTCCAGGAGCAATCATTGTCATAGTTAATTCTTCATCTACAATAGGGAAGCCTTCTTCATTCACTTCCACATCTGCAGATTGATCCTCGTTATTGTTATTATCGTTTGATGAACAAGCAGTAATCACAGCCAGTATTAAAGCCAGTGTCAAAGATGTCCACATCGTCCTATTCATCATTCGTAAGTACTCCTTTTCTAATAGATTTTCTATGTTTTTTATAGTTTAACAATCTTTTTCATTACCACCTCTCTTAATTATAATACATCTACTACTATTTACAGCGCTACTTTGCTACTTTCAAACTGTTATTTCAAGGGTGCATAGGCATTCGTGAAACCACTTTCATTATATGCATGAATTAAAATTCGCTCAATATGTATTTCTTCAAAACAATAAATATAGAATAAAGGCACACATTAAAAAATAAGCAAAACACAATCTGGCACTCAATAAATATTACAAATGTGTATTTTTTGTCATCAAAAAAACCGTCTGCATGATTAGCAAACGGTTTATTAAAAATTAGCTTTCTTCCCAACGATCATAAGCATCTTGATAAATTTCTATATAACGATCGATGTTCATTCCTTCTATCGTTTCAACATAGTTGTCCCAATTAGATATCGGTTCAACTCCAGTAATGAATTTCGCTTCCATTTGTTCCACATAAGACTCTAAATCCATCTCAATTGTATTTATTTCTTTTTGTTCATCAGGTGTTAAATATACTTTAGGAAATGGTACTTCCCCGTAAGGTTCCATTTTTTCTTTTGTTTCCGCTTCTGTAAAAACATCTGTTTCTGATGGCTCTTCTTTTTCTATATCCTGTACCAGATATGGAGCAGCAATACCGAATGCAGGGGTGATAGATGCACGGTAATCTTCTGTATCATCGTATTGGTCAGGAATATCGTCATCTTCTTTATCAACTCGCTTCGTTTCGTCCTCATTCCATTCCCATAGATCACCTTCAGGCCCTTGGTCTAAATAGGCTCCACCCTCTTCAGAATAGAAATAATCCAACCAACGAATAGATGCTTCTGGACTTGGGTTGTTTTTGGACAGAGCAAATGCTCCTCTTTGTATGCCATCATTGACAGGCGCTATCTTTTCATCTGACTCCGGGCTTGTCAAAGGTTCGAACATTGGGTTATTTGTCGCTTCTTCAGGCTCTTGACCAGTTGTAAAGTACGAAAAGTAATCAGAAAAGACTCCAATACGATCATTTTGACCTTTCGCCTTTTTCTCTTCATCAGATTGAGAGAATGTCTCTGGATCTAATAACTTTTCGTCATAAAGTTTATTCATATATTTTAAGTATTCCTTGTATCCATCTGTTATTGCACCGTATTTGACTTCTCCATCATCTTCTATGATGCCTTGATCTTTAACACCAAAGGCCGCCATAAACCATGGTCCAATACTGTCCATTTCAACATCAAGAAGTGGTATCTCATCTTTTTCTCCATTGCCATTCGGATCTTCGTCACGGAATCGTTTTAACAATTCATAAAATTCATCTGTTGTCTCTGGTAATTCATCGACACCAAGCTCATCCAGCCAATTTCCATTATACCAAATAGGACTCTGCCATATGGAACGATGACCTTCAGAAATCTGAGGTAATGCATAAATATGACCATCTGTCGTTGTAATTGACTTTTCTATTTCCGGATTTTCTTCAAGGAGTTTTTTAATATTAGGTGCATACTCATCTATCAAGTCCTCGAGCGGTAATAATATACCTTGTTCACCATAATCTACTTCCATTGCAGGAGTTAGATCGTCTGTGTCTGCACCATAAATGATATCTTCAATATCCCCACTGGAAAATGCTAAGTTTAGATTCGTACCGAAGTCATCTGCCGGGGGTGTATTAAATTTAAAATCAATATTGGTCTTTTCGGCATATTCCTGTATTACATCCATTTCCTCCCAAGCAGGTGATTGTGCTGTTCCTGGAGCAATCATTGTCATAGTTAGTTTTTCATCTACAATCGGAAACCCTTCTTTATTCACTTCTACATCCGATTCTTTTTTTGCTGATTTCTCATCGTTCGAAGAGCATGCTGTAATAAAGCTAAATATAAATACAATTGAAAATAACATAACGAAATTTCTTTTCATAATAGACCCCTTTCCGTTCTTGTTAACGCTTTCAATAATTTTTCAATATATGTATCTACTCCCTCCTTATTTCGACACAAGTTTATAAGTATTTCTTGTGTTTTTATTATTTCATTTGAGAAACTGCTTACATTATATTCATGAATGAATTCTTCTCTCAATATGTATTTATTGCAATTAAAAAAGAGTGTGATAAACCATAGTGAATAAGCGTTTACTACAATTATCATTATAACCAGATGTGTGTGATATTACTTTTTAGTATTTTAAATATATATATTATATGTGTATTTTAACTATTGGTTTTAGCTTTAAGTGCTGAATTTATCTATTCTTATATTCTTACATATTCATCCGCATCACATTGGAGTATTAAACATCAAAAAAGCACGGAAGCACTACAAATTTGCTTCCATGCTTGATACTTTTGCATTATATATTTATTTTTTTAATGGACTTCCTTCCACATACATCCCGCATTCAGTTAAAATAAATTCACTGAACATGGAATTTGCCCAGGAAAACCATGCTCTTGTAAATTGATTAGGATCATCCACATCGAATCCTTCGTGCATCACATTTGTATTTGCATCGGTTGTTTTGAATATCTCCAAAATGTGTTTCTTTTCTTCTGCGGATTTCGCAGTCATCCCTTCAATGGCCAATGCAATATGCCAAATATAATTTTCAGGTGTATGTGGACTGCCCACACCACTTGCTTTTTCGCCTGCATAATAATATGGGTTAGACTCACTTAACACAAATTTTCTTGTATTTTCATAGATAGGATCTTTCTCATCACAATATCCGAGATAAGGAATAGACAACAAGCTTGGTACGTTGGCATCATCCATTAGCACATGATTACCAAGTCCATCAGTTTCATACGCATAAATGGTACCGAATTCCGAATGTTCTACTGTACCGTAATCTTGAATACCTTGATTAATTTGGTTTCTTAGTTTGTGTGCATTTTGTGCAAGAACTGAATCATTCAGAACTTCTTTTGCTATTTCTTGCAAATAATCTAAGACAACGACCGCAAACATATTAGATGGCACTAGATACCCATACTTACAAGCATCATCACTTGGACGAAAGCCCGACCATGTCATTCCTGTATACCCAACAGGCGCACCATATCCATCATGGGATAGGGTATCTTGTGGCTCACAATTACGACGAATAAAATGATAATTGGAATCAGCGTGATTTTGTTCCACTATCCAGAGGTCTAGCACTGCCTTGACTGCTTTTTGAAACGTCTCGTTAAAATGATTCGTTCGTCCTGTCGTTTTCCAAAATAAATATGCTAGCTGGATAGGATAACAAAGTGAATCTATTTCATATTTCCTTTCCCAGACAAGTGGACTCATCTTCGTTTCATCATCATTAAATCGACTACCGTCTGCTGTTTCATTAAAAGCATTCGCATAAGGGTCATGGACAATGGATTCCATTTGCTTTTGAATAACTCCTTGAATCATATCCGCCATTGAAGCATCAGATTCAGCTAAAAATAAATACGGTCTAACTTGTGCTGCCGAGTCACGTAACCACATAGCAGGAATATCTCCTGTAATCACAAAGGTTGTCCCGTCTTCTTGTGGCCGAATCGTAGTTTCATAAGTATTACTGAAACAACTCGCAAACATCGAACGAATCTTTTCGTCATCTGAAAAGCAGTCATGTACCTTTTCTATCATGGAAAGCATCGATTCAGGTAATTGTTTATCCATATATTCTTACTCCTTTATGTATGATTCATAAATTTTATCCCAGAGCAGTTTTACCCACTCTAGGATAATGCATACGATCAGTAATAATTATTTTGATAACCTTGCTTGGAAATATCTCTTATCTAGACAATCCAAATGTTAAGCTAGAATCTTTAGCGTTCAAAACCTATCGTCATAATTTCATGTTCTTTAATCGGAACACTGACTTGAGTGTCTTCCTGTTTAGATGTCAATGTTTTTAAGTTCTCTTCTATAACATTACTTTGATAAGCTGTTGCATTAGAAGGCTTTTGAACTTGTAATTGTGTTTCTTCATTTTTTATATTAAACCAGCGCAGCATCATGTCTCCAGTAGTGTTGGATACTTTCACAGATGAAAATGCAATATTTTCCCCTTGCCAATCAATAAAGGAACCTTCTGCCTCCAGCGATCCGTCTTGAACTCCAGCTTGCCAAGTAGACCAAGGAATTTGATATTGATAGGCCTGTTTGTAACTAGTCACAGCTTCACCATCAGCTAGATAAATTGCAAATGAAACTGTATGTTCTCCCAAGCATTGTGCTTCAGGCGTTGGGAAGTAACCCCAGTCACCCATCTCCCCAACTGAACGGAGTAGCGTTACGGCAATGGTATTTCGACCGTCACGAAGCATTTCATACTCATTAAGACCATCGTTTACAATTGTTAAGCTTTCCTGTTCATTACTTACTGACACGAAGTCCTGTTGGTGCTGAGAATTATCCGGATTCGTCCATTCTTCAGAAGGTTCATTAGGGCGTTTTGCTACTTCAAAAATAGAATCTACATAATGCTCATCTGTTTTAATATCTGTTGGAAAAAGCACACGAAGACGATGATCTTTCGCCTGATTATTAAACGTTGCTTCAACATGGACACCTTTTCCTGATTTTTCAAGCATTACTCTCGTTTTTATCACGAATGGCACCATTTCATCTGTACGCTGCGCTTTTCGTCTAGTGAATTCAACTACTTCACGCTGTTCTTGCTCAAGTAAATCTGTTGCGCTTTTGGGAATAGACCATTCATGAACGATATCAAATGCTGCTCTAAATGGTGTATCTTCAGCCAACTCAATACGAGCAGGGATGTTTTCCGTCGTTAATGCTTTTTCATTTTGAGGCTGTTTGTACATATACTCGTTTCCAATATCTCCTGTATTTTCATAAACACCAATCTGTTCATAAGTACGATTTGTTTGCTTATCTGTGATTGTCAAGGAACCATTTTCTTCTATAGCAACATGCAGATAGTCATTAGCCATTTCTTTATTGGAAACGACTAAGCTTGTACGTTGTTGCTCACTTTTTTCAATTTTATCTTTTTTGTTAACTAGTGCGAACGTTTTATAGCCCAATGCTGGTACGTCTTTTGCTTCAAATGTAACTTTTACACGACGTACCATATAAGGTTGGCGGAATTGATCTTCCGGTAAGTCATAATTAAAAGTAATTCCTTGATCTTCTAGCTCAAAGTCATAAGTATGGCCATTTACATCAACAAGTTGTTTTTCTCCGATATCAAATGACTTTAGTGCTTTTTTGTTCACACCGTCTCTGTAGTATTCCCGTTTTACATCCAAAACGACAGATAATGTACCGCTTCTGTTGTATCCACTTGTGTTATAAGCAACAAAAGGCATTGCATGTTTATCCATGTTTCCGAATTCTTGTGTATCTACATGACTAGTAATAGAATGCAAGGCTTCATCAATTAAAGTCTCAGTCACATGACGACTATCAGAAAAACGAGTTACCATACCACGATGTACCTCATCCACACTACAACCGCAAATACTATCGTGAGGATGATTTTGCATCAATTTTTTCCATGCATACTCTAATTTATCATGGTTATAAGGTTTGCCAAGTGTATGGGCAAATGTTTCAAGTGGCTCAGCTACTTTTGATAGTAAAGTTTCTCCTGTACGATTCATCTGTTTTAAATACAAACGAGATGACGCTGTGTTTACAAGTGTTCCCCAGCCGTCTGTCCGTTGACTACGTAATTCACCTTCTACCGTTTTTAAATCGGCTGGTAACGTTTCTGAAAGGCTAGCAATATAATCGTTAAAATTCGAATGCTTAAACGTAACATCCGGATATAATGCTTCTGCTGTCTTAAGTGCTTCTGATAAATCAGTCTGAATCGGCTGGTGATCACATCCGTTCATCATCAACATATGTGGACTTGCCGCATATTTCTCCAATGAAGCAAAATGCTCGTTCCAATAAGCGGCTGCTGCTTCTTTTTCCACAGGTACTTCATTACCATTACAATACCAATTAGCAAAAAGTATACCGTAAATTTCAGAACCATCTGGTGCGCGCCAAAGCATTTCAGAATAAGGTGATTCAAAATCATCAGATTCGATTACTTTATTATTAAAACCGGTTGGCTTAACACCGCGGCCAAACACAGCATTATTAATACCTGCTTGTCTAAGTATTTGCGGTGCTTGTCCCATATTTCCGAAAGAATCAGGAAAGTAGCCTACTTTAGACATGTTGCCCCATTTAGCTGAATCTTTCATTCCATATTGCAAATTCCGAATATTCGATTCACTGCTAGTCAAGAACTCATCCTGCAAAATATACCAAGGACCTATGTAAATTCTACCTTCATTAATAAACCGCTGCACTTCTTCTCTTTTTTCCGGACGAACTTGTAAATAGTCATCTAGAATAATAGTTTGTCCATCTAAATGAAAACTTCTATAGTTAGAATCTGTTTTCAATGTTTCTAGAAGTGTATCCATTAAATCTATTAACTTCATATGATGTTTTTCATAAGGCAGATACCATTCTCTGTCCCAATGTGTATGTGATATAATATGAATATGTTTTTGATTCGTCATAATAACCTCCATAATGTAGTATTTTTTTTATGCAAATATTTTTCGAATTCATAATCCCTTTTTTATATATGATGGAATATATTATCTTTCAAACCACAACGCCGCAGCTCCAATCACACCGGGATCTTGTTTTAATTTTGCTGGGATCACTTGCGTCTCTCTGCCTTTAGGATTTAAAGCATAATGTCCAATATAATTTTGGAGTGCATTAAATAAAGGCTCCCCAACATTGGAAACACCACCGCCGATAATAATCGCCTCTATATCTAACGTATTAATTAACGACACACATCCAGCACCAAGTCGATTAAATACATGGTTGATAAATTCAACTATTTTATCATTTCCGCTATGATACAAATCAAAAACTTCTTTTGTCGTTAATGATTCTCCCATTATATTAGAACCATTCTTAGCAATGGCAGTTCCGGAAGCCACAATCTCAAGGCATCCTTCCTGTCCACATGTACACTTTCCAAATGCCGGATCTACAACTGTATGTCCAATATCACCGGCATTACCTCTGCCTCCAATAAGAAGGTGGCCGTCGGATACGATTCCCGCACCAATCCCAGTACTAACTGTCATATAAACAAAATTACGGAAAGAAGTACCGGCACCAATCCATTGTTCTGCAATAGTCGCCGCATTGGCATCATTTTCTAACTTTACCGGCAAATCAAAGTAGGACTCTACCATTTGAACTATTGGTACATCCCTCCAAGGTAAATTAGGTGGATTAGTAATCTCCCCTTTACGAACATCTAATGGCCCTGGTGATCCGATTCCGATTCCTTGAATATTTTCTATTAAAACATCATTCACTTGAATCAAATTACTAATTTCTTTATTGATATTCTCAATCACTACTTCAGGACCTACTGTTGTATCCGTGTTTAAAATAATTTGGTCTTTAATATTTCCTGTTTCGTTAACTATTGCGATGGCAATTTTTGTTCCACCAATGTCAACTCCAATTGAATAGCGCATCTCCGTCTCCTTTCGTTTAGTAGGTTTAATCATTAGCTTTTATTTAATTCCCAAAAAATTCATTCTGATTCTATAACGACTCTAGTAAATAATTACATAAGGATTGTTTCAGGATGATCAAATAGTTTTTGTTGAATGGTTGCAGCTGCTCCAACCATACTAGAGTGATTATTAAAACTTGATTGTTCAAATTTAATTTTTTTCGATAAAGGTGAAAAGGATCTTGCCTTTGCTACTTGTTCAGCTATTTGTATTGTTTCCGGAAATAGCTCTATCACTCTCCCACCAAAAACAACCTGATCCGGCGCGAATAAATTAATAACATTCGCAACGCCTATACCTAAGTATCTGGCAGCCTCTTCAAACGTCTGAATGGCTATTGAATCACCCGCATTAGCATGTTCTGCTATAAGTTCCAATGTAATATTGTCTTTACCATTTTCATAATAAGGAGTCAGTGTTGTTGGGGATGCTCGACGTATTTTGGCTTTCACCTTATGTTGTATAGCAATTCCTGAACTCAATGTTTCTAGACAGCCGTAATTCCCACAACTACATGCAGGACCATCAATATCAATTGCCATATGACCAATTTCACCAGCACTATTGCCATACCCCTTATATATTTTTGAATCAATAATCAGGCCGCCCCCGAGACCCTGGTCATTAAATACATAAAGAATATCTTCATTCAGATTCACACGGCCGAACCAC
>Ga0079225_10001838_pt1 | contig 12077 bp, 11 predicted proteins | sample Poulit2012_FD_76344 | JGI IMG/M metagenome (GOLD analysis project Ga0079225, IMG submission 76344) | Agricultural soil microbial communities from Georgia to study Nitrogen management - Poultry litter 2012 | ecosystem: Environmental > Terrestrial > Soil > Agricultural land | place: USA: Georgia...
AATTCATTTCAAGGTATTACCTTTATGAAGAGGGACTGTAGCTCTTGATCTATGTTTTATTTTAGCTTTTCACCGAATAATGAACCCATTAATCCAACAGCAACATCGGCGGTTTTATTATGGTCATCTAACATTGGATTTACTTCGACAAATTCAGCTGATGTAATAATGTTAGATTCTGCTAACATTTCCATGGCTAGGTGACTTTCGCGGTAAGTTAACCCACCAATCACCGGAGTTCCAACCCCTGGAGCATCCGTCGGGTCTAAACCGTCTAAATCTAAACTTAAATGGACGCCGTCAGTTCTGTCCTTTAAATATGAAATGGTTTCCTCCATGATTTTAGGCATACCTAAGCGGTCAACTTCATGCATTGTATATACCTTCATATTTAATTCTTTAATAAGTACCTTTTCTGGTGGATCCAAGTCTCTAGCCCCAATGATGACAACGTTCTCTGGTTTTACCTTTGGAGTATAATCTAATACATTGACAAGACTTTCATGGCCAATGCCTAAACTTGCCGCAAGGGGCATACCGTGAATATTTCCTGTTGGTGATGTTTTATCACTATTTAAATCGCCATGGGCGTCATACCAAATCACACCTAGATTTTCATAATGTTTCGCAATTCCCGCTAAACTCCCTATCGCAATACTATGATCTCCGCCTAAAATTAGCGGAAAGTAACCTTTAGAAACCTCTTGGTCGACCATTTTAGCTAATTGTTCATTAGCTGAAACGACTTGTTTTAAATTTTTAAGGGAATCATTGGTGTTTTCCTCCAGTTCTTCCCTAGCCGTTGGCCGCTTAATTGACACATCCCCCAAATCTTTAATCGTAAAGCCTAGATTTTCTAATCGTTCAACCGCCCCTGCATAACGAATTGCACTCGGTCCCATGTCTACGCCACGTCTACTTTGGCCTAAATCCATCGGCATTCCGATAAGTGAAATGACCTTCATGTAAGACCCTCCTTCTATTATTATGGAATACATCTTTTTGATAAATAGGATATTAAAAAGCAAAGCTATCCTTCTTAATTTTAAATTATTTACTATTTGAGCTCAAATAAATACCTTAATTTATTTTTTCTTTATAATGTGAACACTTGACTATATAATGACAATAAAAAGGTCGGAAGGATGAGAACCCTTGGAAAGGATATTAATTGTCGAAGATGATCCTAAACTTGCTGAACTTTTACAGGACGCATTGAAAAAATACGATTACCCAACCCATATTGTCCATAACTTTAACAATATTATGAAAGAGTTTCGTAACTTTGATCCCAGTTTAGTTTTACTTGATATTAATTTACCAAGCTATGATGGTTTCTATTGGTGTAGGCAAATACGGCTAGAATCAACCTGTCCAGTTATTTTTATTTCTGCTAGAACGGGTGAAATGGACCAAATAATGGCCTTAGAAAACGGCGGGGATGATTATATTACAAAACCTTTCCATCCTGAAATCCTTTTAGCTAAAGTAAGAAGTCAACTTAGACGGGCTTACGGGGAATACGCACAAAGGAATAGGGAAAGAATTGTTGAAATAAATGGATTAAAACTGTATATAGAGCGTCTTGTATTATCCCTTAATGACGAAGTAATTAACGTTACGAAAAAGGAAGCAGACATTCTAGAAATGCTCATCGAACGACATCCACGAGTGGCTGGGCGAGAAGATTTACTTGAAAAGTTATGGGATGACTCTTTATTTATTGATGAGAATACTTTAAATGTCAATATTACCCGAGTAAGAAATCGCCTTGGGGAACTTGGCATTTCAAATGCTGTTGAAACAGTTAGAGGTGTCGGTTACCGCCTAAAAATCAGCTGGTAAGGGGACAAAAGATATGAAATTATTTCTAAAGGAAAATCGATCTCTTATCGTTATTCAAGGTTTGCTTATAACTATTGTTTTAGGTATCTTTTGGCTTGCGGGATTTCGCAATTGTATAATCCTAGCCTATGTTTTATTTTTGTACTTCGTTTTATTTACTTGTTTTTTAATTTATAAATATACGACGAGACGAGAGTTTTATCGGCTATTAAGTGAATCCCATACGGAAATTGAAGATTCTTTACGTAAATTAGATTATGCTCCCATATCCACCTCCCTATCCCTCCTTCTAAAAAGGCAATATGAGCTTTTTCAAGAGCAAATTGTTGATCTTCAAAAAAAGCAAGATGAACATTTAATTTTCATCGACCGGTGGATTCATCAAATGAAAACTCCAATCTCCGTTCTTGAACTAATGGCTAAAGAACTTGATGAGCCAGACTCTTCTAACGTTCGCGAAGAAATCGATCGATTAAAATCAGGGCTTTCTACAATTATGTACATGTCAAAATTACGTACTATTCAAGAGGATTTTCGAATTGAACAAGTTCATCTACCGAGTCTTTTTGAAGAGATTCAAAGGGAAAATCGCCGTTTATTTATAAGGAATAAGGTCTATCCAAAACTCAAGCAGGCAGAAGATATTACTGTCGAATCCGACGAAAAGTGGCTTTTTTTCATGATTAATCAACTTATTTCCAATGCAATTAAGTATACTGATGGCCAGGCTAATGAAATTCACTTCCTCTTTTATAAGACTCATGATAGGAAGGTTTTCGAAATAAGGGATTTTGGCGTCGGTATCCCGAAGCAAGATATGAAACGAATCTTTAATGCCTTTTATACCGGGGAAAATGGAAGACGGTTTCGGGAATCAACTGGGGTTGGCTTATATATCGTCAAAGAAGTCGCTACTTACTTAGGCCATGAAATCAAGGTTGAATCTGAAGTAAACAAAGGTACGACCTTCCAAATAAGCTTTTAGTTCTCCTTTCTTACAAATTTGTAATCTTCTTGAAAGAAAAATCGATAGTGCAAAAAGTAAATTGCTTTTATTATGGAGTTAGATTAAGAAAAAGGAGAGTTATTTATGTTGCAAATTAAACAACTAAACAAAGTTTATGAAGGAAAGCTTCCTTTTCGCGCATTAACTGATATAAATCTTCAAGTTGACAAAGGGGAGTTCATCAGTATTATGGGTCCCTCCGGCAGCGGTAAGACAACGCTACTAAATACCATTTCGACAATTGATGAGCCAACGAGCGGAGAGGTACTTATTAGTGGTGAAAACCCACACCGCCTAAGTCATAACAAATTGGCAAAATTCCGTCGTAGGGAATTAGGTTTTGTCTTTCAAGATTTCAATTTACTTCACACCCTAACCGTCGAGGAAAATATCGTTCTTCCTTTAACGCTAGACAATTATCCTGTAAAGGAGATGAGCAAGAGAGCTAAGGAATTAGCCGAAATCTTAGGTATTCAAGAGATCTTATCAAAACGGACCTATGAAATTTCCGGTGGGCAAGCCCAGCGTGCGGCAGTCGCCCGGGCAATGATTCACAATCCAAAGCTAGTACTCGCCGATGAACCTACAGGAAATCTCGATTCAAAGGCTTCTAAAGACGTGATGGAAAGATTGGCATATATGAATAAGGAGGAAGAAACCACATTACTCCTCGTCACCCATGAAGCTCAAGCTGCAATGTATTCAGACCGAGTAATTTTCATCCGGGACGGAAAGCTATATTCTGAAATACACCGAGGAGATAAGCAACAAGTCTTCTTCCAGCAAATTATTGATACACTTTCACTTATGGGAGGGGATGGATATGACCTTCCGAAAGTTCGCCCTTAATAACGTTTTACGGAATAAAAGAATTTACGCCGCCTATTTTTTAAGTAGTTTATTTACCGTCATGGTTTTCTTTACTTTCGCTAATTTTGCCTTCCACCCCGCCTTAACAGGGGATGAAATAAATAACAAGGTAACCTTAGGTATGCTTGTCGCTGGCGGGATTATATACATTTTTTCTTTCTTTTTTATTCTGTATTCGATGAGTTCCTTCTTACAATCTCGGAAAAGGGAATTCGGGGTACTAATTGTTCAAGGTATGTCGAATGGCCAAATTAGAAGAATGGTTTTTCTAGAAAATATGTTTATTGGCTTTTTTGCTACGGTGTTTGGAATTGGAATTGGACTACTTTTTTCTAAAGTCATTCTTTTAATTGCAGAAAATGTCCTAGTTATGGAAGAATCCCTTAATTTCTATTTTCCAATCTGGGCATTACTCTTAACCTTTGTATCCTTTATTTTGTTATTTTTCTTTATATCTGTTTTCGTCACCATTGTACTGCGCACCAAAAGGTTAGTCCTCCTGATTAAAGGAGATAAAATAGCAAAAGGGGAGCCTAAAGCATCCATTTTACTAACCCTATTAGCCCTTTTACTAATTGGTGTTGGATACTATTTTGCCTTAACTACTGAGGGATCTGAAGTATTTATCGCCCTGGTTCCAGTCGTTTTACTCGTTATTACAGGAAGCTACTTTTTATTTACCCAACTTAGCGTCTTTTTGATCAATCGACTTAAATCAAGAAAACGTCTCTTTTGGAAAAAGACGAATATGTTACTACTGTCGGATTTATCCCATCGAATGAAGGACAATGCACGGTCTTTCTTTATGGTAGCCGTTATATCTACTGTAGCTTTTAGTGCCATTGGGACCCTTGTTGGACTTAATTCTTATTTAACGGAAGGAATTCGATCTGTAAATCCGTTTTCCTTTGATTATTTTATGACTGATGATCGTGATGAACTAGAGCAAATAAATGAGACCTTTAAAAAGTATAATCTAAAAACAAAGGGTGCAAATATCGAGTTAACAAGATTTGAACAGGACGGACAATCCGTCGTCATTACTACGCCAAAGCAATACAATACTTACGCAGAACTTATAGGAGAAGCAAAAATTGAACTTCACGGAGACCAATTTACCATTGTTGAAAAAAGCACTAAACATATGATGCCTTCTGAAATCGATTTATTCAATAAACCCTTAGTGCTCTCTGACGGGACAGAAATCCCGATTGAGAATCAAAATTTAGGGATAGCAAAGGCGGATGTACTGCCTCCGATTGATGAATACTACATTGTTAGTGAAGAGTTATTTTCTAAACTTGGGGAACCGACAGAGGTGAATAAATATTTTGCCTGGCAAGTCATTAGCGGTAAAAAGGAAGATATCATCGAGGCTGGAAGGGAACTTACAGCGGAATTTTTAGGCTTTATGGCTATTGATTTTCTTATCCATGATATTCAAAGCTTCTGGAGTCCAATTATGCTTGTCGGCCTCTTTATCGGAATTGTATTTTTCGTTTCTGCTGGCAGCTTTTTATATTTTAGACTGTATACGGATTTAGATGAGGATAAAGAGAAATTTACCGCAATAAGTAAGATCGGATTAACCTTACAGGAAATGAAGAAGGTAATCGGAAGACAAATTACAATCTTATTTTTCTTACCAATTGGCCTTGCGCTAATTCACGGGGCTGTAGCATTAACCGCACTATCTAATATGTTCGATTATAATTTAGTTCTTGAATCAACGATAGTTCTTGGAAGCTTCTTACTCATACAAATCATTTATTATTTTCTTGTCCGATTTTTATATACAAGACAGGTGAAAAGGGCAGTTTATTAATGAAAGGTAGCAGAGCACTTTCTGCTACCTTTTTTAAATCCTTAGTATTTCACTTCTATTTTTCGATTTCTTCCAGAAGTGACGGCTGTAATGAAGATGAAACAAGCTAGAACAATCAACATAATAAGCGGGACCTTCCAATTGCCTGTTAAATCATGCAAGGCCCCGAAAAGGGTCGGTCCAACCGCTGCCAAAAGATAACCCGCAGACTGAGCCATTCCGGACATTTCTGCCGCTTCCTCCCCCGTATTCGTTCGTAAACTAAATAACATCATACACAAACTAAAAGCTGCACCACCTGCAATTCCTAAAAGGGGGATTGAAATCGTAATAATAAGGGAATTTCCAAGCATAAGGCCGAGAACACCGACAAGGAAGGATCCACCAATAAGCCCTCCTAGCAAACTTTGACTTTCCATTTTTTCAGCGATAACCGGAGTAATAAATGTAATTGGGATGATGAACACTTGCATTAAGAACAACATCCATCCAGCTGCACCCTGGCTATATCCATGGTCGACTAATATATCTGGCAACCAGGTAATCAGGGTGTAAAACATTAAGGATTGTAGACCCATGAAAATTGTAATTTGCCAGGCTAAAGGTGAACGCCATAGGCTTATACTTTTTTCCATCCTTGTTTTCTTTATATTATTTTTCTCCCCCTTCCTCCTTAATTGTGGAAGCCAGAGAAGTATAGCAACTAAAACTAACACAGCCCAAAAAGCTAGGGAAGTTCGCCAGCTAAAATTTGGAATTGTTGTGATAGGAACACTTATACCTGAGGCGATGGCTCCAAATATATTCATAAATACCGCGTAAAACCCCATAACTACGCCAACTCTAAAAGGGAAGTTTAATTGAACCGCTACAGGCATCAATACATTTCCAAAGGCTATTGCTAGTCCAATAAGAATGGTACCTATAAATAAAAAGGTCACACCGAATAAAGAGCGTAAAATAATTCCTACTAATAAAATAAGTAAGGAAAAAAAGATTGTGAGCTCCATACCGTAACGTCTAGAAATTTTTGGCGCTAAGGGAGATAATAGAGCAAAAGCTAACAAGGGTAAGGTCGTAATTAATCCTGCCACAGTATGACTTATTTGTAAATCTGTACGTATAAAGGATATTAAAGGGCCTACCGAAGTGAGGGGTGCCCGTAAAGTTGAACCTACTATAAGAATTCCAATGAAAATAATCCAGTAATTATGGCTGTCTGTCTTCTCTAAAGATGTATATTTTTGTCTCAAGCATAAAACTCCAATCTCACTAAACATTTGCCTATAAAATAGGCACAAAAAACATCATAGCATATGCACAGAAAAAACGATATTTTTAAAGACTTGCATTAATATTGACTTCTTTTCCCTCTTTGTTTAGTATAGTTTGTCTGTTTTTTTACATCTTTGTTATCTTACATCAAGGAGGAAATATGGTGAGAAAATCATTACTAAGCATTTTTACAATAGCAACTTTAGTAGTTTTTACCGCCTGCCAAGGAGATATAGGTAATAACAATAATAATGGGAAGCAACCTGAGCCCTCATCACCAATAAGCAATGAAGAAGATGTTGAACAAAAGGAAAATAACAGCACCGAAGAAAATGAAGAGGCAGCACACAAGAGAAGCTCTTTAAGCAAATACGATGAGTATACCATGTTAGACGATTGACTCCGCCTTGACAACTTGTCTTATGACATTGTAGAAGACCATCATAATAAAGGTGTTATTTTATTTAAAAATAAGCACAATCAGGTTGCCTATAAGAGTATATTTATTAAAAAGAAGAATTACTTAAAAATTATCAATAAAAAAGGACCACTAGTATATATAGGAACAATCTAAAAGACTCCGGGCTACTTTTTATTTAGCCCAGAGTCTTTTTTACTCCATCAGGATAGAAGGTCATCTCTAAATTTTGAATACCATACTCTTCCCACTTTTTCTTGATCTTTTTAATCCTTTCCTGCTGATCTGTAAAGGCTATTCCACAATCTCCACCACCAGCACCGGATAACTTCCCAGCACCACCCTCTTCCTCCGCAATCTTTTGTAATTCATACAGGAGGGGTGTTTCGATTGGCACATCTGCTAATTGGCCGATTTCAGCCAAGGCTTGTCGATTTTGCTTTATTCCTAAATAAAATCTATCTATATTCTTAGTTTCGATTCCTGAGAGAATGGCTATTACTGCTTTAGCACTTTTGCCCAAGAAGTTGGTGAAGTTTTCTTCGTTTTTGTCTTTATAGGCTAGGACCTGGGGGACGAGCTTTGCTGTTGAGGCTGGGCTTCCGGTCCAGCCGACGAGCATATGCCAATCCTTTGGGAAATTTAGTTTTTTGATGTGTAGGTATTTCCAGCTTTTCTTAATAATTTGGGTTACTTTATTTGTTTGCTTTATTTCGTTAAGAAGCCAGTTGGCTTGGAAGGACTTGTACTCGAGCATTCCTCCGTAGGTTGAAGCTGCTATATCTGCTCCGGAGCCACTTCCTTGTACCTTTACATGGGCGATGGCTGATAGTTTAAAGATGAGGTCCTTACTGGGCTCTTCATGCAAATATTTTGTAAGGAGGGCCGTCACAACACCAGTAACGACAGCGGCACTAGATCCAAGACCATATTTATTGCCTGATTCGTCGTCGAGTTCGCTTTTAATCGTCATATGTACTGGTGTAATTGGCACGGATTGCTCCTCTAAATAGGTAAAAGTTACTTCCATCGCCTCTTGAACGAAGGAGGTTCTCTTATCTTCTAGGTCTAGTCGCATCTTTCCGTAATCATAGGTCCAATTTATTTCATTAAGTTGGAAGTCTGTTAAGCTAAGTTTGTTCGACTTACTACTTTTTATATTCACAAAAATAAACCGGTTAACAGCTGTAACGACCAAAGATTGATTTGGTTCAAGGACAGCATATTCACCGGCTACCATTAATTTACCTGGGACCTTTATCCTTATGGGTTTATCCAATTTGTTCAACCCCTACTTTTATAAATAAGTAATTCCTTCACCTGCTCTACTTAAGATGACCTCTGTTACGTCTGAGATCTCCTTCAGTCTTTCGAGTATTGTTTCTTCATACTCTGGTAAGTAAAGAAGCTTTACATTTGGACCTGCATCAATTGTAAAGTAGGCAGGTATACCGTCAGCTCTCATTTTCTGAACCTCTTGCATAACTTTCATCGTTGAATCCGTCCAATAGGTAAAGGGAGGTTTGGCAGCTAAGGTTGTTGCGTGCATTTTCAAACAATTAGCTTCGGCTATTTCGCCGACTTTATGGAAATCACGGGCTTTAATACCTTCCTTAATACCTTCTAAATCTGCTGGATTACTTTCCACCCAGCCTTGGAAAAAGGCGGAGCTATCGACAGTTCGTTTCATTCCGTCACGACTTGAGACGCTTTTTTGCTTATCCGTTAAAATAACTGCGGCTATCCGTAAATCCCAGTGATCCCTTGGGGCTATTGGTACGGCATAGGAATCTGACCCATCGTCTTTTTCACCCATTTGCCATTCTGCAAAGCCCCCGTAAATGGAACGGCAGGCAGAACCAGATCCCCTCCTCGTAATTCGGGAGAGTTCTTCATCGCTTAAGTTAAGACCTATTGCTTTACTGGCTGCTGCAGCAAGGGCGGCGAACCCTGAGGCTGATGAGGCAAAACCTGCCGCCGTAGGAACGTCATTTTTTGAGTTGATTTCAGCGTATAAACTTTCCTTTCCAGCTTCTTTTCGGATGATATTTAGAAATTCAGTCACCCGCTTAAAGGCTACACCAGTCACCTTTTCGCCGTCTAATGTAAAAACATCTTCAGTTAATTCTTCTTTAAACTGAACGGTTGTCGTCGTATATAAACCGTCTAGGGTTAAAGATAAACTATTGTTTGTCGGTAGTATAAGTTCTTCATCCCGTTTACCCCAATATTTAATTAAAGCAATATTTACATTTGCTTTCGCTGTCGCTTTCATTTTGCGTCTCCTTTAAAATAGTTTTCTATTTCTTTTTCAACACAAAGGGCCATACGGCTTGGGCTCCGTATTGGATTAGTTTTTCTGTTAAGTGTTTAGAGTGAGACTCATCTTTGGCAAGGGCAATAATACATCCACCATTTCCGCCACCGGTTAACTTCGCACCAAGGGCGCCTTCTTCTAAGGCAAAGTAAATGAGTCGATTTAACACAGCATCACTTACACCTAATGCTTCAAGTTCTTTTTGAGCTTCCGTTAGCAGTTGTCCTAAAACGTATTTTCCACCTTTCACGAGAGCATCTCGAGCTTGGTAAGTTATTTCCCCGATTCGATCTAACTTTGCGTTAAAGCGCTTCGGTGCTGATTTGATTAACCCGGTAATAGAGTCAATTGCTGTTTTTGTATCCGCCGTTCTTCCCGAATCAGCGACAATAAAGTAAAAATCATCCTTCGGTTCGATATAATTCGCCGGTTCTTCCATTTCAAACCAAACCGGTGATTTTGACGTAATTGTAACGGAATCAATTCCACTTGGTTTCCCGTGGGCATAGGTTTCTGCGATATTTACTAAATTCAACAATTCTTCTTCCGTATATTTGACCTCTGCATAATTAAATAAGGACTTAATTACAGCGATAGCAACGGAAGCACTTGAACCTAAACCTTTTCCTGGTGGAATTGAAGATTTAATTTGAATGAGCAAATCCCTTAAGGGCATGTCTACATATTTTAAAGTTTCCTCAATAGCTCTTACAATTCCCGTTAAATTATCCGGAGCCGATTCTATTGGGCCATGGTAAAAGGCACTATCTAATTTTATTCTACCTGGAACGTGTTCTACCGTTGATTCAACACCGACTAAAGGAAAGGGGATTGCAATAGCTGGTTTACCGTGTACAACCGCATGCTCTCCTACTAAAATCAATTTACTATTTGCTGTTCCTGTGGCAACTTTAGTCGATGTTTGCATTTGTTTAGCGTTCATCTTTGTACTCTTCTAGTAACATTTTCGCCTTACCTACACGGATTTCCTTTAATTCAACTAATTTTTTCGAAATAATATCCACCATCTCCCCGGTTGCGCCTGCTGCAATTGCTACAGAGCGTGAATGTAATGCCATATGTCCTTTTTGAATACCATCGGTTGCAAGGGCTTTTAACGCACCTAAATTTTGAGCTAGACCGACAGAAACAATAAGTTTTGATAGTTCCTTCGCTGATTTTATATCTAGGATTTTTAATGCAAGTTGAGATATTGGGTGAACTCGTGTTGCTCCTCCAACTGTTCCTATAGCCATAGGCAACTCTAACTCACCGACGAGATTGCCTTCTTCATCTGCATACCACTTCGTCATCGATGTATATTGACCATCCCTTGCTGCATAAGCATGGGCTCCCGCCTCGACTGCTCGCCAGTCATTACCCGTTGCAATAACGACGGGATCGATTCCGTTCATGATTCCTTTATTATGGGTTGCTGCCCGGTAAGGATCTGAAGCTGCAAATTCATAAGCGTGAATGACTCCATCCCTAACTTCCTCACCTGTATAACCATCAGAAGCTAATAAATGTGCGGGTATTACACATCTCGCTTTAGCTAAACACTGATCCGCTAGATTTGAAAGTATTCTTAAATAAACTGTCCCCTTTGTAATCTCTTCAACAATAGGGGCTATGGATTCTACCATTGTATTAATTATATTTGCTCCCATTGCATCTACCGTATTAATATACATATGCAATATTAGCATTTTGCTATACTTAGAATTTGCATTTTCATTTAAAATTCGCACTTCTAGGTCCTCGGCCCCGCCACCCCTTGCCTTTATGCTTGGGTAGGCATCGTTTGCCGCTTCAATAAGCTTGTCTTTATTTTTCAAAACCTCTTCTTTCGCTTTTTCAAAATCTGAACAACCGACAACCTGAACTTGTCCAATCATTACTCGTTCGGTCGCTGTTGCTTCAAAGCCACCAGCATCTCGAACAATTTTTGCGATGTAACTTGCTGACGCTACTATTGAAGCTTCCTCTACTGCCATTGGAACGGTATATTCTTTTCCATTTACTAAAAAGTTTAATCCTAGACCTAGCGGAAGAGAATATGTGCCGACGACATTCTCAATCATCTTATCTGCTGTTTCTACAGGTAAATTAGCATCGGAGAAAAAATATTTTCTTTCTTCTTCCGTAAAGGAATTCATCTTTGCTAATAATTCCCTTCGTTCTTCCACCGACAGCTTATAAAAACCAGGAATTCTAGACGTCTTCATCTTATCGCATCCTTTTTATCATACATTTGCATATTTATGTCCATAACGATATAAGCGTAACATTATAAAAAAGAAAAATTTTCACAATGCAAATATATAATGTACACTTACTCTTTGTGGATAACATTTAAAATAATCTTTAACTCATTCTATTATCCAAAAAAACACCCTAAAATGCAAATAAACAAGGCAAAGTTCAAACTTTTGCCTTGTTTATTAATAAGTTGATGAGCCATGCAGGAATCGAACCTGCGACTCTCTGATTAAAAGTCAGATGCTCTACCGACTGAGCT
>Ga0079225_10001839_pt1 | contig 12075 bp, 9 predicted proteins | sample Poulit2012_FD_76344 | JGI IMG/M metagenome (GOLD analysis project Ga0079225, IMG submission 76344) | Agricultural soil microbial communities from Georgia to study Nitrogen management - Poultry litter 2012 | ecosystem: Environmental > Terrestrial > Soil > Agricultural land | place: USA: Georgia...
CGACTTTCAGCAGGCAATGACCGACCTAATGGACCGCTCCTACGAGATGGACGCATGAGCCACGCCAACGCCCCGCTCAGCATCGAGGGACGCCGCCGGCTGGTCGAGCGATGCAAGACGCGTCCCATCGCCCACGTCGCCGCCGAGATGGGCATCTCACGTGCCTGCGCATCGAAGTGGGTCAACCGATGGCGACGCCACGGAGATGCCGGGCTGCGCGACCGCTCATCGAGCCCCCAACGGAGCCCGAACGCCACACCAGCCTGGGTCATCGAGCAGGTCGAGACCTGGCGACGCGAGCACAAGTGGTCAGCCCAACGCATCACCGATGAGCTCGCTGACCTCGGGTTCATGATCAACCGCCGCACCGTCACCCGCCACTTGACCAGGCTCGGACTGGGTAGACGGAGGTTCATCGACCCCGGCGGCGACAACAACCGCAAGCCCGGGAAGATCACCGCCCGCTGGCCCGGACACATGGTCCACCTGGACGTGAAGAAGGTCGGCCGGATCCCCGATGGAGGCGGGTGGCGCATCCACGGCCGCGACAGCGACCAGGCCAAAACCGTCGATCGAGCGAAGTCAGCTGGCGCGAAGCGCGGCTACACGTACCTGCACTCAGCCGTCGACGGGTTCTCCCGACTCTCCTACACCGAGTCCCTGCCCGACGAGAAGGGAACCACTGCTGCAGCGTTCCTCGCCCGAGCCAAGGTCTGGTTCGCCGCTCACGGCATCACACACATCCACCGGGTCGTCACCGACAACGGGGCCTGCTACCGCTCCGGTGACTTCGCCCGGATCGTCGGCCAGCGCACGCGACATCAGAAGACCAAGCCGTACACCCCGCGCCACAACGGAAAGGTTGAGCGCTACCAGCGAATCCTGGCCGAGGAACTGCTCTACGCCCGCGAGTTCAATAGCGAGGACGCCCGCTCTTCCGCGATCGCTGTCTGGAACATCCACTACAACTACCACCGACCGCACAGCGGAGCCGGTGGACAGCCGCCAGCATCTCGACTTCGCGGCGGCGTCACCAACGTCCAGCCCTCATACACCTAGAGTCCGTAGCGCTGCCCCGGAGGCGACGGGTTCGACACAGGACACCGGGATGTCCATGCCCTCTGAGAAGATGGAGACAGACCAGATGCAGAGGGGGCCAGTTGAGTATCGACGAGCAGCCGGATGGCAGCGCAGAGCATGACGTCGAAGACGCTTCGTCTCCCGCTGGGCAGGTTCACGATGCTTCAGCCGAGGAGGAGCAGCCGTCTACTCACCTGACGGAGGATGGCAGGTCAGCACTTGAGGATGTCGCCCGAATGGCACGTCCTGTGTGGCTGGAGCAGAACGAGCGCATCAGCAGGATCGTGAGCGAGGCGACTCGTCCCAAGGTCTTAGATTCGATCCAGCATACGAGCAAGCTCATCGAGAGCATTGCGAAACCACAGTATCTGGCGTCAAGCTACCTAAGCGCCTTCACGAATGCATCCAATGCGCTCACTGGTGACGCATTCAAGAATGCAGGACTTTCTTCCACGCTTCGTAGTGATCTTTGCAAGCCTTACTCCGCGGCGATGGATGCAATCGCTCGATCAACGACAGAGCGTGCAGCGTTCTCATTAACCTCGGGCCTGAAAGTGTCCGATTCAGTGTCGTCGATGTTCTCAAAACTTGCGTCGGATACTGCCGGCGCCGGTTTGGCGTCATCTGTCTTGAGCGATATGGCCGCCAAGATAGAAGGGCCTGCGACCACAATGCTGGGCGCCAGCGCTACAACTGGTTTCGCCAAGAGCGTGGCGGCGCAGTTCTCTGCACAAAGTCTCGGGATCACCCGCGCGATTTCAACTCAGCAGTTGGCAGCCACGAGCGGGATTGCGGACCTCATCGCCACCGACAAACTAATGGGCTCGTGGCGCCAGACACTACTTGCCGAGGCTACCGCTCGATCACTGGTCGGCACAGTGAAGCTTCCCGACGGCGACGCCAGCCTCCTGCGTGACATCGTAGGCATCAACGCCACGACAGCGAGAGTCTTCGCCCGGTTCGCCGATCAGAACAGATCCACGATGTTGTCGCCGGCTCTGAGCGCCAATCCCACACGGAAGCTACGCGGATACCTCTCCGGGATCTCTGTAGCCCCTGATGTCGATGAGCTCACACTTGCCACGCACGCAAGTCGAGGTGTCGCGGGTATCACCGCCGCCGATCTCCTGATCTCTACGGGCGAGATCGACGAAGATTCGAGCGAACTTCTCGAAGATGAAGTGGTCGTCCCCTGGCTCACGGCACCGCGAAACGCGCGTCAACAGCTCCTCCAATCGTTGGGAGATGTTGATCCTCAAATCCCAGAACTCTTGGAGGCTGCCTGGGCGCAAGTCGAGCTGAACGGACCAGCCGCAGTAGCTATGGCATCGCACGCTGCTGTCGAGGTGCTTGATCGGACACTACGGGCACTGGCGCCGAATGATGCCGTACTTGCGGAACATGAGGCGGGACGGCTCCACAAGGATTCGGTATATATGAAGGATGGGAAACTGGCTCCAACCCGTGCCGGCCGCGTCGCATATGCAGTTCAGCGATGCCACCCCGGTGAAACCAAACTAGTTATTGCTCAGACGAAGGCGCTGGCGATCTCCGTGACCACTCTCCAAGAGTTCTTCCAGGCTGGCAAGCACAACTCGCAAGGCACTGTCGGGCTTGTTCGCATGCACTTGGTGTCAGTGGAAGCCACGCTTACCCAGCTGCTCTACCGGGAAACCAACTAAGCGACCGTCATCTCTGCAAAGGGGTCTCGCGCCACGTTTGGGCTGGGTCGACCGGTCGAGCGTCGACGCGGTGTCGACGCGCCGCTTGCTCTTGGAACCGCACGCGGATGAGCATGGCGAGGCTGACAGGGCCGATCCAGAGCATCTTGAACGTGTTCCAGATGCAGAGGATGACCAGGAGGTGGAGCCAGCCCGGCCCACCGTCCTCGATGAGCTCGCGGCAGATAGCGGCGGCGTAGAGGTAGGGTTCGGCGAGGAGCATCACTGGAACGCCCCATTTCAGGCCGCGTCGGGTGTAGATCGCATCGCGCAGGACGTTGGTCGGTAGCCATGCGCGGAGGATTGGGGCGGTCTTCTGGCTGAGGTTCCAGGTCGTGCGGATCATGGCGGCAGTCCTCTCGTCTCGTTGCTCGGTAGCGAGCGAACTTCCCTGAGAGGGCCTTCTGCCTGCGGCTTCGGCCATGCCATCGAACCGGTCGACGGCGCGTATTTGTAGCGCTACCTGCCTCTGAGTTTACGACCTTCCCATGACAAGCGGAAGGATCGGAGGCCGCGCACGCCCCTCGGCCCGGTGATGGTTGGCGCACCTGCCCCGTGGATCATCACCGGGAAGGGAGCGGTCATGGGCAGGCTGGCAGAACAGGCAAACGGCGAACGGCAGGCACGGATGATGCTGTCGATGATCGCCGAGCCCGACGACGAGATCACCGGACGCGTCCTGCACCGGGTCGGCGGGGTCGAGACGATCCGACTGCTCGAAGATAACGACCCCGTGCCGGGCATGAACCGCGCCGACGCGATCGCTTGGCGACAGCGACTCACCCCGCGCATCGACGACGACATCCCCGAACGCATCGCCGACGCTGAACGCCACGGCATGAACACCCTCATCCCAACCGACGCCGACTGGCCGCACGCACTCAACGACCTCGGCGCCCGCGCCCCGTACCTCCTCTGGACCCGCGGGGCGACTTCATTCCTGTCCGACGGGCTCGCGGACCGCATCACGATCACCGGCGCCAGGGCCGCCACCGAGTACGGCACGAACGTCGCCGCACACCTCGCCGGCGAACTCGCCCGCGACGAGCACACCATCGTCTCCGGCGGCGCCTACGGCATCGACGGCGCCGCCCACCAGGCCGCGCTCGCCGCAGGCGGCAACACGATCGCGATCCTGGCCGGCGGCGTCGACCGCCCCTACCCGCGAGGTCACGCCGACCTCCTGGCCCGGATCGGTCACGTCGGCCTGCTGGCCAGCGAGACGGCCCCAGGAGCGACGCCAACCCGGTACCGGTTCATGGCCCGCGCCCGCCTTCTCGGCACGCTTTCGGGCGCTACGGTGATCCCGGAGGCGAGCTTCCGGTCGGGCTCCCTGCTCGTGCCCGCCGAGGCGCACCGGCACGGTCGCGCCGTCGGTGCGGTGCCCGGCCCCGTCACGTCGGTGACCAGCATGGGGCCGCACGAGCTCATCAAGCGCGGGGTCGGCCACGTCGTCTCCGACACGGCAGATGTGACTGCGATGCTCGACTCGCTCGGCGATCCGGCGCGGCTCCTGAACCGGGAGACGCCTGCCTACCCGCTCGCCGCCCCGGCCTTCGGACCGCCACGACGGCCAGGTCCTCGCCTGTAGCCCGCCTTCGCGCAGCGAGCGAGCCTCAGTCCCAGCTCAGACCGAGACGGCTCGATGGAGGCTGGTCTGCACCGTGCAGACGGGAAAGAATCAGTCTCATGAACAACACCGATGTTGAGCGTCCCGAATGGCTGGACGAGCCGTGCCCGGCCTGGTGCCACGGCGATCACTCCGGCCAGGACTTCGAGGCCGACCGCAAACACCTGAGCGAAACGGTGACCGTCCCGGTCATCACGCACGGACGTGCCCCACGCTGGCGGCACCTCCCCGGTGATGTCGTCGAGGCCGACGAACTACCGATCGCGGTCTACCGACGTGTTGGAGAACGCGAGACCTGGCTGGCGATCGCGAACGACTCGCAGAACGTCGAGGTCTCCTTGGAGAGCGCCGCCCGACTCAGCGGCGAGCTCGCCGCACTCCTCGAAGAACTGACCGGGGAACCGGCCTGACCGCAGCACTCGTGCCGGAGAGCTCCGTGCCGCTTGTCCACTGGGCGACACGGAGCCCTCCCGTATACCCCCGCCTCCCCACAGGGGAATAGGACCTGAGGACCACGTCAAGCCGAGTGGATGAACTCCAAGATCCTTTCTCCGTTACGTGCAATTTCTCGATGATCCGCTTTGTGCGCGGCGTCATAGTCAGGTTGAGTCTCGTGATGGAACTGGCTGGCATAGTCATTCATCTCTCGGAGATCTTCTACCCGAGAAGCCATCGCGGCACACGGCGAATCCGTCCCTGCCGCTTCCTCTATTTCCGAAATTGCCTTTCCGAGCGTGACGCCAGTCGGGATCACCTCTGGATATTTCCGGTGCAGGTACCCTTCGAGTAACAGGCGGAGGGCGATTGCGCCGGATTCTACGCGCTCGGGTTCGTTGATGTCACCCGATACCACACCCGACACAAGCTTGTAGTTTTTCAGGTAGTCGGACTGGCAAAGAGCATCGAGATCAAGCGGGGAGATGTCGGAGTATTTTCCGCTGGACATCCTCAGTGATACTTCGGAGATGTGCAGTGAAGGATCATTCCGCATGAGCCGGTCTCGCGTGCTCCTGAGGAAATGTCCATCGTGCGCCATGAGTATGACTTGCTTGGCCTGGCTCGATATTTGCTCCACGACCTTCGCCGTGTGCTCCCGGCGCGGAGCGTCGAGACTGCTCATAGGGTCGTCTATGACCACAATCTTCTCGCTCAGCTTTGGATCAGCGAGAGTGGAAGCAGCAAAGAATGCAAAGCCCATCGTCTTCTTGTCACCCTCACTCAACGCCGTAGCGAAAGTGGGCCGACCACCGTTAAGTTCGATGGATTCTCCTCGAAGTCGAATCTGATACTCGACACGCGGGGCTGAACCTCTGTAGTTGTGGTTGATCTCCGCAATCTGGAACTCTGCGTTGAAAGAGTTCAGGTGCTCGTTGATCGTGTCCTTGAACTGGCTCAAGGTATCTCGCATTATCGTATTGAGATCATTGCGAGCGTCCCTCTTGTCTTTTTCGGCGTCTTTGAGGCGCGTTTCCGCCTCTTTAGCCTTGTCAAGCAGGTCGACCGATTCGGGGGCGTGACGCAGTTTTGTTAGGCGCAACCTATCCACCTCACTCTGCCGCTCATCTAGGTTAGACGCGTCCAAAGAGTTCTTGTATTCATCGATCGCAGAGCGTGCGCCTTGAATCACCTGGTTTTCGTCGTTGTACACGCCTACAAACTGATCCCACAGCCGTTCGAGTTCTTCTAAATCTCCTTCGCCACCGCACGCCTCTGTGATCGACGACGCCTTGCGTGCGAAAAGTGATTCCAGGGAGTCTCGCAGGTTTGACAGTGACAGTTGAGCGAGTTCGTCTCTCTCGTCGTCTAGAGCTGGCACGGAGACATACTCGCGCCACTGCTCCAAGGTTTCGTTGTTTCGGGACCGAGCACTGGCGAAGCTCTCGATGTGCCCGAGATCGGCCTGTTGAAATACGAGGCGAGAAGACCTTTCGACCGCCTCCTGAAGCTCGCCGTACGCCTTGTCGAAGAAGATTCGGTACATCTCCAACAGTTCAACTGCGGAGGTGTCCTGCCCACAAAATGGACATTCGCCGTCGTTGGCGATCTCTAGGCCGTGACGAATCCAGGGTGCCGAGTTTGCATCATTCAAGTGTGAAAGATGGTCAGTTACCTTAGCTGCCGCCTGGGCGTGCACACTCTCAAGCGTTGAGTTCAGCACGTCGAAGACTTCTCGGAGATTCAGAGTTGGAATCCTGTACTGCTCCGGTAGGGGCTGGCGTTTAATTTCGACGGAACGTGCCAGTGCTGCCAGGCGTTGTTCGGCGTCATTGATTTTGTCGTCTATATGTGGATCCTCGACGAGAGCCCGGAACTGCGGAACGGGCAACTTTCCGGCGACTAGCGTTTCGACTTCTTGGCGCAAGCTCTTGACGTTTGCGCTCTCTTGCCTCTCGGTAGCTGTTGCATCTTGCTCACGCTGCCTTGCCTGCACTGCTGAGGAACCTAATGCGAAGTCGAGCAGGTTCGCTCTCTGACTACTCGTGACTTCGTTTCCGGCATGGACATTCGAGGTAACGAAATGTCCGTCATACACCAGGATGTCAGGCGTGTACCCGGTCCAGCTGGCGTTCTTGTACTCGGCCAGAGCCGATCCGAACATCAGCTTCGCGGCGGGCTGCACTTGGGCGTCAATAGTGACTCGGTCTTCGATCAGATCTGATTCTCTGGTCGCGCACGATGTAAGAACACCGGCTAGCGTCGACTTTCCGCGTCCGTTCTCGGCGTAGAGAAGAGTAGTTTTTCCAAAGGGCTGCCTATTCCCTCCCGTGACTTGCCGGAGAAGCCCGACGCCTTCAATACCGAGAACCTTGGTCAGCAACTCTGCCTCCGAGAATAGAACCGATGCCTTTGTGCCGATGGTACACGGGCAACACGCGTCGAACAGGCGTCGGCTTCCGAAGCCTGGTGCCCTTCGTGAATGTTCGGGCAAGCACTGGTACTTAGGCGTGGATGGCTCCCGGGATCGTGCGCGGGAGCACGGCCGCCGTGTTTCTAAAGGCCGAGGTCAGGGCCGCCGCGTCGAACCGCAGCTTGCTGAGGCTCAGCCTGCTTGGCCTTCGGGGCGAGGCGGCGCAGGGCTGCGCGTGCGCGGCTGTGGTCGAGCTTCTGCCCGTCCGTCTCCGGCGACGGACCAAGCGGGCTCGTCTCGGTGATCTGGTAGCGGTCGCGGTAGGCGGCGATGATCCGGGTGTCGCGCCGCCACCCTGCTGCCGACCGCTGCTCCTTCGGCGGCGTGCCAAGGGCACGTGTCCACGGCTCGTGATCGGTCAGCGCGGTGTCGAGGACAGCGTCGGCGCGGGTCTCGATGAGGTCGCGGCGTTCGGTCAGCGCCCGCCGCATCTCAGCCGTCATCGGGCCTCGCGCTTGTGGGATGAGGCCGGCGATCAGGGCCGGAGCCGTCTGGGTGCGACCGGAGCCTGCGGGTCGGGCGGTAGCGCGAGCGAGGCGGTAGTGCATGACCTTCGCGATGTCGCCGGCGTCATCGAAGCCCCGTGCGGCGACCAGGCGCGGGAAGAGGGCATCGACGTCGTGGTGGTTCGCCTCGGCCCGCCTCAGTTCTGCGGTCAGTGCACCGAACGCGACCGATTCCACGGCGGCCTCGGCCTGTTCTTCCGAGAGCCCGGAGCCGCGGATGAGGCGTGTCCAGCGGTCTTTCTGCGCGGCGGAGGACAGGGTCTCGTACTCGGCGGCGAGCTGCGCGATCGACCCCCACCGTTCCTGCTCGACGGTGATCGTCTCGTGCGCGGACAGCTCCGCACCCGAGTGCTGCAACACCCCGTACAAGACACTGCGGCCGGTCGCATCCGAGTTGTCGGACGGGTGCGGGCCGTCGTGGTTCTCATCCGGGCGGTCGCAGATCACCCAGGCCCGGTTTGCTTCGCGGCCGCGGGTCATCGCGACGTACACGTTCTCCCGCGTGGACGTCGGCTCGACGAGGACGTGCGCGGTATCGACCGTGATGCCCTGCGCTCGGTGCGCGGTCACGGCGTAACCGAGATCAACGTGCTCGGCCAGGTATGCGGCAGGCAGGACAATGGCCGAGCCGAAGCGTTTCCCGGTCTTGCGGATCGTGGCCGACCCGTCCTCCCGCAGGCCCGTGATCGTCCATGACTCGCCGTTGCGGACCCAGTCGCGGCCGTTGCCGGTGCGCAGGCGCCGGTCGTTGCGCCGCGTGATGACCGTATCGCCGACCCCCGCGGACGTGCCGTCGTTCAGCTCGACCTCACGGCCGGGCTTGATCTTCCCCGCCAGGATGAGATCGGCGCGAGCACGGACATTCAGCGCTGTCACGTCCTCGCGGGTCTCGGCGATCAGCACCGACGCCATCCCGCGGGCGCGGTCGGTCTGCCAGGCCTGGTAGGCGGCGTCGATCATCTCCTCGCCGTCACCCTCGTGGATGCGGTCGTGGTCGAGGTAGGTGTCGATGACCCCTGTGCGGCCGTGACGCAGGTCCAGGGAAGCGGTCTTCTCCCACTCGTGGACGAACCGGTGCACATCGACCAGCTCAGGGGCGTCGTCGCGGTCGGCGACGAGCATCCCAAACGCTCCGCCGGCATCGACGGATTGGAGCTGGCCGTAGTCGCCGACGAGCAGCACCTTCGCCCCCGCCTGCGCTGCGAGATGGGTGATCCGGTCCAGGGAGAGGGTGCCGGCCAGCGATGCTTCGTCGATGATGACGAGCTGGTCTTCCTCGAAAGTGGTGCCCTCGGTCAGATGCGTGTGCCACCACTTCGCCGTGTTCTCGGTCGCGATCCCGAGATCCTCGCCGAGGACCTTCGCGGCCACCGCCGACGGCGCCAACCCCACGACGGTGCCGCGGCCGTACTCGCTCTCCCATGCGCGGCGCAGCGCGTTCATGGCGGTCGTTTTCCCGGCACCAGCCGGCCCGACCAGGACATCGAGGACGCGACCGGACACGGCGATCTTCACCAGCGCCTCCGCCTGATCCTCACCGAGGACACGCCCTTCCCGGTCAGGCTTGCCAGTGATCTTCTCGACCACCTCGACATCGACGCTCGGACCGGTCAGCGTGCGGGCGCGATCAAGGAGACGGTCTTCGGCTTCCAGCAGGACCGTCGAGGAGAACACGGTCGAGTGCTTCGGACGGAACACGCTCGACCCATCCACCCGCCGGAACGCGGCCGGCGACGAGGACAGCTCCGGCGGGGTGAGGCGGAGGGATTCGTTCTCGGCGGCGTCGGCGATCATCCCGACGATCGCCTCGCGGTCCTGCATCGACGCGAACCGCCAGCCCATCGACTGCCGGGAGGCCTCGGCCATGAGGTTCCAGCGCCGCCACGTCGACCGCTTCTCACCGACCGCCCCCACAACTGCGCCGCCGAGCTCCGCGATGACATCGAGCGGGATGTCATCGGCCCGCAACAACAGCGCCTCCGGATTCTCGGTCACCGACCTCGCCCAGGCGGTCGCGTCCTGGCCGAGCATGGCGGTCGCACGGGTGCGCCAGGTATCGGTGAGCTCGGCCAGCGACCGCACCTGCTTCTCCGGTCGCGTTGTCAGCGTCGCCTGGGCGCGCAGCTTCATGATCGTCGCCGGCGACGGACGCCGACCATGCTTATCGACGTACTCGGCGATCAGGTCATCGGTCGCGGCGTCGATGTGCTTCGCACGGGTGGAGAACTCGGCCACGAGCTCTTCCGGCACGCCGGTGATGGCCCAGGCGGGATTGCGGTCGCGGCCCATGTCGCGGGCCTCCCACTCGACCCCGAACGTGCGCGTCATCCGGTCAGCGAACACGGCCTCGTGCAGCTCCGAGAGCGCCACGACCGCCGCGTGCATCGGCCGACCGTCCAGCGACCGCCAGCGTCCGTCCAACGTGGTCTGGACCTTGTTGGAGATCACCACATGCGTGTGCAGATGCGGGTCGCCCGCGCGGGAGTCGAAGTGATCGAACGCGGTCGCGACAAGCCCCGTCACATCAACCTGGGCGACGGCGCCATCGCCGGCGGTTGCGCCGGTGCGGGTGGCGGCGACCTCGCGTTCCATGAACGCGACCACCTCCGCAACCGCGGCGTGATGGGCTACTCCGATCAGTGCTTGCGTGCCCGCATCCGCGACCGCCCAGACCGCGGAGGCGGACTTCGGGATCGAGAACGTGAAATCGAACCCCGCCACCCCGCGACGGCTCGCACGCTCGGCCTCCTCAGCCTCGATCTGCGCCACCTGCCGGCCGCGCTCTACGGGGCCGAGCTCGGGATCGAGATCGGCGGTGCGGGCCTCGACGCGTTCGGCCATCGACTTGTAGGCCGGGAAGGCCAGGCCGAGCGGGTCTCCCGTCAGGGGGTCGCGGCCCATCCCGACCAGCAGCTGCAACTGCGCCTCGGAGACCTCGTCCCCGGCCGTGAGGCGACCGTCTCCGAGGCCGGGAAGTCCGGAGCCAAGCCATTGCCCCGGCGGTGTTCCCGCCTCCGCGTAGTAGCGGGTCAGCGGGGTGGAGAGTGACCGGTCGCCGTCCGCGGCCGCGACCGTGCGCAGCAGGTACTTATACCCGTCGCCTGCGCTCATCACCCGCATCGAGACCGTCACGCCCGGCAGGTGCACGCCGATCACGATCCGCCAGTAGCAGCCCGGCGAACGCGGAAGGGTCTTAGGGTTGATGTGCTGCGTTGGCCGCGCGTAGAGACCGTCCGACATTGATCAGTCGGCACCGGAGTTGATCACCGGAGCGGCACCACGAGGGGGCTGTCACAGACAGCCCCCTCGTGGTGCCGCAACTCCCGGTTGCGCAACCCCCATACGCACTCGAAGACCCAGCGTTGCGACCGACGTCCCGGCGATGCAATCACGGTCGCAGGAAGATCACTCCCACGACGCCTTGTGCACATACCGGGCCGGATCGGCCCGTGCCGCAAGCACTCTCTCGACGCGTTCACCGAGGTCGGTTGTGGATTCGAGCTCGATCACCTTCCCGGTCTCGGGATGCAACGCCTTAGCGCGATAGAACGTCGCGCCAGCACCCCTGGCCCGCCACTGCTCAATCCGCCCGATCCGCTGCCCGCCCAACAGGACATCCCACTCAGGCCGGGCATTCCTTTGACGAACGCTCCTCGGCGGAAGCAGAACCAGGCGCTCACCGGGAGGAAGATCCGGCACAGCCTCAGGCGAAGACACGCAGCACCTCGAACCCGCCCGAGCCGCTCTCCTTGACGTCGAACACCAAGACCTCGCCGTCAACGTCGCTACGGGCCGTGAACCGCCACCCCGCCCACGGCTCTGGCGGGTGGGTGATCCACGGTGAGTAGAGCACCGCCTCGCTCAGCCCGAGACGGGTCGGAGTGTCGAGCACTCGCCAACGGCTCCCGCGCCACGAGATGCCAGTCGGCACCCCGGACTCGAGCTCGACCTCTACCGCCGTCAGCGTGCTGCTGTTCACGACCTTCCACCCTCCACTATTCGAACATATGTTCGATGCGTCGAGCGTACCCGCATGACGCTCCGACCGCCACCCGCAAGAGGGGCGATCGAACCTCGCAACGGGGCTCTTTCCACGACCTGCAAGAGGCGTGGTGGCTCGAATCAGGGGTTGAGAACGATAGGCAACAGGAGGCTCGGTGGGTGCCTACTGAAGGCTGGCGTGCAGGTCGGGATGAGTAGACGAGGAGGGCGCTGAAAGGTCACTCGTGA
>Ga0079225_10001840_pt1 | contig 12073 bp, 12 predicted proteins | sample Poulit2012_FD_76344 | JGI IMG/M metagenome (GOLD analysis project Ga0079225, IMG submission 76344) | Agricultural soil microbial communities from Georgia to study Nitrogen management - Poultry litter 2012 | ecosystem: Environmental > Terrestrial > Soil > Agricultural land | place: USA: Georgia...
AAAAAAGAGTTCAACGATCATACAAATCATTGAACTCCATTCGTCATTTTTATTCGACTGATATTAAGCATTATTTGTGTAAATTTTTAAAGCCTCGTGTAAAAATTGAGCCGCACCGGGTGCTATTTTTTCATAATAGGCTTTGAAGCGTTCATCTTGAACATACATTAAACTGAGATTATAGTGCTTCTCTTTGTCGTAGTAGCCATCCGGCCAAGCGACTTCCAGCCATTGGCGATGCAACACACAAACTTCTTGTGCCAGATCGCTTTCTGGCTGATCAAGTGCCACAGCCTCTGCCAGCTTCTCATTTAACGCTTTATCAATCGCTTTAAAGTCATCAAATTCTTGTTTCGTTAACCGATCCATTTTTTCATTGGACTGTTCAATGACCGTTTCGCCATATTTTTCTCGGATTTCTTTTCCATAAGCTTTTTCATTTTCTGCAATTTTTTCTTTTTTGAATGCTTCAAATTTTTCTTGATCGTTCATTTCTATTTCTCCTCTCGATGCTTGGAGTGATTTTTCTACCGTTTCAATGAGATCATCTAAACGCATTTTCTCTTTCCGTAGTTGAGCTAAATGGTCTTTTAAAGCCTCTTCCATATCAAAATTATCTGAATAAATAATGGCTTTAATTTCTTCTAAACGAAATGCTAATTCACGGTAAAATAAAATTTGTTGCAAGACATTGACTTCCGTTTGACCATAAATGCGGTAGCCACTAGAATTCACTCGTTTTGGTTTAAGCAGATCAATTTCATCATAATACCTTAAAGTCCGTGCACTGACTCCAGATATTCTGGCTAATTTACTGACTGTGTACTCCATTTCGCCACCTCCATACTTAGCATAAACCCTTACGTAACGTTAAGGTCAAGAGAAATCTGAAGAAAAAAATAAATGGTTGACTCTTTAGCCAACCATTTACTGTTTAATATTCATTTTTTAAGCTTTTGAAGCCTCTTCGACGCTTTCGCCGATAATGCGAACTTCCCGTTCCAGCTCAACATCAAATTTTTCTAAAATGACTTCTTGAATATGTTCAATCAATTCAATATAGTCCGTAGCTGTTGCCCCATCAATATTTACAATAAAACCCGCATGCTTTTTAGACACTTGCGCGCCTCCCCAAGTCAACCCTTGGAGTCCAGCATCTTGAATCAATTTCCCTGTAAAATGACCAGTCGGACGTTTGAAGACTGAGCCACATGACGGGTACTCAAGCGGTTGTTTTGACGTACGCAAAAACGTTAATTCATCCATACGCTCTTTAATTTTCTCTGGGTTGCCGGCTTTTAATTTGAAAGTCACATCTAACACAATATCTTGTGTTTCTTGCAATTTACTGTGGCGATAGCTAAATTCCATATCTTCATTTGGAACTTCAATAATTTCTCCGTCTAAAGTTAAGATGGTTACTTTTTCAATCACATCTTTAACTTCGCCTTCATAAGCACCAGCATTCATGTAAACTGCTCCACCCGTACTGCCAGGGATTCCACAAGCAAACTCTAGGCCAGTCAAATTATTTTCTAATGCGACTTGGCTGACTTCAATGATTGGAGCACCCGACTCCACCACTAATCGGTTCTTTTTAACGGTGATGTTTTTTAATTCAGTCAAAATCACTGTCACACCACGGATTCCACCATCTCGAACAATTAAATTACTGGCATTTCCTAAGATAGTCAAAGGGTAACTTTCACGGCGTGTCCAGTTAATAACGGCTCTTGTTTCTTCCAAAGTTGCTGGGAAAAATAAAAGATCGGCAGGTCCACCTGTTTGAGTATGTGAATAGTTGGATAGCGGTTCATTTTCTTTTACGATTAAATTCGGGAACTGTGTAAGTAATTCTGTATATTCCACTAGATTCTTTCCTTTCAGGTTTAAATGTATCGCGAGTCATGTAACTTTTTGCGTATTAATAGTAACATGAAAGATAAAAGAAATGTAGCAATTAATTCAATTGTAAACGGCTACTATATTACATTTTGCTTACAGTCCTAAAACAAATCTTGTCATTCATGGAAAAGCACCGATTTGATAAAATTCAAATCGGTGCTTTTTGACATTCTGTTATTGGTTATCCTCATCACTGTCTGAAGCATCTGTACTTTCATCGTCTGTATATTCGGATTCATCAAAGTCATCGATGGCGATATAATCGACTTCAATCATGCGCTCTTCATCAATATTTAAAAGAACGCCGTAGATTCGACCATTTTGAATCTCACTGGTTGTTAATACATAATTATTAATTCTTAAGGATACACGTTCATCTGTATCTGGAACATACCCAATATGATGAATTACAAAACCAGCAATCGTATCCACTTCATCCGATACAATATCTTCGTCAAAGTATTCATTGAAGTCTTCAATGGATAGTCCACCATTGAGATAATAATTAAAGTCATCAATGATTCGAATATCTCCAAGGGAGGTAATATCCGACTCGTCATCAATTTCTCCAACAATTTCTTCCAACAAGTCTTCCATAGTCACGATTCCTTCAACTCCACCATACTCGTCAATTAAGACAGCCATGTGTTGTTGTTCACGCTGGAACTCGATTAAAAGATCGTCGGTATAAATGGTTGAAGGAACTAACATTGGACGATTCGAAATCTCTAATAGATCAAGTTGTTCAAAGCCGCTCGTACTCGCTTCTTTTAACAAATTCTTCGTGTGCAAGATTCCTATTACATTGTCTTTCTCATCTTTATAGATTGGAATTCGCGAATAAGGACTGTCAATAATGATATTCAAATTCTCTTCGTAAGGATCATCAATATCAATCATGATCGTATCGGTTCGAGGGACCATCACTTCACGAGCAATCTTGGTATCCAGTGACAGAACGCCTTCCATCATATCCAACTCATCCGTGTCAAAGCTGTCACTCTTACGACCTTCTTGCAAAATGACACGCATCTCTTCACGCGTAAACTTCTCTTCAGTTTCTGTAAAATCAATTGGTGTTATTCTTTGCAATAATCCCGTTGATGCAGAAAGTAACCAAATAAATGGTCGGAATATTTTTTGCGTGAAGGTCACTACACCACTTGTACCCATTGCAATTGTTTCAGGCATCTGCAACGCAATTTGTTTTGGAAATAACTCACCAAAAACTAGTGTGAAATAAGACAAAATTAAAGTAACAGTTACTGTAGCCAGTGTTTCCGCTCCAGGAAAATCTGGTAGATACTCTGCGAAAGCTAAAGCAAAACTTGTAGCCGCCTGCGCACTGGATAGGAACCCAGCAAAAGTAATTGCCACTTGAATCGTTGCTAGAAAGTCATCGGCATTATCCAATAATTTTAAGACACGCTTCGCTTTCTTGTCACCCTCTTCTGCTAATGAATTGACTTTTGATTTGTTAATCGACACAAAAGCAATTTCAGCAGCTGCAAAAAAGGCGTTAATGAATGTTAATATAATGATTATGATTAATTCTGTAAATAGGGAACTCCCGGAAGAATCCATAGCTCAACTCTCTCTCCTTAAAATTCTAAAATAAAAAATTACTGTTCAATATAGATACGGAAAAGCGGCTTAGTCTTTACAACTAAACCACTTCCATAGTACTGCTATTATAAAGTAAATGTTAATTATTTAACAGTCTTTTTGATATATTTGTCTGCATACCCTGTTTTACGCAATACCCATTTAATAATTTCTACGAATACTACGATACTTAGCGCTGCCACTACAACAATTACCCAACCAGTTGCTGTTGGAGGTAGAGTTACGTCAAAGTAGTCATTAATTCCTGGGATTAAGATTACACCGTAAAGGAGCAATCCAGAAAGTAATGAGGCACCGTTAAGGTATTTATTGTTAAATGGATTATCAATAAATAGTGAATCGAACACATGCTTCACGTTAAACGCATGGAACAACTGAATTGTACCTAATGTCGCAAATGCCATTGTTTCTGCCAAGTTTATAATATCCGCTTCTGGAACTCCCACAGCTGGTGCATATTGGTAACGCGCTACCCAATATACGAACAATGTAATCGCTGCTTCTAAAACTCCTTGATAAGCGATACTTGGTAAAACTCCATTAGATAAGAAACTTGAATCTGGAGAGCGCGGTTCGCGTTCCATAATATCTTTTTCAGCTTCTTCCATTCCTAAGGCAATCGCTGGGAATACGTCTGTAACTAAGTTAATCCATAAAATATGGATAGGTTCTAGAATTTGCCAGCCAAGTAAAGTAGCTGTGAATAGAGTAATAACTTCACCCAAGTTTGCTGACAATAGATATTGAACAGCTTTTTGGATGTTTGCAAATACTTTACGGCCTTCTTCAACCGCATGAACAATAGTTGCAAAGTTATCATCTGCAAGAACCATATCAGAAGCACCTTTGGAAACTTCTGTACCTGTGATTCCCATACCTACACCAATATTCGCTTGTTTTAATGAAGGCGCATCGTTTACACCGTCTCCGGTCATTGAGATGACACGGTCTCTTTTTTGCCATGCTCGAATAATACGAACTTTATGTTCTGGTGAAACACGAGCGTAAACAGAATAATTTTCAATATTATTGGCTAGTTCTTCATCGCTCATTTGTGATAATTCAGCACCTGTCGCCACATGGTCTTGGTTATTCGGATCATTTGGATCTAAAATCGTCAATCGTTCAGCGATCGCTTGAGCCGTGATGGCGTGGTCTCCGGTAATCATAATCGTACGGATACCTGCTTTACGCGCTTTTTCAATCGAACCGCGTGCTTCTTCACGCTCAGGGTCAATCATCGCAACTAAACCAGCAAAAGTTAAGTCATTTTCAATCGTATCTGTATTCACTTCTGCTGGAACTTCATCAACAATCTTGTAAGCTCCTGCCAATACACGTAACGCTTGACGAGCCATTTCTTCGTTCGAGCTTAAAATGTGCTCTTCGTCTTCTTTAGTGAATGGACGAACTTCTCCATTTTCATAGATATTTGTCACGCGCTGTAATAATTGGTCAGGTGCACCTTTAACAGCAATTAAATAGCGTCCATCTTCTAATTCATGAATCGTTGACATCAATTTACGATCTGATTCAAAAGGTACTTCATCCACACGAGGTGTTTTGTTTAACTCTTCTTTTAAGTCGTAGCCTTTGTCTAAAGCATAGCGAACCATTGCGACCTCAGTTGGGTCTCCTACAAGGTTTCCTTCGTTGTCTGTATCTGTGTCATTCGCAAATGTCGTTGAAGTGATTAAAGGATGGGATAAATCCATCTCTTCATCCGCATCATGAATCGCTCCGTCATAGTAAACTTTTTCAATCGTCATTTTATTGACCGTTAAAGTTCCTGTCTTATCGGAACCAATCACTTGGGTACTCCCTAAAGTTTCAACGGCTGGCAACGAACGAACTAAAGCATTTCGGTTGGCCATGTTTTGAGTACCAATCGATAAGATGATCGTTGTAATGGCCGGCAAACCTTCTGGAATCGCTGCAACGGCTAAAGACACCGCAACTAACAACATTTGATCCCAAGGAATGTTTTGGAAAACAGTACCTACAAAGAATGTTAAAATTGCGATCCCAATAATCATGTAAGTTAACGTTTTTCCTAATTCTTCTTGGTCTTTTTGTAGTGGGGTTAATTGTGTTTCAGTTGTTTCCAGCATGGATGCAATATGTCCGACTTCTGTGTCCATGGCTGTTCCTGTAACGACACCAAGTCCGCGACCGTAAGTGACGTTCGTGCTTGAAAAGGCCATGTTTGTCCGGTCACCAATTCCAGCTTCTTCATTGATGATTTCCGTATCTTTCTCACTTGCGACAGATTCACCTGTTAAGGCGGCTTCTTCAATTTGAAGCGAGTTTGCTTCGATTAATCGCATATCTGCTGGCACAACGTTCCCGGCTTCTAATAATACAATGTCCCCCGGAACAATTTCTGTACTCTTCATGACTTTTATCTGACCATCGCGTCGAACTTGCGCTTCTGGCGAGGCCATCTCTTGTAAAGCGTCAATCGCTTCTTCGGCTTTGTTTTCCTGGAAGACACCCATTAAAGCATTTAATATAACAACGATCATAATTACGATCGCATCTTCAGGGTGACCACTAACTGCCCAAGAAACCACTGCTGCAACCATCAACACGATGATCATAAAATCTTTGAACTGCTCAATAAATTTTTGCAGTAAAGACGTACGTTCACTTTCTTGAATTTCATTTGGTCCATATTCTTCGAGTCTTCGTTCCGCTTCTTCTGAACTTAGACCATTTTGGGCGTCTGTATCCATTTTCTCAATTGCTTCATCTTTCGAATGGCGATATGCATCCCAATCATTCATTTTATATTTCCTCCCTATATCTTTATCACTTCACAAGGTTTACTGCTTCAATCCAATGACTGACTAACAAAAAAGAGACTTATGCACAACCCAGTCCCAAAAAACCGGGGGCATAAGTCTCACCATTTAAGTACAGTACCAGTAGACTAATTTCACTTAGTCACTTATCGTTGTTGATACTGACGAGGGGTTCCCCCTCCAGTTACTCCCTTATGAATATTCAGTTATGTGTATTATATTTAAAGCCTATTTTAAAAGCAAGCAAATGAAACTTATTTTATGCAGGAACTTTTTGCATACCGTTTCCATTTTTGATTTAATCCTTTTTTGCTTTTGAAATTTTTTTATTCTTTTTGGCTTGTGTCGAGCGCATGTAATAGTTGTTCATAGTCTTTTCCGATTGCATGGACCGTAATTGTTCTTTTTTCCGGTGCTTCGATGTCCGGTGCCAATTCGACCTCCAACCGTTCCAGTGGTAAATCTTCAGGGGCCACAGAAGGCCATTCAACAACCGTAATGCCTTCCCCTTCAAAATATTCATCCAAGCCCAAATCCGGCACTTCACTTTCCGTTAAGCGATATAAATCCACATGATACAAAGGATATTTTCCATCTTGGTATTCGCGTACGATTGTATAAGTGGGACTTTTAATGATTCGTTGAATGCCTAGGCCTTCACCAATGCCTTTTGTGAACGTTGTTTTACCTGCGCCGAGGTCCCCTTTTAATAAAATGGTCATTCCAGGTTTTAAATATTCCGTTAGTTTTTTTGCAAAAGCTTTCGTTTCTTGTTCATTTTCTGTCACAATGGTTGTCATAATGCCCCACACTTTCTGTAATAAATTCATCAGCTCATAGTATACCAAGATTTATTTGAAATGAGTATTGTTTCATTTGTTAAGCGATTTTCGTATAATAAAAAAGAGACTTGGAGAAAAGACTTTTCTTTATCATTTTCGAAGAAAACATAAGACATAAAAACTAGAGATAGAAAGGACGTTAAATATGTTAGAAGTGACGCAAATACCCGTGGGTCCTGGGCAAGCGAATTGCTATTTGATTTATAATCCAGCAAATGATGAGGCGTTAATTGTGGATCCGGGGGCGGAGTTTTCAAAAATCGAACAAAAAATTGAAGGTTTAGGTGCTGTTCCTGTGGCTGTACTACTGACGCATACACACTTTGATCACATTGGAGCGGTGGACGAGGTGCGTGACCGCTACGATCTTCCTGTGTATGTAGCGCCTGAAGAACAAGAGTGGCTTTCTACACCGATGAAAAACTTATCGGAGTTGCAAGGGAACTCGGTTACGGCACGCCCAGCGGATTATTTTTTTGAACCGGAAGAGACGGTAGAAGTGGCTGATTTCTCATTTAAAGTGGTCCAAACTCCTGGACATTCACCTGGCGGCGTTTCATTTATTTTTGAAGAAGATGCATTTGTGGTGACAGGCGATGCGTTGTTTGCGGGCAGCATCGGCCGAACGGATTTGCCAGGCAGTGAGCCCGAAAAATTACTAGACAGTATTCGGGAACAATTATTCACTCTCCCGGACAAGTTTACGGTTTATCCAGGGCACGGAGACTCGTCAACTATTCAAAAAGAAAAAACGACAAACCCCTTCTTTCAATAAAATGACTTAGAAGAGATTAAAAAGAAGCATCCTTTGATTCTACAACCTGGGATGCTTCTTTTTTGTGTTTTAGTTGAATTTTCGGCCGGTGAATGCTTCCGTTCGTTTAATCGTCTCTGGGCCAATGCCATGAATATCCAACAAACGTTCCTTCCCTAATGCATACATCGCGTCAATCGATTTGATATTTTCCTTGTGCAAGGCACGTTGAGCGGGCTTATACAAGTGGCGCAATAGTTCTTGAAACTCTTGATCTTCAATCATAAAGATCTCTCCTATGAAAAATACTTTGCATATTTCCCTTTATTTAGGAAACATATGTATTTTGGTTCTCAACCCAAGTAAAGGTTCCTGTACATTTTGTGACTTCGCCGACTTTTATTTGATGGCGCGAGATGGTTTGATTTTCGTCATTCGTCGATAAATCCGCATACGATTCAACTTCTTCTCCAATATGGACTTCTTTTTCAAAAACAACATTTCCATAGATTGGGTCGTGTGTCGCTATAAATTCATCGCCTAATGCTTCTAACATCCACATAAAGTAGTTGGAATTGTTCGCATGGAAATTCGTATCAATATCAAAATAACCGACTTGATAATTTCTTTGTTTCGCTTCTTCTAAGTTCTTTGGAAGTTCAGGTTTTGGCATACGTTTGATTCGGCGACTTTCAGTCGAACCATAACCTTGTACGATTTCTTTTGAAATGCGGGAAAGTTTTCTATCCGAATCGATTAAAGCGAAAACTGTCATGATATCGACAATTAAGTTGTCTTCTTCATCATACACTTCAAATTCACGGTAAGAAAAAATTCGGTTATATTCTTTAGCGAAAGTTTTTACTCGAATGGTTTCATATGTCTTTGGCAGACGCTTAATATCAAATTCATATTGGATAATCACCCAACTTAAACCTAATTCGCGCACTGGAAGTGCATTAATTTCAGTCGTTTGTTCACCAGAAATTTCAATCAACACATTCATTAAATGCGGCAAGGTCATGCGTCCATAGCGATCGCCTAAGTAATGTGGAATTCGTAAACTTCGTTCATAAACAGCTGGCTCCATAAGCTTCATCCCCTACTAATAATCCATACGTCCAGTATTTGAATTGGACGTCTATCATGTATCATGATCTAGTTCTTTTTAAATTATAACTCATTTCATCTGCATCATGCATGACGTATCTCTTCAATCATACCGATTTATTCCGATAAAGTATAGAATTCCCGATGATTTTTTTGTGAATTCGTTTTGAATCCGTAAAATATAATTAATTCTCTTAAGCATTGTGGTATAATTTTGTTACTATAGATAAAGGGAGTATCGAGCAATTATGAAAATGGATGCTAAAAAACGAAATCGATTATTAAGCTTAGCCGGTGGCCTTGTTGGTGCGATTGTAGGTTATTTCTACCCTTGGTTTGTTCAAGGTTTTCTACCAATTTTAGGTATCGGTGCTGGACTCTTTTATTTCTTTGGAGCGAACTCGGTCAATAAAGACCCAGACAAAAGAAAAGTTACTGATTTTAATGAATTCACCTGGTATTCAATCTTACGAGTGGCTATGGGATTCTTAGTGGGCAGTGCCATTGTCTCCACCATCGTATTAACCATGGATATTTTAGAGCAACAAAATCAACAATCTTTATTTTGGAATTATTTTATTTAATTTATAGTGCAAGAACACAGTTACTTTAGAATTGAAAGGCGTTTTAGAAGATGAATTTTACCGACGTATCCTTATCAAAAGCGACAATTCAAACCAAGCAATTATTAGCGAATATCAATACCTTCAAAGGTTTGTTAAACGACCATACAAAATTTATGGCAGTGATCAAAGCTAATGCTTATAGCCACGGTGCCGTTCCCCTCGCCCATAAAATGGAAGAAGCTGGAGCTGCTGATTATTTTGGAGTTGCCCAATTAGGTGAGGCTTTGGAATTACGCGAAGCAGGGATTGAAACACCGGTTTTAATTTTTAATTCTGTTCGACCAAGCGAAATTGAGTTAGCCATCAAGCATCAAGTAACGATGACGGTCTTTTCAAAAGAAGCGGCTTTTGAAATTGTTCAACAAGCGGAACAATTAGAGCAGCAAGCAAATGTTCATTTGAAAATTGACACAGGAATGGCTCGTTTAGGTGTCGCTACTTTTGAAGATGCTTTTGAAATCTATCAAGCATTGTCTTCCGATTTTGTAAATGTCGAAGGAATTTTTACACACTTTGCGGATGCCAAAGATAAGGATGACAAGAATTTCACCCATCAACAATTTAATCATTTTAAAACGATTTTAGAGGCATTTAACGACCAAGGGGTTCAATTTGAATTACGCCATAGCTGTAATACTGCAGCAACGATCAATTACCCAGATTATCATTTAGATATGGTGCGTGTAGGTCTTGGATTATATGGACTGAATCCAACGCCTTATGCCGAGAAAATTGCATTGCATCCGATTGAAACAGTCAGCGCAAAAGTCACATACATCAAAGATTTCCCAGCCGGAGAAAGTGTTGGCTATAGTCGGACCTATGTTTCCGAACAACCGATGCAAATTGCAACGGTAGCGATTGGTTATGCGGATGGTGTGGCTAAATCCTTATCAAATAAAGGTTTCTTTACTTATCAAGGTCAAAAGCTGCCGATTCTTGGTGAAGTATGTATGGATCAAGTGATGCTGGACTGTACGCATGTAGATGGCTTAGCCATAGGGGACACAGTGAACTACTTTGGACATCCAAAAAATGGCGATTTATTGTTGACGGAAGTGGCTGAAACAGCCAACGCTTCACAATATGATTTGTTATGTCGAATTGGTAATCGCGTCAAAAGAATTTATAAATAATAAATGAAGTGGCTACTTATGTGGATTTAATCATAGGTAGCCTTTTTATTTTGCTAAAAATTTCCCTTACTCTTTCTTATTTTAATTTTGCAAGAGCAAATTTTGTTTGCTCGTTTCTATTTGGATTTCGCACGAGTAAATTTTGTTTACTCATCTTTATTTCGATTTCGCAAGAGTAAATCTACTGAAAAATTCCTATTTGTATCGGATGTCCTGCCAACGGCTTGGTGGAGTGTCGAGAATGCCGGGGTCAAAGAAGGTGACACAGTCATTGTTTTAGGTTCTGGTCCGGTCGGATTGATGACGCAGCGTTTTGCGAAGATGAAAGGTGCAGAACGAGTGATTGCTGTAGACAATGTCCCTCACCGCTTAGAGCACTCTGCACAGAATGTAGGCGTCGAGACGTTAAACTTTGATGACTATAAAATTCCTGGTAAAGCCTTAAAAGAAATAACCAATGGTGGTGCAGATATTGTCATTGACTGTGTGGGGATGGATGGAACGAAGCGAAAAGATGAGAAGGTTACGAATTTAATTACGCCGCAAAGAGGAACCTCCAGCCCGATTGAAACTGCTGGTTTAGCGGTTAAAAAATTTGGTACCATTCAGTTAACCGGCGCTTATCTATCTCCCGTCACGAATTTCATGTTGAATAACTTGTTTGCCCGCAATATTACATTGAAGATGGGCCAAGCACCCGTTGTTCACTTGATGCCGAAGTTATTCGATATGATTCAAGAAAATCAATTTAATCCGACAGAAATCATCACGCATATCATGCCGTTTGAAGAAGCTGCTACACCATATGAGATGTTTGATAAAAAAGAAGATGACAACATTAAATTTGTTTTAAGACATGAGTAATTATTACTAGGACTTAAGTCATTTACAGACGAATCCTAACCATAAAAAATAACCTCAAGAAGTTAGATTTATCCTAACTTCTTGAGGTTTTATTGGTTTACTCTTTTTTATTGATTGGAGGGATTAGTACATTCCGCCCATTCCACCCGTTGGGTCAGCAGGAGCCGGAGCTTCTGGCTCAGGAATTGTACCAACCGCTGCATCAGTAGTTAATAGTAATGCGGATACTGAAGCGGCGTTTTGTAATGCTGAACGAGTTACTTTTGTAGGGTCGATAATACCAGCATCGATCATGTCTACAAGTTCACCAGTTACTGCGTTAAATCCGATTCCTTCATCTGCGTTTTTCAGACGTTCAATAACCACACTGCCATCTACTCCAGCGTTTCGAGCGATTTGACGAACA
>Ga0079225_10001841_pt1 | contig 12072 bp, 8 predicted proteins | sample Poulit2012_FD_76344 | JGI IMG/M metagenome (GOLD analysis project Ga0079225, IMG submission 76344) | Agricultural soil microbial communities from Georgia to study Nitrogen management - Poultry litter 2012 | ecosystem: Environmental > Terrestrial > Soil > Agricultural land | place: USA: Georgia...
TATGCGCAGCCGTCCGGCGGCCCGCCGTACCCGCGGCGGTTACTGACCCGCTGTGCCCGGAGCTTGTCGGCACAAAAGAGGTGGTGTTGTTCTATGTCGGACCCCCTGTGGCGCCAACACCACCCTGCTCCGCTGTGACCTGCACCGTCTCATCAGATGAGAGAGTACGGGTTCGACGGTGTTCCCATGATGGCCATGAAACGCCACCAACATGTGACGCAAGCCACTATCATCCTTGGTGTGAGCTCGATGACGAGCCCACTGACCATCGAAAGGCGTTTCCATGTGCACTCACGAGCCCGCCTGTCCTTCCTTCGAGGAGGTCGACCGCGAGGCCGCACGAGTCGTCGCAGGCCACCCGGAACAAGGATGGAGTCTGCTCTGCAACGGAGTGGTCCTTTTCGAGGACACCGGTGAACTGCTGCCGGACGGGGCCGTGGTGGCCCCGAACCGCCCTCGTGTCGTGACGGCCTGACTCGCCGAACGTGTACAAGACCGTGCGGGTGGGGGTGTGTTCTGCCCACCACCCGCATGTGCCGCTTCAACCCTTGTGCTCGGGCCACCCCTGGGGAAGGACGTCCTTTCCGCCCATCGCCTCGCCGAGTCGCCGTCGGAAGTCGGCATGCACGTCGGGGCCCCACACCAGACCACTGGGGGTACGCAGGGCCTCTTCCATCACCTGACGCAGAGCCGCCGGTCGTACTTCGTTCTCGACCAGGGGAACCGCCAGCAGGTTGTGCATCTGTGTGATGACGGCGAACAGTTCATCGGCCAGGGCCGACGCACTCGCGGTCGCCGTGGCCTCCTCCAGACAAGGCTCCCACCAGGGCTCGGGGGAATCTTCCTCCACCTGGTCGGAGGATGCGGCAAAACCACGCCTCAGCCGATGACGTACCTGCTCAGCGGTGTCTGGGTCCTGGCTGCCCAGGCCGGACTGCCATACCCGTGCCGACGCGTCGGGTTCACCACGCATGGCCAGCAACCCCGCCAAGAGCTCCACGGCCGCGGCGAAGGTGCCCGCGTCCGGCGGAGTCAGTTCCTCCTGCGCAGAGGCCACGATCGCATCCGTGTCCGCGATGGCCTGTTCCAGACGTGCTGCCGCCCGCATCAGGCGAAGAGCCGGCTGGTCGGAGACGGCCATGCCACGTTCGGCCACGGCAACGGCGGCGCCGGGCAAACCACGTCCCAGCAGACGCCCGGCCAGGTCACGGGCGGCTTCTGTGACAGTCACGGCATGCAGGTCATCGAGCGGTTCCTGCTCGGGCGGCAGGGTCAGTACCGCTTCCCAATGTTCCTCGGCAGGTCCTTGCTCACCTCGCTCCTCGGCCCCCCGGGCCAACCCGTAATGGGCCACCGCGCGGTGGGCAGGTCCACCCAGGTCGAGCAGTCGACGCCAGACACGCTCGGCCTCGGGGTGTTCACCGTTCTGTTCCAAGGACAGCGCCAAGTGGTGGGCCGCACGCGGGGCAAAACGCGGATCCTCCGTGGCCAAGGCCCGATGAGCCGCTTCCCGAGCCGCTTCCAGGTCGCCGCGCTGGTCCAGGACCACGGCCAGGCCGAGCAGGGCACGCGCCTGCACCCGGGGGCGCGGGTTGGCCGCGGCGGCTTTCCGGTAGAGCTCGACCGCCCGTTCGAGGTAACCGTTTTCTGCCAGGTCCTGGGCCTGGTCACACAGTCCGGCCGCGTCATCGTCGGCCACGATCTCTTCCTCGTCGTCCCGGGGGTCGGTGGCCTCGGGAGGGGGCTCGGAGGGGCCGGAGCGGGCGGAAGGCCCGGACGTGGTGGTCATGCGTTTCTTGGGGTGGCTCCCCCGGCCCTCGGCCCAGGGGAGGAAACCCCTTCCTCCTTCTGCGTGGTAGGGGTACAGCCATCGGCTCTCCGGCGTAACCGCAGGTTCTTGTACGAGATCGTCACCGTCCCTGTGGGGGTAGCGACGGTGTGGCTGCCACTGACAGACCTACCCCACGACTCTACCTTTACGACGTAGATTTTTTGTGCGTACATGAACAAGGGGCGCCCCGTCTCGGCGCGAGTGGGGCGCCCCTCGACACAGCCTCCGGGAAGGCCCCTGAACACCTTCAGAGCTCGAAGGCCTCCGGCGGTGGGCAGGAACAGACGAGGTTGCGGTCACCGTAGGCCTGATCGATACGGCCCACCGGCGGCCAGTACTTGTCTCGGCGCAGCGAGGGCAGCGGATAGGCCGCCTCGGCCCGGGTGTAGCCGTGCTCCCAGGTGTCGGCGGTCAACGCTTCGGCGGTGTGGGGGGCGTTGACCAGCGGGTTGTCCTTGCGGTCCCACTCACCGGAGGCGACCTTGTCGATCTCCTCCCGGATGGCGATCATCGCCTGAATGAAACGCTCCAGCTCAGCAAGGTTTTCGCTCTCGGTCGGCTCGATCATGAGCGTACCGTTGACCGGGAACGACATCGTCGGTGCGTGGAAACCGTAATCCATGAGGCGTTTGGACACGTCCTCGTTGCTGATACCGGTGTCCTTCTGCAAAGACCGGATGTCGATGACGCACTCGTGTGCGACCAACCCGTCGGTACCCGTGTACAGAACTGGGTAGTACGGTTCCAAACGCTTGGCCACGTAGTTCGCCGACAACACCGCGATCTCGGTGGCCGAACGCAGCCCCTGCTCCCCCATCATCCGCACGTATGCCCAGGAGATCGGCAAGATCCCCGCGGAACCAAAAGGTGCGGCCGAGACCGGGCCCACCCCTGTGTGGGGTCCCGCCTCGGGTTGCCCCGGGTGGTTGGGCAGGAAGCCTGCCAGATGCCCACGAACCCCGATCGGCCCCACGCCGGGGCCCCCGCCCCCGTGCGGGATGCAGAAGGTCTTGTGCAGGTTCAGATGACTGACGTCGGCACCGAACTCTCCGGGTTTGGCCCAACCCAGGAGTGCGTTGAGGTTGGCACCGTCCACATACACCTGTCCGCCTGCCTCGTGGACCATGCGGCACACCTCGGCGACGGTGTCCTCGTACACCCCATGGGTGGACGGGTAGGTGATCATGATCGCGGACAGGTTGTCGGAGTGCTTGTCGAGCTTGGCCCGCAGATCCCCCATGTCGATGTTGCCGCCCTCATCACAGTCGACCACGGCCACACGCATCCCGGCCATGACGGCGCTGGCGGCATTGGTTCCATGCGCGGAACTGGGGATCAGGCACACGTCGCGGTGGGCCTGGCCCCGGGATCGGTGGTAGCCACGGATCGCCAACAGGCCCGCCAGTTCACCTTGAGAGCCTGCGTTGGGTTGCAAGGAGACGGCGTCGTAACCGGTGACCTCGGCCAGCCAGCGCTCCAGGTCGCGGATGAGCGCGACACTGCCCTTGGCCTGCTCCAAAGGGGCCAGGGGGTGCAGCCGGGCGAACTCCGGCCAGGTGATGGGTTCCATCTCCGCGGTGGCGTTGAGCTTCATCGTGCACGAACCCAGCGGGATCATCGTGCGGTCCAGGGCCAGGTCCCGGTCGGACAGACGGCGCATGTAGCGCAGCAGTGAGGTCTCGCTGCGGTAGGTGTTGAACACCGGATGCGTCAGGTAGTCGTCACCTCGGGCCAGCTCGGCGGGCAGGCGGTCCGCGCTCTCATCGACGGTGAACCCGTTCCGGGTCGAGTTCCGGCCGGCCTCGCCGAAGGCGGCCACGACCTGCTCCAGGTCCTTCTGCGTGGTGGTCTCGTCCACGCTGAGCCCGACCGTGAACTGGTCGACGGCCAAGAGATTGTATCCGCGTTCCAGAGCGGCCTCGACGACACTGGGGGCGCTGGGCACGCGCACGCGAAGGGTGTCGAAGTAGGACCGGTGCACGATTTGGAAGCCGCGCTCTGTGAGGGCGTCGGCGCACGCGGCGGCGCGGGTGTGCACCTGGCGGGCGATGGCACGCAGCCCCTCGGGGCCGTGGTGGACCGCGTACATGCCGGCCATGACGGCCAGGAGCACCTGGGCGGTACAAATGTTACTGGTGGCCTTTTCCCTGCGGATGTGCTGTTCCCGGGTCTGCAGGGCCAACCGGTAGGCGGGTCTGCCCACGTCGTCGACCGAGACACCGACCAAACGGCCGGGCAGCTGCCTGCGCAGTTTCTCGGTCACGGACATGTAACCGGCGTGCGGGCCACCGAATCCGAGCGGCACACCGAGGCGTTGGGTGGAACCGACCGCGATGTCGGCGCCCATGTCACCCGGGCTGCGCAACAGGGTCAGGGCCAAGATGTCGGCCGCCACCACGGCCAGGGCACCACGCTCGTGAGCGGCGGCGATGATCCTGCTCGGGTCACGGATCTCTCCGCCCGCGGTGGGGTATTGCACCAGGACACCGAAGATGTCGCCGTCGGGCAGTTCCTGGGACAGGTCGGCCACCACGACCTCGATGTCGAGGGGTTCGGCGCGGGTACGCAGAACCTGCAGAGTTTGGGGGAAGATGTCGGCGTCCACGAGGAAGACGTTGCTCTTGGCCTTGGTGGCACGGCGGGCCAGGGTCATCCCCTCGGCCGCGGCGGTGGCCTCGTCCAGCAGGGACGCCCCCGCCACCGGTAGGCCGGTCAGGTCCGAGACCACTGTTTGGAAGTTGAGCAGGGCCTCCAGGCGCCCTTGGGAGATTTCTGGCTGGTAGGGCGTGTAGGCCGTGTACCAGGCGGGGTTTTCCAAGATGTTGCGCAGGATCACCGGCGGGGTGAGGGTGTCGTAGTACCCCCGACCGATGAGCGAGGTGTGGTTGCTGTTGCGGGAGGCGAGTGCGCGAAGTTCGTCAAGGGCCTCGGCCTCTCCCGCCGCATCGGGCAGGTTCAGCGGGGCGCTCTGTCCAGGGCCGGTGAGGATCGACTCGGGAACGGCGGCGGCCATGAGTTCCGCGGTGGAGTTGTGGCCGACGGTCTTGAGCATCTCCTCGGTCTCGGCCGGAGTGGGTCCGATGTGACGGTCGGCGAATTCCCTGGCGGGTGTCCCGGAAGTGCGATACGACTGATCAGGCACGGAGACCTCCTGGTGACGGGGCCGAACGGGCCAACGGTGTTCCTCACGGTCTCCCCCTCTGTCGCCGGGCACGAGCGTGCCTGAGCTTCAGAGCGGCCTCCTCCACGCGGTCCGTGGTGCCTGAGAGGTTACTGGGGAGTATTGCCCCGTCGGCGCCCCCTGTCGGGGGTCTCTCCCACGTGGTATTGACGGCCTGTTGATTCCTTTTTACGACTGTAGGGACAGGGATCTTCCTGATGTGCCAACGACCGTACTCGATGGCCATTTTCCGTGCCGCATCCACCCGGGTGTTGTGACTTCCTCTTTTCGGACGAGCGCTGATCCTCGATGTGGCGCTCAACCGGTGCGGCGCTCGCGGCGCCGCTGAGCCAACTCGTCCCTCGGCTGGGGGGTGGTATCGCGGATCTCGGCGCGTTCCTCGGCCGGGACCACACCCAGGGCTTCCTCCAGTTCGCGCCAGACGTTTGCCAGAGCAAGACCGAACATGCCCTGTCCGCGCTGCATGAGGTCGACGACCTCCTCGGGCGATGTGCACTCGTAGACACTGACCCCGTCACTCATGAGGGTGATGCGTGCCAGGTCCTGGGCGGGACGACCACGCAGATGGTCCACCGCGGTACGGATCTGTTGCAGTGATATGCCGGTGTCCAGGAGGCGTTTGGCCACCTTCAGCAGCAGGATGTCTCGAAGGCTGTAGAGGGGTGGGGTGTGGGCACCGGCACGTACGCTGGGCTCCACCAGGCCGGTCCTGGCCCAGTAGTCGAGCTGCCGGTAGGTGATCTCAGCGGCCGTACACGCCGCTGGTCCCCGATATCCGGTGTCCATAGGCAGCGCCACCAAGTCCTCTTCACACCACAGACCCTGCTGCCCCGCCGGCCGCAGCACGAACCGCCTGTCATGGTGATCCCGCTCGCCGCCCGCTACCGCCACGCCGACCTCCGGCTTCTCGGCCCACGGCGGTCTCGACAGGGGATGTCCACTTGAGGGAATGGGTGCGCCGTGGGTTTTACTGCACCGACGGTAGGGCGGGTGTCCAACAGCGTCAACGACACCGCACGGCGCGTCGCCAAGTGTGCCTTCCGCCGGTGCCGTGTCATCGGGTCACCCGCACCAACGGCACGTGTTCCGGTCGGTCGATCACGGCCCTCACGGTCATCCCTTTGCCCAATCTACCACCGACCCCCAGATCGTATCCGCAGGTAGCAGCTGCTCCGGCGGGGGGGTTTTCCGCGATCTGTCCGAGGTCGGCATCGTCAAGTCCTGCGTCCGAAATCTTCGGGCGAGATGTTGTCCAGGAACTCCCGGAAGGCCTCGACCTGGTCCTCCTGCTCGTCGGGCATCGGCATCCCCGCCTCGTCGATCACGTCCTCGTGCGCGTAGATCGGGGCTCCGGTACGCAGTGCCAGGGCGATGGAGTCCGAAGGACGGGCGCTGACCTCCGCGCCATTGGTGAGAACGAGTTCGGCGTAGAAGATACCGTCACTGAGGCCCGTGATGTTGACGGTCTGCAGCCCGGTGTCCAGGGCCTCGAGTACGTCACGGAACAAGTCGTGGGTGAGCGGCCGGGCGGGCGCCACCCCCTGCTGGGCAAGCGCGATGGCCGTGGCCTCCACACCACCGATCCAGATCGGCAGGTAGCGATCACCATCGGATTCTTTGAGCAGGACAATCGGTTGGTTCGAGGGCATCTCAACCCGGACGCCGACGACCTCCATGTGCTTCACAGCGGCTCCGTCCCACGAGTCGTCATGCCGGCTGGGCGCTCGTCCCTGCTCCCCCGTTGGATCAGGAGCCGAGGGCGAAATCGGCACCCTTCGTTACAAAGCTCTCCGGAGGCGGGGGGCCGCAAACCTTCTGGCCCCTCCCGCCGCCGTCGGCCGTGCTCCACACGGCCGTACGTATGTGTTCCTAGCGACGTGGTTTGGTCAACAGCACCATCCGGAACTTACCGATCTGAATCTCGTCCCCGCCGCCCAGCTCGGCTTCGTCGACCGGCTCCCGGTTGACGTAGGTGCCGTTCAGACTGCCCACGTCGCGAACACCGAAACCGTTGCCACGCCGGAAGAATTCCACATGGCGACGGGAAACGGTGACGTCGTCCAAAAAGATGTCGCTGTTGGGATGACGGCCCGCGGTGGTCACGTCACTGTCCAACAGGAAACGGCTTCCGGCGTTGGGGCCACGACGCACCACGAGCAGGGCGGTACCGGCCGGGAGCGCATCGGTGCCGGCCGGGTCGTCCCCACCGGGAACCTCACCGAGGTCTTCTTCCTCCAGAACCTGGATACCGGAGATGGAAATGGTGGACGTGACGTCTCCTCCACCGGAGTCCCCACCACCGTGTGGGCGAGGACTCTGTTGTTCGGGCCTGCGAACGGGGGTCCCGCAATGGGAGCAGAAACGGGCATCATCCGCAACGGCGTGACCGCACTGCGTGCAGTAAACGCTCGACATGGGTCGGCTCGGCCTCCTACCGCACGGGGCGGTGCTTGATTCGGCTGGTCGGTGGCACGCCCCGGACACACCTCGGGCCCCGGGGCCCGCTCGCCGTCCGGAGCGCGGCGAGACGGTTCGCTGTCGCAGCAGCGGCGCACCTCACACGGTCGGTCGCTTGGTCTCATCCCCCATGTTGTACTCCTTGTCACCTTCCGAGAGGTTTCCGCCGTTGCCGGGATTCCAGGGACGGACGGTGACGCGGCGCCTCAGGGAACACTCGACTTTAAACCATATCCCTGTCCAGGAAGGCTTTTGCTCCACCCCGGCCCGCCGTGGACGCCCCCGATCCCTCCTTGACAAGACGCCGGACCCAAGAGAGGTATCGGGCCCGGGACCAGGGGTGATCGGTCCCCGGTCGGCGCCCACGCCGGACCACTGGACAGCAACCTGTCTCTGGTGCAGATGCCTTGGACGTGCCTTTGGTTCTCTCCACAACCACACGAATGCGAATCATCTTCCCGAAAAAGCTCTGAATCTGCCCTGGGGTGCGTGTACCCCCGAACCTTCCACACCGTGGCCCTGCCCCGGACACGGCCGCGCGGGGGTGAGCACGGCCGTGCTCACCCCCGCGCGGCGCCAAAGATCAGCCCTCGGCGCTTTCCACGACACCGGCCCACTCGTCGAGCAGCCGGCGAGCAGTATCCGATTCAGGGCCTTCGGCCCAAAGATGCGTCACTGCCTCGTTCATGTCAGGAAGGACCAGAGCCCAACTCCCGTCCGACTCGATCACCCGTACTCCGTCGGTGGTGTCCAGCGTGCGTTCTCCGGCCGCCTCCACCACGGCCCGCATGACGCTGCCCTTCACAGCCCACGGGGTGGGCGCCGAGCGACGCAGGAGATGGGCCTGGGGGATACGTCGGTCGATCTGGCTGACCGAGGTGCGGCTTCGTGCCACCAGACCCAGCAGACGCACGAACATGGCGATACCGTCGTTGTAGGGTCCGAACTCGGGTACCACGAAACCCCCACGACCGTCACCGGCGAAAACGACGTCGTTTCCGCCCTCTCGTACGGCCTTGGTGAGTTCATGGGTGGCCGTCGCCGTCCAGTGCACGTTCAGGCCGCGTGGCACGACCACCTGCTCTGCGACCCTGGTCGTGGTCACCGGAAGCACCACCGTGCCCCCACCTCGTTCGGTCGCCACCAGATCCAACACGACCAACAGGGCACGATCGTCGTCGATCAACGCGCCCTTGTCGTCCACGATGGACAGCCGCTCGGCCACCGGGTCGAAGCGAACACCGAAGTCGGCGCCCGAGTTGGCAACCAGTTCTCCGAGTCGTTCCAGGTCGCGCAACTTCTGGGCGTCCGTGTCGGTGGGCGAGGCCTCGTCGAGTTTGTTGTTGACCGTGAGCACGTCCACACCGATGCGGCCCAGCAACGAAGGAAGGATCAACGATCCGGTACCACCGGCGCAGTCCACCACGACCTTGAGCTCGGCCTCGGCAACACCCGAGGTGTCCACCGCACGCAACAAGTCGTAGGAATAGTTCTCGACGTTGCGGGACGGAAAGGACAGTTCACCGATCTCTCCGGGAAAGGCCCGTCGGTACTCGGCCCGGGAAAAGACACGGTCGAGCTTGCGCTGCGCACCAGGTGAAAGATCGGAACCGTCCCCGTCCAGGAACAGGATGTCCACCGACTCCGGGTCACCGGGGCTGGTACGCACGGCGATACCACCGCTGATACCTCCCTGGGAGGTGATGAAGCGTGCCACCGGCAACGGCACCACCTCCAGGTCACGCACCTCGATCGCGGCCGCCGTCAACGCACTGATGATTGCGCGTTTGAGGGTACGGGCCGCGCGCGAGACATCGCGAGAGGTGGTGACAACGACGCCCTTCTTCAGGGTGGTCGCATAGGCGTTGGCCAACCGCACCGCCAGTTCGGGGGTGATCTCGACGTTGGTCAGCCCCGAAACACCACGTGGCCCGAACAGGGAACGCTGTCCCCTCGACTCCCACACCACGTTGGAGCTGACGACCGCACCGGCCTCGATGGTCTTGAACGGATAGACCTTGACATCGTTGTGGACGTAGGCTTCGGACTCGATGACGCAGTCCTCACCGACGATCGCACCTTCCTCGATCCGGGCTGCGGCCATGATGTCGGTGTTCTTTCCGATCACCGTGCCTCGCAGATTCGCGCCCCGACCCAGGAACACGTTGTCGTGGAGCACGGTGCGGTGGGCAAAGGCCTCGGCCCGCACCACGGCGTTGCTGCCGATGACCGTGTATTCCCGTAGCTCGGCCCCGGCCTCGACCTTGGCGTAGTCACCCACATACAAAGGGCCCTTGAGAACGGCGTTGCGGTCGACCTCCGCGCCTTCACCGACCCACACCCCCGGGGAGACCTCGAACCCGTCGATCTCCACCTCGACCTTGCCCGAGAGCACATCGGCCTGGGCGCTGAGGTAGCTCTCGTGGGTACCCACGTCCTCCCAGTAGCCGTCGGCGACATAACCGTAAAGTGGTTCGCCCTCCTCGAGCAGCTCGGGAAAGACGTCACCGGACCAGTCGACCACCTCTCCCTCGGCGACTCGCTCCAGCACTTCGGGTTCCATGATGTAAATGCCGGTGTTGACGGTGTCGGAGAAGACCTGTCCCCAGGTGGGTTTCTCCAGGAAACGCTGGATACGGCCCTGCTCGTCGACGATGATGATGCCGAACTCCAGCGGGTTGGGCACCCGTTTCAGGGCGATGGTGACCTTGGCGCCGCGTTCTTTGTGGAAGCGGACCATGTCGGTCAGGTCGATGTCGGTGAGCGCGTCACCGGAAACGACGATGAACGGCTCTCCCCGCAGGTGTTCCTGGGCGTTCTTGACGCTGCCCGCGGTGCCGAGCGGTACCTCCTCGGCGACGTAGTGCAACGTCATTCCGAAGTCTTCCCCGTCACCGAAATAGTTACGGATGAGGGTGGCCAGGAATTGCACGGTCACGACCGTCTCGGTGAAACCGTGCTTGTGGAGCAGCCGCAGGACGTGCTCCATGATGGGCTTGTTGACCACCGGCAACAGCGGTTTGGGCTGGTTTGCGGTCATGGGCCGCAGGCGGGTACCTTCACCACCGGCCATCACGACAGCCTTCATCGGGGGTGCTTCGTGCGCCCCTTCGGGCGCGTCGTCGGGGCGGTCGGGCATACTCATCGCCAGTACCTCCGTACAGCTGTGCCGTCGGAGTCCGCGACGGGAAGACGGTCTTCGGAACGCGCACCGTTGCGCGCGGTGGGACATGTTCTCATGTGGAGACGACACTCCCTTTCGATCCGACAGGACTCGCGGTGAGCCGGGCCCCCGGTTCGTCGCCGGCCCGGGACACGACCCGTACCGGAAAACCCGCCGGTGGACCTTGCGTCCACCGAACCGCGGGGGCCGCCGCGGGCTTTCCGTCAGCGCTCCCGTTCGGATCGAGGCGATCCGTCCCGCGCGTCGAACTCGGCGTCGCTGTCAGCGACCTCCACAGGAGCAGCCGCGTGATCAGCGCGTTCGTCACGGCGGGTCTGGGAGATCAGACGCAGTCCCTGTACGGCGTAGAGCAGTCCGGCCCACCAGTAAAGAGCCGTTCCCCACAGAGCGAAGGCCCAACCCATAATTCTGGCCACATCTCCCACGAGTGCGTCGTATCCACCCAGGAACAGTAGGGGAAATGCGTAGAGCAGGCACAACGTGGCAGCCTTGCCCGCGAAGTTGACCGGTAGTGGCCCATAACCGTAGTAGCGCAGCAACGGCAGGGCCCCGAGGATGAGTACGTCACGCACCACGAGGATGGCCATGAGCCACCACGGGACGATGCCCCGCACCACCAGACCCAGTAAGGCGGCGAAGATGTAGAGCCGGTCGGCGAGCGGATCCAGGAGCTGCCCCAGGCGTGAGGCCTGGTCCCAGGCGCGGGCGATCTTGCCGTCGAGCCAGTCACTGACCCCTGCAAAGGCCAAAACCAGCAGGGCCCACCAATCGGCCTGGGGAACCAGGACCAGCCACAGAAACAGCGGCACGCCCAACAGCCGGAGCATGCTCAGCAGGTTGGGAACCGTCCAGATGCGGTCACTGACCACCGGGCCGGCCACATCGCCCCCCACCTCGAATCCGTCGTCTTCCGCCGATCGACCCATGACGTCAACGATAACCGGCCAGAGAGCGCCACCTGCTGTTACCAGCCTTGACCGATGCAGTCACGTCGCCGATCGTTCACCAATCGTAGCGTGTGCGCTCTGCCCGGCTCGACGCGAGCAGAGCGATGAGCGCCCTCAACTGCTCCGGTCCGGTGGGTTCGCTCTCGCGCAGTGGCAGCTCCACCACGCCCGGGTCGGAAAAACGTTTCCGGATGGCGGCCAGGGCCTCGGCGGTGTCGGGGCCGACCATGTCCTGGGGTGGGAGCTGGTTGACCACCACCGGGCCGAGCGTGAAGCCCGCCTCGGTCAGTTGTGTGGCGGCACGCTCGGTCTCTGCCAGCACCATGCGCCGTGCCAGGGTCACCAGCATCACCCGGGATCGCTCGCGCAACAGGGACGCCGCGCGTTCCAGGCGTGCACGGCGGGCGTGTAGACGTCTCAGGAGAGGATCCTCGTCCTGTTCCGGCCCCGTATCGCTGATCACGTCGGCAAA
>Ga0079225_10001842_pt1 | contig 12070 bp, 13 predicted proteins | sample Poulit2012_FD_76344 | JGI IMG/M metagenome (GOLD analysis project Ga0079225, IMG submission 76344) | Agricultural soil microbial communities from Georgia to study Nitrogen management - Poultry litter 2012 | ecosystem: Environmental > Terrestrial > Soil > Agricultural land | place: USA: Georgia...
ATAGTCTAATCGACCAATTGGATATATCCTCTTACTGACCTCTGGTAAAAAGTCAGTAACAACTGTTCTACCACGATCATCCTCGACACTTGAGATAACCTCCCGGGGTTTATAAAGTAAATAATAAACAGGCATTTCCTTCTCAAGGGGAATTCCTTCAATTTCAACAATATCCTTTGGCGATACCTTTGTGCCTAATTTAGTTACAGTTTTTCCATTTACTTTGACTTTTCCTTCTATAATTAATTGCTCTGCCTTACGTCTCGATGTATATCCACTATGTGCGATTACCTTTTGTAATCTTTCTAAAGACATTAATTAATCACCATTCTTTATTCTTTTATTCATTGTTTTCTACATAAACACTATAGTAACAATGATTATTGATGCTATTATACCAATTAAATCTGCGAGTAGTCCAACCTTTAGTGCATATCTAAATCTTTTAATTCCAATGGCTCCAAAATAAATTGTCAATATATATAATGTAGTATCAGTACTCCCTTGCATTGTTGATGCTAGTCTTCCAATAAAAGAATCTGGCCCATGAGTCTGAATTAATTCAGTTGTGACACTTAAGGCTGCTGTGCCTGAGATCGGACGTATTAATGCCAATGGAACTACTTCGGCGGGAACCCCTAGCCAGTTTAAAAAGGGAGATATAAACAAAATAAATGCATCCAAGGCCCCAGAACTTCTCAAAATATTTATGGCTACAATCATTCCTACTAAAAAAGGAAGTAAAGATATGGCAATTTTGATTCCTTCTTTACCTCCTTCAACAAACAGTTCATAGGCGGGAATTCGTTTATATAAAGAGACTACTAATATAATCAGTATAACTAAAGGGATAATCCATATACTAATTAAATTTATTACAAACATAGAATAAATTCACCTCACTAATGCCTTATCTTTTCTTAATAGACTTCTTATAAAAATATCGATCTAAAAGAATAGCTCCAGTTGTAGATAGTACGGTTGCAATTATTGTTGTTCCTATTATTTCTGTTGGAAATTGCGACCCATGTTGCATTCGAATGGATATAATAAAGGTGGGAAATAGTGTTAAGCTAGATGTATTTAATGCCAAAAAAGTTATCATTGATCTAGAAGCAACCTTCGATTTACTTAATTTCTTCATTTCCTCCATAGCCTTTAAGCCTAAAGGTGTGGCGGCATTGCCTAATCCGAAGATATTTGCAGTTATATTTGATAAAATATAACCTAAAGCAGGATGATCCTTGGGAATTTCAGGAAATAATCTTGTGACAACCGGAGAGAATAATTTGGCAAGAGTGTCTAATAATCCCGCTTTTTTTGCAATCTCCATCATGCCTAACCAGAATACTAGTACACTAATTAAACCGATAGATAAAGAGACGGCATCGTTAGCACTTTTTAAAATTGCCTCATTCACCTGGTTCAAGGTGCCATTAAACATTGCATACACAATTCCAATACAAGCCATAACAGCCCAAATAACATTAATCATTGTGAATCATTCCAATTAAATTTTTAAATTGCTTAAATAAGATCTTGGTAAAATTTTCTTCCCTTAATAAATAATCTTTATCCGTATTTCTATATATCACACTTCTAGGGCTACCTTGTTCAAATCCCCAGTTAAACATTCTAATGTGATCTCGCCAATCATCCGGGGCATTTAATGTAACCGCAATTAACGTTTGATTATTTTTTTTGGCGGTTGTAGCTAAAGTTCTACCAGCTTTTTTTGTAAATCCAGTTTTTCCCCCTGTGCAATATTCATATAAGGAAGTAAGTAGTTTGTTTTTGTTATACCATTTATAGGTTCTGTTGGAGGATAAATACGATGTCGTGCCGGATACTTTCTGAAACAACTCATTATTAATCGCATAATTTAACAATAGTGCTATATCATAGGCTGTTGAATAATGATTGTCCGATTCTAGTCCGTGGGGATTTTCAAAATTAGTGTTTGTCATTCCTAACCATTTAGCCTTTTCATTCATTAAATAAATAAAGCCTTCTACACTCCCTCCTATATGTTCACTAATAGCTATAGATGCATCATTTCCAGATCTCAACATTAAACCATACACCAGGTCTCCTAAGGAAATTTCCTCATTCTCTAATAAATATACAGAAGATCCTTCAACTCTTATAGCGCGTTCACTTACTTTTACGGTATCTTCAAAATCACCATGTTCTATCGCGAGGATTGCCGTCATTATTTTCGTAATGCTAGCAACCGACTGTCTTTCGTGGGCCTTTTTTTCAAACAAAATAGTTTTTGTATCACTTTCCATTAATACTGCATTGTTTGCTGAAAGAAATAAGGTCTGCTTGGCTTGTACAAAAGAAGCGGGAAACAAGATCATAACTACTAAAATTAAATACTTACAATGTTTTTTCATTATCTTCACCCTTACAATGTACTCTTTAAAGTTTATGGTTGTAATTATATTCCTATGAATAATATCCAATAAAAAAACTTAGTATTAATTTTCTTAAAAAATAATACTAAGTTTACATTTTAAATATAGGTTTATTCATTGAATTGCTGCATGTATAAATCTGCTTCCTGTTCAATTTCCTTATCTGAGACTTGTTCGGGTAATGGCGGTAGTTCCTCTAGAGAGGTAAGACCAAAATATATGAGAAAATCTTTAGTTGTTCCAAACAATATCGGCCTTCCTACTGTATCACGTCTTCCCACCTCTTCAATTAATGATCTCGCTAATAATGTTTGAATGGGACGATCACTTTTAACACCCCTTATTTCCTCGATTTCTATTCTCGTTATGGGTTGTTCATAGGCGATAATTGCTAAGGTTTCTAAAGCTGCTTGGGACAAGCGATTTGCTTGGGGGGTTGCTAAAAACTTCTTAAAGTATGAACTATGCTCTGGTTTCGTCGTCAAGTGGAAAACATCCTTTGACCGCATGATACGCATACCTCTTTCTGTATGTTCATACTCAAAAGTTAACTCATCGAGTATATGGACTACCGTTTCCTCAGGTATTTCTAGGACTTTTGCTAATTGTTTAATTGAGGCCCCCTCATCACCCGAAGCAAACAATAATCCTTCTGTAATAGCTTTCATCTCTTTTAACTTCACAGTAAATCCTCCAAACTACACTTTCTTCGTATTTCGTACAAATATATACAAATCGGTAAAATTATCCTCCTGTTTACAGTATATATCACCATTTTTCATTAATTCTAACAAAGCAATAAATGTAACTACGATATGCTGTCTAGATTTTTCAGTAAATAATTTGTCAAATAAAATACCGGACTTCTCTGATCTAACGATGTTTAAAACGTCTTGCATTCTTTGCTCGATTGGAATCTCTACCCTTGATATAGTCGTATCTAAAGGTCGATTCCACTCTTTTCTTAAGAGCATACGATCAAATGCCTTCAACATATCGTAGACAGATTGATCGCTTTTGATAATTTCTGGTTTATAATATTCCTCGCTAAAGATCGTCATTGGCCTCATATAAACTTGACTTGCTTCTAATTCTTTTTCCTTTAATTGCTCGGCACTTTCCTTATATTTTCGATATTCTATTAATCGTCTAATTAATTCTTCGCGGGGATCTTCCTCATAATCATCAATCTCTTCATTAATTTCTTGTTTCGGAAGTAACATTTGGCTTTTAATTGCGAGCAAGGTTGCGGCCATAACTAAATATTCGCTTGCTATATTTAATTCTAAATTTTTCATTGCCCTTATGTAATCGTTATATTGATCTGTAATTTCCGCCACTGGGATATCATAAATATCAATTTCTAATTGATTAATTAAGTGCAACAATAAATCGAGAGGTCCTTCAAATGCATCAATTTTTATTAAATATGACTCATTCAAATGATCACTCCCCTTCTTGTATAAATATTCGCCTATACATTATACCATTTTTAACATAAGTTATTAATGTAAGATTATTTTTTAACGGATTTTTTGTTAAAAAAAAGGAGGTTTTTACTGTGGGTGGATATCAAGGTGGAGGATTTGCTTTAATCGTAGTACTTTTTATCCTTCTCATAATTGTCGGAGCCGCATGGTATTAAGATTAAGAGAAGATCAGCCTGTCAAAGGGCTGATCTTTTAATTATCTACTTGTATACATTTGTGGAAAAACTTAGATATTCTTTCTTCAGGAATTACTTCATATTTATGATTATATTTTTCAATGATCTTATCTATCATCTGCTTACCTATACCTAAATTTCTGTGTGATGGATCAACCGTTACATGTTGAATCACTGCACTCATATTATCTTTGATAATAATTCCTATGGCGCCTATAAAATCATCTTCTTGTTTCCATAAATAGAGATGCCAATCTTCTTCGGTCTCATAATTTTGAATTGTTTGCTGTAAGTTTTTAACGTCTTTTTCGTCAGGCATAAAAGACAACAATCCCATAGCAATTTTTTCATAATTATTTTTATAACGAATTAACATTTTAATCCCTCATTAAAATAAATATATCAACCTAAATGTCATTTTTTATAAGCTTTAATAAGATGATATGATTGATGCAAAGTTTTGCTCTGATTGTGTCTTTGGAAAATCCTTTATAAAATAACTACTTCTTTCATAACATCTCCATTTGTCATAGCCTTTGCATATTCTAAACCAGAGGTTACTTTTCCAAACACTGTATGGACACCATCTAAGTGGGGTTGGGCTTCATGAACGATAAAGAATTGGCAACTACCTGTATCTTTACCCGCATGGGCCATTGAAAGGGATCCAGGTTCATGAATGTGTGGATTATTATCTGTTTCACATTTGATTCTTGTTTCGCTAGAGCCTGTACCGTTCCCAATTGGGCAACCACCTTGACTTACAAAACCTGGAATGACCCGATGAAATGTAAGACCATCATAAAACTTTTCTTTTACTAAATTCACAAAGTTTTCAACGGTTTTTGGTGCCTCGTTTGGATATAATTCAAATTCAATTTTATCTCCGTTTTCCATTAAAATGTAACCCTTTAAAGACATAGTAAAATTCTCCTTTATACTAATCTAGATAATACATATACTGTTTATTTTACCATGTTCTATAATCTATGCAATCAATTCATCATTTAATTCCTTTATAGGATAAGTCATTTTTAACTGTATCTTTGTAAGTTTCTCTTTTTATGACTAAGACGTCCTTTTTATTTTCAATAAACACAACCGCCGGCTTTGGAAAACGGTTATAGTGATTGGCCATTGAATAACCATAAGCACCTGTTGAAAATAAGGCTAATATATCTCCGGGTTCTACCTTAGGAACAGGTAAGTTATGAATTAACATATCTCCAGATTCACAACATTTCCCAGCAATAGCTACTTCTTCAGTTGGGCTTTCGTTTGCCTTATTAGCTATTATTCCTTCATATTTAGAATCATATAAGGCTGGGCGAATATTATCGGTCATCCCTCCATCAACTGAAACGTATTTTCTTACTCCTGGAATATTTTTAATGGAGCCAATTTCATATAAGGTGATACAAGTATCCCCTACTATAGAACGACCTGGCTCAATCCATAATTCTGGTAAAGGTATTCCTATCTCTGATGCTTGATCTTTTAATTTCCTGAAAATATTCTCTAAATAATATTTCGGTTTTTTTGGATGATCCTCAGAGGTATACTGAATTCCAAACCCTCCACCTATATTAATTACTGAAGGTATATAGCCAGTTTCTTTATGCCAGATGGCAATTTTATCCATGACAATAGTTAAGGAGTCTAGATATTGCTTAACTTCAAATAATTGGGATCCAATATGGAAGTGTAAACCTAGCAAATGGATCTTCGGACTATTTAATATATAATGAAAAACCTTGTCTATTTGATCATCCCTCATATAGAAACCGAATTTCGAATCTTCACTCCCCGTCACAATATACTTATGTGTATCAACATTTACCCCAGGAGTAACCCTGAGCATTACATTAATTTCCTTTTTTGTTTGATTAAGGATTCCTTCAATTAACTTTAATTCATGAAAGTTGTCGACAACTATACAACCTAAATTATTGTTAATTGCCATTTCTAATTCTTCATAACTTTTATTATTACCGTGAAAGTGAATATTTTCAGGAGGAAAATTAGCAGCTAATGCCGTATACATTTCCCCCTTAGAAACAACATCCAAATATAACCCTTCTTCCGCCATGATTTCGGCGATTGCTATACTAGAGAACGCTTTACTTGCATAGGCAATCTTTCCTTTTATTCCTAATTCACGAAAGGCTTCCTTAAAGGATCGAGCGTTTTTTCGAATTTTTTCTACATCATATACAAATAATGGTGTTCCATACTTTTTAGATAGTTGAATGGTATCAATTCCCCCAAAGAGAAGATGACCTTTCTCGTTATATTGCATTTTATGTCTATTTAACATGGTCACAGTCCTTTCAATAAATGTTTCGTAGTCATTAATTTATCATATAGAAACTATTAATGAAAGGAAGAATTATACTAATTATTTGTTAGGTTGATTATATTTATTTCTTGGATGCACAATTTCAGGTCTTATTTTTGAATAAGGAGTTGGCATTCGCAAAATAACATTTATTAACGCCTTTGCGTTAAAGGGAATTAGCGGATATAAATAAGGGGTGTTTAACGCTTTAATATTTGCTAAATAAAGAATCGATATAACTACCCCTATAACAAAGCCTATTTTTGAAAATAAAGCTGTTAAAATTAAAAGTAATAATTTAAGTAATTTATTTGCAACACTTAGTTCATAGCTAGGGGTGACGTAGGATCCAATTGTACTTACGGCTACATATAAAATAACTTCCGGGGTAAACAAACCAACATCAACAGCTATTTCACCTATTAAAATTGCAGCAATTAAGCCCATCGCCGTCGCTAAGGGGGTAGGTGTATGAACAGCAGCCATTCTTAAAAACTCAACCCCAATATCAGCCATTATGATTTGATATATGATTGGAACATTTCCTACATCCTTAGGACCAATAAAGGATAATTTTTCCGGAAGTAAGGTCGGTTCCAATACGAAGAGCATCCACAGTGGCAGCAAATATAAAGACGCAAAAACAGCCAATAAACGTACTAATCGTATAAAGCTTCCTACAGCTGGCGATTGTCTATATTCTTCAGCATGGTCTAAGTGATCGAAGTAAGTCGTAGGTGTAATTATTATACTAGGCGATGTATCAACAAATAATAAAATTCTCCCCTCTAATAGATGCTTTGCTGAAGTGTCTGGTCTTTCTGTATATCTAACTAAGGGAAAAGCATTCCATTTTTGAGCTACAATAAATTCCTCCACTGTTTTATCTGCCATGGGAATTCCGTCTATATCAATTTCACTAATCTTTTCTTTAATTAATTTTATTAAACGTTCATCGGCTATATCCTTTATATAGCTAATACAAATGTCTGTTTTAGAGCGTTCCCCGACTTGTAACATTTCATTACGAAGTCGTTCATCTCTAATTCTTCTCCGAAGTAGTGTAGTATTTTCGACTATATTTTCAGTGAAACCGTCCCTTGCTCCCCTAATAACCCTTTCTGTATCAGGTTCTTCAGGGTTTCTACCTGGATAATCTCTAGTATCAATAATGTACGCATTATCCTCACCTTCAATAAAAATAACGAGAAGACCAGATAATAATTGATCTACAATTTCATCTAAGTTATCTTTACTTTCCACTTGAAAGTGGGCAAGTTGATTTTCAATTACCTTACTTATGTCCTCTTTTCCAACTCGGTTAGAGTTTAACGCTAAAAGAGCAATTATTATATCTTGAATAATTTTAGAATCACACATTCCATTTAAATAATATAAATGAAGTCTATTGTTTTTTATTAGTAATTGCCTAAAATCAATATCATAAGAAACACCGATTCCGAGTCTGTTTTTTAAATAAAGATCATTTTCATAAAGTTTTGCTGATACATAGTTATTTTCTTTATTTTTATCCATATCTAGCCACCCAGTTTAAAATTTAACTAATACTAACCACTGAAACAAGGATCCAAACATTTTTCCAAATACTACAGCCATAATTAAAGTTTTTATGTGCCTTTCTAAGCGGATGCGACGGGAAAGAATGGGGAAAACATTTAATACTTCTGCCAAGGAAGCTGCTAACATTCCTGTAAATATCCCCTGCATTATTCCAAAAAGTACTAAAATCATTAGGGGAAAGTTATATTGATTATGAGTAAAAGATAAATAGGTCCCAAATAAAGTTCCAATTATAATGGGAAAAATAAATATTCTTGAGTTATTACTATTTTTACTTAATTGTAATAAGCGGGGAATAATTTTTAACATCGTTAATAAGGCTATGAATCCCCCACCGACTGCTATACCACTAGCAAAACCAATTAAGATTTGACAAAAAAGTGACAGCATATTAATCATCATTTAAAATATTTTCATAATTTATGACATAATTATCGATGTTTTTTTGATAATTGTGTAACTCAATTTCCAAAGGACTTGGCTCATCGGTAAATTTCTTTTTAAACCAATGATTAAAAAACAAAAGCATACCGAATCCTAAGCCAATTGAATAAGGTATTTGAATAAATAATGGAAGTTGTTCTTCATTCCCTGTAATAATTAAATGCAGTTTTTGATGCACCTCTAACATACTTACGTCATAATGAAAATTCATGATTGTCATGGCGGTACCGATAAACAGTAATAGCCATACAAAAACAATTATAAATATTGGTTGCTCCTTCTTTACCTCTTCAATTTTAATGATTGAGTAAGGTTCACCGATTAATTGAAAATCTTTTTCAGGAAATTGTTTCGCTAGTAACCTTACAATTACGAAATAATCAATAACGACGATATTATGGTCCTCTTCAGTTATTTTATAAATTGGAATTTGTTCTATATTAGACAATTCCTTTTCTTTATAATTAATATGGGCAATATCTTTTAAGGTAATTAATTCCCTTGAAAATTTCCTTACATGTTTTTTCATTTTTAAATAAACTACTTCCTTCACGAACATACCTCCTAACCCTCGCACAAACTTATTATGTATCAATAAAAAAATAATATGAGTATAAAAAAATCTCTATCGAAATTATCGATAGAGATTTTACTTTCCTAAACTGGATATACTCCGTGTTTTCTTTCCGTGAAAGTGACTTGTTTAGATTGATAAATATCAAAACGTTTTACCAATTCTTCCCTTAATTTATTTGGTTCGACGATAGCATCAATGACCATTTCCGAAGCTAATCGATATATATCAATGTCTTTTCTATATTCATCCTGCATTTCTTTGACAAACTTTGGCCGGTCCTCTTCGGGCAATTCCGCTATTTTATTAGCATATACTGCATTAACCGCCGCTTCTGGACCCATTACAGCAATTTGGGCCGTCGGTAAGGCTAATGTACAATCGGGTTCAAAGGCCGGTCCCGCCATAGCATATAAGCCAGCCCCATAAGCCTTACGTACGACGACAGAAATTTTTGGTACTGTCGCTTCACTCATCATTGCAAGCATTTTCGCACCGTGACGTATAATTCCAGCACGTTCTACAGTAGTTCCAATCATAAAACCCGGTATGTCCATTAAAAATAATAAGGAAATGTTAAAGGCATCACACAATTGTATAAATTTAGCAGCTTTATCTGCTGAATCAGGGAATAATACTCCACCTTTTACCCGTGGCTGATTTGCAATTATGCCGACTACTTTACCATCTATTCTAGCTAATCCAGTTATTAGTTCGGGTGCAAATAACTTTTTAATTTCACAAAAACTATCCTCATCAATGATTCGCTCAATGAGCTCATACATATCGAAGGGTGCATTTTGATTTTCAGGAATAATGTCTTTAATTGACTTCTCGAAACTTTTTGCTTCTACTGCATCTCTTGTCTTAGGTTTGTTTCTAAAATTAGCTGGGAAATAAGATAAATAATGCCTTGCATACTCTAAAGCTTCTTCCTCGGATTGGACGAGAACATCACCGCAGCCTGAAACTGAACAATGCATTCTAGCACCACCCATTTCCTCTAGGGTAACTTTTTCACCGATTACCATCTCTGCCATCCGGGGCGAGCCTAAGTACATGGAGGCATTTCCCTCTACCATAACTACAATATCGCAAAAGGCGGGAATGTATGCTCCACCAGCGGCGGAAGGTCCAAAAAGCAAACATATTTGGGGTACCCTTCCGGACATTTTAATTTGGTTGTGGAAAATACGGCCGGCACCTCGGCGCCCAGGAAACATCTCTACTTGGTCGGTAATACGGGCACCGGCTGAATCTACTAAGTAGATCATTGGTATTTCTAAATTCATAGCCGTCTCTTGAATTCTAATAATTTTTTCAACGGTTCTTTCTCCCCAGGAGCCTGCTTTTACTGTTGAATCATTTGCCATTACACAAACATTTTGTCCATTTATTTTTCCAATTCCGGTCACAACTCCATCTGAAGGTAATTCATCGTCTAAACAATTAGCAAAAAAAGCATCTTCTATATCTAATTCTTCATCGAACAATAGTTCTAAACGTTTACGGACAAATAATTTCCCCCGTGCTTCATTTCTTTCATGATATTTTTCATGACCACCCTGTTTAATTGTCTCAATTCTTTTTTGAAGTTCTTCTACATAAGACATGTTAAGCCTCCTAAAACTATTTTCCTTTATATTCTGGTGTTCTTTTTTCTTGAAAAGCTGTTAGCCCCTCTACTCGGTCCTCTGTTGGAATTGTTTCTTGATAACATAAGTGTTCAATAGTTAATCCTGTACTTAAATCAACCTCAATACCTTTATTAATGGCTAGCTTCGCTTGCTTTAAAGCAATTGGTCCATTTTTTGTAATATTTTTCGCATATTTAATAACCCCTTGTAAAAATTCGTTGCAGGGAACTATTTGTTCGATAAGACCAATTTCCTTAGCTTCCTGCTCATCTATTCTTTTCGCCATATAAATAAGCTCCTTAGCCTTACCCAAACCAATTAAACGGGGTAATCTTTGGGTTCCCCCAGCTCCGGGAATTATTGCTAAAGAAGTTTCTGTTAATCCCATCATTATGTTTTCCTTTGCAATTCGAAGATCACAAGCTAGAGCTAATTCTAATCCACCCCCAAAGGCTGAGCCATTTAATGCAGCAATTGTTGGTACGGATATATTTTCTACTTTTTCAATCACTTCACCTATTTTTTTGACCGTTTCTACAACTTCTTCATCCTTCATCGTTTTTCGTTCTTTTAAGTCCGCTCCTGCACAGAAGACTCGTTCTGTAGAACCGGTGATAATTATACAATATATATCCGACTGATTGTTTACATAATCAATTATATCCTTTAGTTCCTGTAACATTTGTTTTGACAGAGCATTTGCTGCTTCTGGTCGATGTAATGTAATTATTCCTATATGATTATCTACTTTTTCAAATAAAACCTGTTTTGCCACCATATCACCCTTTATCGTTCCCTTTTTAAAATCTTCATTTGATGACTTGATAGATTTTGGACATACTCTTCTATATATAGAGCTGCCTCCATAATTTTATTTTCGTTAATTCCTGTTTCAATCCCCATCCGGTGAACCATATAGAGTAAATCTTCCGTTGCTAAATTACCTGAAGCTCCTTCCGCATAAGGACATCCTCCAAGTCCCCCCACAGCGCTATCGAAATTTGTAATACCTAGAGAAAGAGCCATTAAAACATTCGCTAAAGCAGTACCGCGGGTGTTATGAAAATGCATGGCTATTTTATCCTTTGGGAAATGTGTCATTAATTCTAAAATGACCCTTTTAACTTGCTCGGGATTGGCAACACCTATTGTGTCCCCTATAGACAATTCATCTATTCCCATTTTAAATAGATTATCACAGATTTCGATAACTTTTCCAATATCGACCTTGCCCTCATAGGGACATCCAAATACCGTTGAAACATAGCCTCTAATCGTTTTTCCTTCTTTTTTTGCCACTTTGGAAACGCTTTCCAAAATGGGTAAAGTTTCAGAAATGGAACGATTAATATTATGTTTATTGTGTGTTTCACTTGCGGATATAAATAGACACACCTCATCTATGTCCAC
>Ga0079225_10001843_pt1 | contig 12069 bp, 16 predicted proteins | sample Poulit2012_FD_76344 | JGI IMG/M metagenome (GOLD analysis project Ga0079225, IMG submission 76344) | Agricultural soil microbial communities from Georgia to study Nitrogen management - Poultry litter 2012 | ecosystem: Environmental > Terrestrial > Soil > Agricultural land | place: USA: Georgia...
GTAATTAAAATAACTGTATCTTCATCAATCGCATGTATTGTCCCGTGAAACCCACCAATTGTAATAACTTGATCACCTTTTTGTAAAGCTGCTTGCATCTCATTTACCTGACGTTGACGCTTTTGTTGCGGACGGATGAGTAAAAAGTAAAAAATAACAAACATTAAAATAATTGGTGCTAAAGTAACTAGCATATCCATATTGCACCCTCCTCTCTTTTATTAAAAACTTTTCGCATTCGGTTCGTTTAACCCATATTGTTCAAAGAATGCTTCTTTAAAGTCGCGTAGCTCATTGTTCATAATAGCTTGGCGTACTTGCTCCATTAATTTTAACAGAAAATGCAAATTATGGTAAGTAGTAAGTCTAAAACCGAATGTTTCATTCGTATTAATTAAATGTCTGATGTATGCACGTGTATAATTTTTACACGTATAACAATCACATTGTTCATCAAGTGGTCGATAATCATCTTTATATTTAGCGTTTCTAACGACGAGTCTTCCTTCTGATGTCATACATGTTCCATTACGAGCGATCCGTGTAGGTAAAACACAATCAAACATATCAATGCCACGTATCGCTCCATCGATGAGTGACCCAGGTGAGCCAACGCCCATTAAATAACGCGGTTTGTTTTCAGGCATTAACGGAGTTGTGAAATCTAACACTTCATTCATTACTTCTTTAGATTCTCCAACAGAGAGACCACCAACCGCATAACCTGGAAAATCCATCGCTACGAGATCTTTCGCACTTTGGGTACGTAAATCTTTATATTCACCACCTTGAATAATGCCAAACAATGCTTGCTCACTTTTTCGTTTATGGGCGATTAAACTTCGCTCAGTTTATCTTGTTGTACGTTCAACAGATTGTTTCATATAATCGTGGGAAGCTGGATATGGTGGGCATTCATCAAGAACCATCATAATATCTGGTCCGAGAGCATTTTGAATAGCCATCGCTTTTTCTGGTGAAAAAAATAACTTTTCTCCGCTTAAATGGTGCCGAAAATGAACTCCCTTTTCTTCTATTTCACGCATATCACTTAAACTAAACACTTGAAAACCACCGGAGTCTGTTAAAATTGGTCGATCCCAATTCATAAACTTATGTAATCCCCCAGCACCTTCGACAATATCTTCACCCGGTCTAAGCCATAAATGATACGTATTTGCAAGTATAATTTGGGCATTCATTTCTTTTAATTCTTCAGGACTCATCGTTTTAACGGTTGCTAATGTTCCAACAGGCATAAATATTGGTGTATCAAAGGAGCCATGTGGCGTATGAACTTTACCTAGACGAGCGCCCGTTTGACGACATGTTTTAATTAATTCATAAGTGATCGGCATTTTCAATCAGCCTCTATTGGTAAAATTAACATCGCATCCCCGAAACTAAAAAAGCGATAGTTGTTGTTAATCGCCGCTTCATAAGCTGCAAAAGTTAAATCTTTACTTGCAAAAGCACTAACAAGCATAATAAGCGTTGATTTTGGTAAATGAAAATTTGTTATAAGTCCATCAACTGCTTGAAATTTATACGGTGGGTATATAAATATGTCTGTCCATCCTGTCGCCTCTTTAAACGTTCCCGCATTGTTTTTAACGACTGTTTCTAACACACGTGTTGTCGTCGTACCAACAGCGAAAACTTTTCGACCGGCTTTTTTCGTTTCATTTAACGTCTTCGCAACAGACTCACTTAAATAATAATATTCAGCATGCATTTGATGATCTTCAATTCGAGTAGCAGTTACCGGGCGAAACGTCCCTAAACCGACATGCAACGTTAAGTAAACGATTTTTATTCCTTTTTTTATAAGCTGCGCTAATATTTCTTCTGTAAAATGTAAACCGGCCGTCGGTGCAGCGGCAGAGCCACGTTTTTTGGCAAAAACAGTTTGATAACGCTCTTGATCTTTTAATGTCTCTTTTATATATGGTGGTAAAGGCATTTCGCCAAGTTCATCTAATCGCTCATAAAATATACCGTCATAAGTGAATTTTAAAACTCGTTCACCTTGCTCGCCTAATTCGATACATGTTGCTTTTAATAAGTCATCGCCAAACGTTAACGACGCTCCTACGGGAAGTTTACGTGCTGGTTTGGCTAATACTTCCCAACAATCAGAAGAAATTTCTTTCAATAAAAGAATTTCTATTTTTGCACCTGTGTCATCTTTTATACCATGTAAGCGTGCTGGCAGGACACGTGTGTCATTTAAGACTAAACAATCACCAGCTTGCATGTAGTCTATGACATCTTTAAATTCATTATGCCAAAAGGTTTTTCGCTTTCGATCAACGATGAGCAACTTCGAAGCATCACGCGTTTGTAAAGGAGTTTGTGCGATAAGTTTTTCCGGTAGTTCAAAATCAAATGTATTTATATCCATTATTGTCACCTTAACTATTAACGAAATTTATTTACTAAAAAAAATATTAACGATAAAATAATACTTATGACGATTGATGTCATGATCGGAAAGTGAAATGTAAAGTTGCCTCTTTTAAAGGTTATATCACCTGGTAATTTACCAATAAATGACCATAAAAGTCCAATGATAATAAATATTACTCCAATAACGATAAACATTTTGCTCATATTCATGTTGGATCAACTTCTTCTATCCCAAAATGTTTATAAGCTTTACTCGTGACAACTCGCCCCCTCGGTGTTCGTTGTAAAAAGCCAATCTGTAATAAATACGGTTCATAAACATCTTCAATCGTTTGGGCCTCTTCACCAATGGTTGCTGCGATTGTATCTAATCCAACAGGTCCACCTTGAAACCCTTCGATTATACCTTTTAAAAGTTTATGGTCGATATGATCTAAACCAGCTTCATCTACTTGTAACATGTTTAAAGCTAATCGGGTCGTCTCTAAACTTATCGTTAATTCACCTTTGACTTGGGAAATATCGCGAATTCGCTTCAACAAACGGTTTGCAATTCGAGGTGTCCCTCTGGAACGGCGAGCTACTTCTAAAGCCGCTTCCTTTGAAATCGATGTTTCTAAAATAGTTGCCGTTCGTTCGATAATTGCACACAAATCTTTTACATCATAAAAATCTAAACGACTTAGGACACCGAAACGATCCCGTAAAGGCGCAGACAATAAACCAGCTCTTGTCGTTGCCCCTGTCAACGTAAATGGGGGTAGATCAATCCGTACTGAACGGGCACTTGGACCTGAACCAATAACAATATCGATAAAAAAGTCTTCCATCGCTGGATATAATACTTCTTCAACCGAATGGGGTAAACGGTGAATTTCATCGATAAATAAAACATCTCCGGGTTCTAACGATGATAATATGGCTGCTAAGTCTCCTGCTCGTTCAATGGCTGGACCGGATGTTGAACGAAATTGCACACCCATTTCATAAGCGATAATAGCAGCAAGGGTTGTTTTCCCTAAACCAGGCGGACCGTACAGTAAAACATGGTCTAACGGTTCTTGACGCATTTTCGCTGCTTGAATAAATATATTTAAATTTTCTTTAACTTTATGTTGGCCAATATATTGTTTGAGTGAGACGGGACGAAGACTTAATTCATCATTAAGTTCATCTATTTGTTGCTCGCCAGTTACAAGACGCTCATCCATCTATTTTACCTCCACTAACTAGTTGCTTAACAATGCTAATGCTTTACGAATGAGTTCATCTGTTTGCTCGTTACGAAACTCATGTAAATTAGGAATGATTTTTTGAATTTCTTGTTGCTTATAGCCAAGAGCTAATAACGCTTCTTCGGTTTCTCGTAAAGATGCTAATTCGCTATCTGAAACGGGTTGTCTAACGGGATCATCACTTGATATTGTCATAAAATCTGTTAATTTCCCTTTTAAATCGAGAATTATTTGACGGGCCGTTTTTTTACCTATTCCGGGAAAACTCATTAAATATTTTTCATCTTCTCTTTCAACAGCTGCGACAAAATCAGATACAGTGACATGACCTTGTATCGCTAAACCACTTTTTGGGCCAATTCCCGAAACAGAAATAAGTTTCATAAGTAAATGTTTTTCTTCCTCAGTTTTAAAACCATATAAAATCTGTGCATCATCACGGACATGATGATATGTATGTATATGGATATCTTCATTTAATGACGCTTGAAAGGCAAAGGGATTCGCACAAATAATTTCATAACCAACCCCATTAACATCAACGACTATTGCCTCTTCTGTAATTACGGTTAGAACTCCTCTAATATATGCAATCATTTATTTTCCTTCTCTCTATCTTTCTTTCACTATCTTAACATAAATATACACTTTGCACATTCGCTAATCGTTTTAAAAATGATAAAAGTAGAGGGTGCACATCGCCTCTACTTCATTCGATAATTATTCAGTAATTTCCATATTATGATGAACATCTTGAATATCTTCATCTTCTTCTAACATGTCGATCAACTGTAACATTTTTTCTTCACTATCTTTATCAATTGTTTGATAATTGTGTGGGATTAATGTAATTTCTGCTTCTTCAAGTTCATATTTAGCTGACAATGCATCGCGAACTTTAGCAAAATCTTTCGGTGCTGATAAAATTTCAAAGGCACCTTCTTCATAAATGATATCATCAGCACCCGCATCAATCGCTTCTAAGGTTAATTCATCTTCATCAATGTCATCCTTATCATTTAAAATAACGATATGACCTTTACGATCGAATAAATAGGATACACTACCTGACTCACCAAGATTACCATCATTTTTGCTAAAGGCATGGCGAACTTCTGCCGCTGTTCGGTTTCGATTATCGGTTAGTGCTTGAACGATGACAGCAACACCACCCGGCCCATATCCTTCATACGTTACTTCTGAAAAATTAGCTCCTTCGAGTGTTCCGGTAGCTTTTTTAATCGCCCGTTCGATATTATCATTTGGCATATTATCGGCTCTTGCTTGGTCGATTGCTAAACGTAATGCTGGATTCATTTCAGGATCGCCACCTTTTTCTTTTGCAGCGATGTAAATGTTCCGGGCATGACGCATAAAAATTCTGCCCCGTTTCGCATCTTGGGCAAATTTTCTTCGTTTAATATTACTCCACTTTGAATGTCCTGCCACTCTTGCTTACCCCTCTCCATTCATTCATCTTTACTATAACAAATTTTTTAAAAAAAGAAAAAGTGTTATTTATAAGTAAGCAAGTTTTGAACGGTTAATCAGCAATGTCAAAAAACTGATCGAAAATAACTTCAAGATCTTCACCTATTCGTGTAGCTCTAGCACTAGCATCTTCATCGATGCGTTTATACCAATACGTATAATCCGTGTAAACAATAATTTCTTTTTCATCATTTGTAAATTTGCGAATTTCCTTTTCAATCGTATCGCCTAATTGTTTATCAGCATGTAAATTTAAAATGACCCCCGCAATAATTTTATCATCAGTCTCAACAACTTGCGATCGGTTAATTTCATCCATCGCATTTAAATGTTCCGCAAGCTGACGGGCTCTTTTCGTTGAATATTCATCTTGAACGTTTGTTATGTTTGGTTGTTTAAATTGTCTTAAACGTTTTTTACTTAACTCATAGCCAGTATAATCAGGTTTTTGATCGAAATTATTTTCATGGGATACTTGCTCACCACTAAATAGCGAATCATCAGTTGCTTCCTTTGTTTGACAGCTTATTAATACAGTTATTAAACAGATAAATAGTAAAAATCTCATCACTAGAACCTCCCTTACGTATAGGGTTGCTCTAGTCAATAATTTTTAGCCGTGCTAAATTGTGGAATTACTGTCGTCGTGTAAATTGTTTGATCGGCTCACGCTTATGTTTCGTTCGCTCATGCATACGCTCAATTAACTGGCGATCTTTGTCAGGAATTTCGTCACCTTTTAAATAAGCATCGATATAATCGTAAGTTGTCCCCATTTCTTTTTCATCTGTTTGCCCCGTCCAAAGGTCTGCACTTGGTTCTTTATAAATAACTTCATCAGGTACACCTAAATGTTTAGCAAGTTCACGTACTTCTCCTTTCGTAAAAGGAACGATCGGTAATATGTCAACACCACCATCACCATACTTCGTAAAATAACCTGTATACCATTCGGAAGCATTATCTGTGCCAACGACTAAATAATTGTAATGTGTCGCAATCGTATAAAGTGTACTCATACGTAGACGAGCACGTAAATTAGCATCAGCTAATTGAGCATTATTTAATTGTTCAATCGACTCTTTCGTATAAATTTCGGTTTCTACTGTTGAATAAAGAGCTTCATGACTTTTCGTTAAATCAATCGTTAAATAATCGATGTCGCAAGAGCGAACGACTAATTGAGCATGTTCAATATCAACGGGATTACTTTTAAGTGGCATAATAACCCCTAGAGAATTATTTGGAAATGCACGTTTAATTAAATAAGCGACGACAGCTGAATCTAAACCGCCACTAACCCCAACTAACAAACCGTTCACATGGGCTATTTTAACTTGTTCTTGTAACCATTTTGTTATTTGTTCAATCGTTTTTTCCATAGCTATCACTTCCTAAAATATTGTATTCGCTCATTTATTCATTAATGTAAGTTAATCATACCATAATTATTATAATGAATTTAAAAATAAAACAGCCCATATAAAAAGGGCTGAAAAGTAAATATATATTATTTGTAATTATGTTGATTATTCATCGGTGGCGTCATATATTGCTGGGGCATCGATTGTTCATAATGAAAATTTTCTGGCATCATATACGGTGGCCAAACATTTCCCGGATAGTAATGTGGCATCATTTGTTGGTTAACTTGACCACAAACAGGACACATATTCATCGGTGGTCCATACATCGGTGCTGTTTGTGGATGATGGGGCATATGATGAATGTGTGGAATCGCTTTTGGCTTTGATTCATTAACATCTGGCTTTACATACGGCTTCTTTTGTTTTTCATATTTTTCTTTATTATAATGATGGTGATTAGTTTTTGGCTGTTGTTTATAGGTGAGTTTTGGCATTGATAACGGACTTGGTAAACTTTGCTCGCCTAAACTAATACTTTGTTCTTGTGCGACTTGTTGTTCCGATAAATAAGACGGTTTTTTAACCTTTGTTTCTACTTGTTGTTTTGCATGTTGCTCTTGAGTTGTTTGATGTTTGACATGTTTATTATCTGTTGGAATTTTTATTTTCATTCCAGGCATAATCATATCCGGACTTGCGATGTGGACATTAATACTTTTTAATTGTTCAAAGTCTACACCATATTTATTCGCAATTTCCCATAACGTTTCACCTTTTTGAACGATGTGTATTTTCAAAACATATTCTCCTTTCAACTTAACTAGGCTTTCATCTACACTAATGTATGCAAAAGGCTAAAAAATGTTGATAGGAAATTAAAAAAGCCATCGATAACGATGACCTTTTTATTACGTATTCATTTGGTAAACGGGATATGAACCGAGAACTTCCATTTGACAATTCAATGCTTCTAATTCGGCTTTAACACCAGGAAACAATACATCATCCATCGGTTGATTGACATCGATTATAAAAAAGTAATTACCTAACCCTGTTTTCATCGGCCGTGATTCGATTTTTGACAAGTTCATTTTCCGCCAGGCAAAGGCAGCTAATACTTGATGTAATGCCCCTGCATAATCACGGGGTAATGTAACGAGCACAGTTGTTTTATGACCTGTTTTTTCATGATTAATTTTAATTGAACCATTTTCTTTCGCTAAAACAGCAAAACGTGTATGGTTGTTTGGAAAGTCGTGTACATTTTTTTCCTTTATGTGTAAGTCATATTCTTTTGCTGCCAGTTCATTACCAATCGCAGCAATATTTTCCTTTGACTGGCTGACAAGTTCTGCCGCTCGCCCCGTCGATTCACTAAAGCGTAACTCCGCCTGTGGCAACTGCTTATGTAAATATTGATGACATTGCGCAATTGCATGACTATGGGAGTATACGACTTCAATATCTGCTAATTCACCGGTTGAGTTTTTATTAACTAATAAATGTTGTCTAATTGGAACAACAATTTCAGCAACAATCGGTAACCTTGCTTCATGGATTAAATAATCAATCGTTAAATGTACCGTCCCTTCTATTGCATTTTCCAAAGGGACAACCCCGATATCTATTTCATCGTTCCATACAGCATCAATACAGGCGGGAATCGTCGAAAACCCAACATATTGCTCCCCATTAAACGCTGTATCGACTGCTAATTTTGTAAAAGTTCCTTTTGGCCCTAAGTATCCCACTTTTTGACGACTCACTAAAACTTCCTCCTCTGTTATGTCCCAGAACTAAGCATATCAACACGTTCAACAAATTCCAAATGCTTTAGCGTATGAATAAGTTTATCTATATCTTTGTTAATCGCAGAAACATCTAACGATAAAGTGACGTTAGCCTTTCCTTGAATAGGAATTGTTTGGTGAATTGTTAAAATATTACAGCCTGCTTCTGCAACAATTTTTAATAATTTGGACAATGTTCCCGTACGATCTTCAATGTGAAAAAACAATGTAATAATTTTTTCTTTAACAAGTGTTTTAAATGGATAAACAGTATCTTTATATTTATAATATGCACTTCGCGATAAGTCAACTTTTTGGACTGCTTCATTAATTGTTTGTGCAGTACCATTTTCTAACAATTGCTTAGCTTCAATTGTTTTGCGCATCGCTTCTGGTAAAACATCATGACGAACTAAATAAAATTTCCCCGCTCGTTCTTTCATTGCTTCACCCTCGTTAATAAATTATTCAACAAACTCAAATTCAAAGTTTAAAATTCGAACAATATCGCCATCTTCCGCACCGCGCTTACGTAACTCTTCATCAACACCTAAAGTACGCATTTGTCGAGCGAACCGTTGCACAGCTTCATTATGAGTGAAGTCTGTCATCTTAAACAACCGCTCGATTTCTTCGCCTGATAAAACGAACGTTCCATCAGACTCACGATGAATAGTAAAGGGTCGTTTTGCTTCTTTATGACGATAAACGACATGATCTTCTTCTGTCGGTAGTTGTTTTGGTTTTGGAATTTTTTCTAATTGATCAGCTATAGCAAATAATAGTTCACGTATACCAGAACGTGTATAGGCTGAAATAGGATATATTGGAATATCCTTTGACAATTTTTCCTTAAATTGTTGTAACAATTCCGGTGCATTCGGCATATCCATTTTATTAGCTGCAATAATTTGTGGCTTCTTAGCTAAAGTAGCGTCATATTCACTTAATTCAAAATTAATTTTAACATAATCATCATAAGGATCGCGGCCTTCGCTCCCTGCCATATCAATGACATGAACGATAATTCTTGTTCGCTCCACATGTCTTAAAAACTGATGACCTAAACCGACTCCCTCATGAGCTCCTTCGATAAGACCCGGTAAATCAGCGATGACAAAACTACGGTGATCGTCTGTTTCAACGACTCCTAAATTAGGTGATAAGGTTGTGAAATGATAATCAGCAATTTTTGGCCGGGCTGCACTAACAACTGATAATAATGTTGATTTACCAACGCTTGGAAAACCGACAAGTCCAACATCAGCGATTAATTTTAACTCTAAAATAACTGAAAACTCTTTACCGGGCTCACCATTTTCCGATAAATGAGGTGCAGGATTTTTTGATGTAGCAAATTTAATATTGCCGCGTCCGCCACGACCACCTTCAGCGATGACTGCCTGTTGTTCATGTTCAACTAAATCAGCGATGAGCGCTCCTGTTGATTCATCAATTACAACGGTTCCTGGTGGTACAGGGACGATTAAAGGTTCAGCATCTTTACCGTGCTTACCTTTACTCATACCATTTTCACCATTTTTCGCTTTTAAGTGACGATTGTAGCGAAAATCCATTAACGTATTTAAACCTTCATCAACTTCAAAAATAATGTCGCCACCTTTACCACCATCACCACCTGCCGGACCACCCATTGGAACATATTTTTCACGGCGAAAGGCAACGATTCCATTTCCACCATTTCCACTTTTAACATTTATTTTTACCCGATCAATAAACATTCTCATTCACCTCCGTTATGAAAAAATTATATCAAATGACGTTTTACATTGCATAAATTATGTCATTCGAACAAATTTAATACTTGAATCAATCTCATAATTCATCGATTTAAAAAAATATACAAAATCAAAATTTTATATTTCACCTAAATTTCAATAAATTCAATCAACGGCTAATTTTAAAGCATTATAAATAAGCGTGACTATATCGTAATGAACTTTAGCTCTTTGTCCCGTACGATAACATACGTTATTCAATTGAAAAACTCTCTAAGATATGCATTTACACGTTCCACCGCTGTGCGTCGTTTAAAGTTATTTTTCAATGATAAGGAGTCCCGGACTGGGACTTCAAAGTGAGTGGGACGGCATCATCAATAATAAAAGTCTTCTTTGGTCTTTGGTCGCTTGATGAATCAATATATCTTGGACTTCTTCCAAAACATTTGATTCGCTAAGTTTGGTAAGTAACCTTGAATATGATGTCTCAAATGGCATAGCATCTGAAACAAGAAAACTGCAGTTTGGCTTAAAAGCAAGTTCATCATTTAATCATTGAAATTCGCTCAACATAGCGAAGGAAAATGGAAATAATTATCGCTGGATAGTCTAATTCCGTCGATGAACCTAATCGAGATTGTTTACTTACTTTTACATAAATTAAATTCATATTAATCACAGTAATAATTGAATCATATTTTTGGGTGGGTTGCATGTCGTATAGTTCCTCAATGCTAAAAAAACACTTGTCGTATAATGATTATAGGAAGTATTTCACCAATCCTTTTGGATAGTCTTTGCTAACTACCATTATATAAGATTTGGGGAGGCACTTTCTTTTTTGTACTTTAAAACCCTTGCCCCGTTAGGGCTAAGAATTATGAATTTCACTCACTTGTAAATAATAAATAAAAAACTCCAATCGGTTGTTGATTGGAGTCTTACCTAGCTATTCACTTATTCGGCAATCGTATAAACACTTACTTTACGACGGTCTTTTCCTACGCGTTCATATTTAACAACACCATCGACTTTTGCATAAAGTGTATGATCTCTACCTAAACCGACGTTCGTACCTGGGAAAATTTTCGTCCCACGTTGACGGAAAAGAATCGACCCACCTGTTACGACTTGTCCATCACCGCGCTTTTGACCGAGTCGTTTGGCATGGGAATCACGACCGTTTTTCGTACTTCCGCCCCCTTTTTTCTGAGCGAAAAACTGTAAATTTAAACGTAACATTCGTTGCACCTCCTATATGTTTTTAATTTGTATATGTTCACTATAATCACGTTCGATCGTTTGTAGTGAAACAATCATCCCTTCAAGCAAAAGTTGGACATTTTGTTGTCGTTCTCTCTCTTTTATTAGGGGAAGTTTAACATGCAAATATCCACCTTCTTTATCCGCTTGATCGATGATTAGATTTTTCTCACATAATGCTATAATTGCGTTAACCGTACCGAATGTAACCGCAGAAACACCTGCACAAACTAAATCATAACCATAAGGTCCGCTGTTCGCATGACCAGAAACGGTAAATGAATGAATTTGTTTATTCTTTCCTCGTTCAATCGTTACGGTAATCATTTATCGTCACCCAAATTAAGCATTAATTTTTTCAATAACTAACTTTGTGTAAGGTTGACGGTGTCCTTGCTTACGGCTATAGTTTTTCTTAGGCTTATACTTGAAAACAGTAATTTTTTGGCCACGTCCATGACGTTCAACTTTAGCTGTAACTGATGCTCCATCAACATACGGGTTACCAACTTTAACCGCTTCACCACCGACAAAAAGAACATCATCAAAAGTAATCTCTTCATCAATGTCAGCTGCTAATTTTTCAACAAAAATTTCTTGACCTTCAGTAACTTTAATTTGTTTACCACCAGTTTCAATAATTGCGTACATAAATTGCACCTCCTATTTACTATAGACTCGCCATGCAGGTCCTTTGCTTACCAAAGTGTTCTTACCTGTTCTGAGCGGTTGTAGCACGGGTGCTACAAGATTAACGTATAGATAATAACAC
>Ga0079225_10001844_pt1 | contig 12046 bp, 9 predicted proteins | sample Poulit2012_FD_76344 | JGI IMG/M metagenome (GOLD analysis project Ga0079225, IMG submission 76344) | Agricultural soil microbial communities from Georgia to study Nitrogen management - Poultry litter 2012 | ecosystem: Environmental > Terrestrial > Soil > Agricultural land | place: USA: Georgia...
AAATGAACTTGTGGATGAGCTCGGCTCATTAGAAGATACGATTGCTATGATGGAAGAAGATTACGGTTGGGATGATTCCCTGGTAGTACAATATGGAGCAAGTTTTGCATTTGATTCATTTTTTGGAATGCAAGCTAAAAATATATTTGGAAAAGAACAAGATTTATTCCAAGTACAAGACTTGCTAAGAGAATCGAACGCTCCACGAGCTATGTATTTATATTCTGAATAAGGGGGTGCCGTCATGGATGACACGCAAGACGTTGTATTGACGAGAGAAGAAGAACATAACGAACGCCCAGCCGGTTTTTGGATGCGTTTTTGGGCATATACTGTAGATCTAATTATTGTATGGAGCGTGAATGGGATCCTTTTAAGTCCGTTAAAATTTGTTAATGATGGCGCTCCAGTGGATATTGGTTTTTGGACGTTGGCAGGGATTATGAGCACAATCATTTTATATTTGTATTTCGTGCTCATGACGAAATTTTATGGTCAAACGGTTGGAAAGATGATTTTTGGTCTCAAAGTCATTCGCAAAGACTATGAATCATTAAGATGGAGTGACCTACTTTTTAGAGAAGTGGTCGGCAGATTTTTATATCGTGTTATTGGTATATTAACACTGCTTTATGTCGTTGTAGCTTTTGATCCTTTAAAGCAAGGGATTCATGATATGATTGGCGACACTCGAGTTATTCACGCCCGCTAGCAACGGCCATTCACAAAATATAAAATCCGAACATACTCGAAGCATTTAAAATGAACTTCGAATATGTTCGGATTTTTTCGTTCATTCTTAAGACGGAGAGAAAATCCAACTTAGGTGTCTTAACGAGTTTTTGTGTTTGAGGTAGTCTTGTTATATCAAATTAATTTTGATTTTTTCAAAGATGATGAATCCTTTTTGAAATTTTAACGTAAGAATGAGCAGTAATTAAATAAAATGAAGGGAGTTGGTGGTTATTTTTAGGTTTCTACTCAAACGAAAGATTATTGTCGGACTCTTTGTGTCATTTATTTTGATATTTGGATTGTATTCATTTATGAAGTTAGATAAAGAACTTTTTCCGAAAATAACGTTTGACCAGGCTATGGTTTTAATTGAAACGGACGATATGCCTGCAACAGACGTGGAAAAGATGGTAAGTGAACCAATCGAGAAAGCTCTCGATGATATAGAAGATGTCGATAATTACGAATCATCATCGACTATTGGAAATAGCGTTTTTTCCATTATGATGAAGCAAGATAAAGGGGAAGAGGTTACAAAAGAAATTGAGAGTACAATAACAGGAATGCAAGATCAGCTACCCGGTGTCAGCGACATCACTGTTATGCAAGTATCAACAGAAAATCCATATGAATTTAATATAAATGTCTCTGGTGAAAGCATTCAAGAAATGAGTGACTTTTCATCAAATATATTAAAACCGCGACTTGAATCACTGCCGGAAGTTCGTGAAGTGGCGCTAGCAGGATTAGAAGAAAAAGAAATAATTGTCAAATTAAAAAGTGAAAAATTAATTGAATTTGGCATTCAGCAGGAAGATGTTATACATACAATTCAACAAAATAACGTTAATGAATCTATTGGTGAATTTGAAAATGATAAGGATTCAACAATACGCTGGAACACGACATTAGAAACAGCAGACGATATAAAAGAAATTCAACTCCAAACATCTGAAGGCCTTAAGTCGATAACTGATATTGCGGATGTAGAAGAGGAGACTAGCGAACAAGCACAGTTAGCGTGGAAAAACGGTAATCCCGATTTTATCCTTGTGCAAATTGGTCGCTCAAACGGTGCCACTCAGATTGATATGACAGAAGCTGTAAGAGCGGAAGTCGAAGCAATAAAACAGGAAGACCTTCAAGATAATCTTAAAATAGAAGAAATTGCTGCGCAAGCTGATTATGTATCAAATGCTATTGACGGTGTATCCGGAAACATAATTATTGGTGGGCTGATTGCGATTATTGTGCTCATGCTCTTCCTAAGAAACACAAGGGCGACATTAATAGTCACACTTTCAATTCCCTCTTCAATATTACTAACCATTTTAACGATGGGTGTCATGGATATTAGTTTGAACTTAGCAAGTTTGATAGGACTAGGGCTTGGAATAGGGATGATGGTTGATGCTTCAATTGTAGTTCTCGAATCCATTTATAAGAAAAAAGAACAAGGTTATCCCAATGTGAAAGCAGTGATTGACGGGACAAAAGAAGTGGCTACAGCAGTCATCTCATCAATGCTAACAACGATTGTTGTCTTTCTGCCCATCGCAATATTAGATGACGATATTGGAAAAGTTGTTTTTACATTAGCAATCGTGGTGGCTATCACACTCATAAGTTCCATGCTCATCTCGTTTACGCTAATTCCGGTTATGTCAGAAAACTTTTTAAAGCTTAAAAAACGTAAACAAAAGAACATTAGCAGAGCTAAAAAGATAGGACTGATAGAAAAATACGGTAATATACTTCGATGGCTAACAAAGAAAAAACGCCGTCGGTTCAGCGTGATCAGTTTATTTATTATCGTGTTTATTAGTTCGTTTTTCTTGCTAACTAAGATTCCAATGTCGGTAATGCCAGATATTTTCGATCGTTATTCTGAACTTATTGTTGATCTTGATACTGGTGTCACCCCCCAAGAACGGGCTGAAATTGCTGAAGCAGTTGATAAGAAAATAAAAAAGGTTGATGATGTAGAAACAAATATTGTGATTGATAATATTGATAGTCTCGTAACCATAATAAATATGACACCTGAAGAAGAAAAAACGGCCGAACAACATGAGATAAATGAAAATATTTTGCGTGGCTTGCGGGAATTAGAAGATGATTATCCAATATTAAGTATAAGTACAACGACGGAAGAGGGTAGCTCATTTCCTGTTCAACTCGAGGTGTCTGGTGATGATTTTGATACACTTCAAACTTTAGGCAACGACTTAGCTGATAAATTGCAGAAAATCGAAGGCATCAGTTTTACAAAGTCTGAAGCGAATGAACTAGATGAAGAGATGGCTATTGTGCTTAACCGTAAACAATTAGAGAAAGATGATCTATCTACTGAAGCGATTTATCAACAAATGCATGGTTTGTTTGCAAAAGTTCCTATCGGTGACGTTCTAAAGAATCAAAAGACAACACCAATATTCCTTGAAAATGATGTAACTATTGGAGAGAGTGACGATTTATTAGCACATGAAATAATGACACCGCATGGAAAAGAGGAGCTTTCAAAATATATAGCACTTGAAAAAGTGTCTGCTCCAACACAAATTGATCGAAAAGATGGTACCCGTTATATACGAGTTCTTGCAGATATTGAAGGACGTGACTTAGGATCGATTAATCGTGATATACAACAACTTATTAAAGATTTTAAGACTGACGAGGGCTATTCAGTTGCTGTCAGTGGAGATTTACAGCAGCAACAAGACATGGCAACAGATTTATTAGTTATATTTGGGATATCATTATTTCTTGTTTTTGTAGTTATGGCTATTCAATTTAACAGTCTAAAACATCCTTTAATCATTTTATCGATCATTCCGCTGACTATAACTGGAGTGCTTGTAGGTCTCTTTATCACTCAGAAAGACTTAAATATCATGTCTGGCATTGGTGTGATTATGCTCGTCGGGATTGTTCTTAATAACGGGATATTGCTAATTGATCGAATCAAACAGCAAAGAAACAATGGCATGGATGTGGATGATGCGATGGTAGATGCTGGTAAAGATCGGATCCGTCCAATCTTCATGACAACATTGACGACTGTTGGTGGCATGCTCCCTCTTGCATTTGCAACAGGTGCATCGAGTGGGTATCAATCACCTTTAGCTGTGGTTATCATTTCAGGGCTTTTGTTTTCAACATTCATCACCTTACTGCTGATCCCTGCCATTTATTTAACATTTGAAGATATCGGCAATGGCTTGAAAAAACTTTTTAGCCGAAAAAAGAAAGTTGAAATAATAGAGAAAGAAGATATGCATGCTTAGGGAACAGCATTTCTATTGGAGAGTCACCACAAGTTGGTGACTCTTGATTTTTGATTTAATAACGGTTGTTATTCATAAATATCTGAACTATAATAAAAGAAAGAATATTCACTTATAAACAGTCACCAAAAATAATGGGGTGATTAAATGGAGATGAACCAATATATTGATCTTGATAAGCAGTTGGAGCGAGCGCGGCGAAACACATTAGGCGATGTCCTTACAAGAACTAGAGATCGGACGCCAAATAAGTTAGCACTGACATACAAAGATAAACAAAAAACTTATGCTGAACTGGATGACTTAGTGAATCAAACAGCACATGGGTTCCAGGAACGTGGGATGGAAAAAGGAGACATGATCACCGTCATGTCTAAAAATAGCTTAGATTTTGTTATTACAAAATTTGCCTTAGCCCGTTTGGGTGCAGTTATGATTCCAATTAACTACATGCTTTCAGTAGAAGATGTGCAATATATTTTGGATCATGCGGAAGTAAGTGGGTTCATCGCTTCAGAGGAATATGTCCCTCTACTAGATGCAGCCACAGGGAGGCTGAATATCAAACATCGTTATATCATGGACACCCTATCAATACCGGATAAAATTGATTCACACGAAGAATGGCAAACATTAGAAAGCGTCCGAGAAGGGCACTCAACTAGCTTTTTTGAAGCAGCTTTAGAAGACGATGACCTAGCTCAAGTGTTATATACAAGCGGAACTGAATCAAGGCCAAAAGGTGTGATGCTAACCCATAAAAGTATATTGAGTGAATATGTCAGTTGTATTATAGATGGAGGAATGGAAGATCGTGATGTTTTCATCCACGCATTGCCCTTTTACCATAGTGCTCAACTCCATGTGTTCTTGGGCCCAAGTATTTATCTAGGCACAAGCGGTATAATTCTTGAAGCAGCAAATCCAGAGCGTATTTTAGAGACAATTGAAAAGGAGCAAGCCACCCAACTCTTTTGTCCGCCAACTGTTTGGATTGCATTACTTCGACATCCTGATTTTGAGAAAAGGGATTTATCCAGCCTGGAAAAATGTTATTATGGGGCCGCCATCATGCCAAGAGAAATATTAAAAGAACTTTCCGAGCGCTTGCCTAACGCACGATTTTGGAACTTTTATGGACAGACGGAAGTGGCTCCTTTAGCAACAGCTCTAAAGCCAGAAGACCAATTGCGAAAATTAGGTTCAGCAGGAAAACCGACGATTAATGTTCAAACAAAAATAGTCGACGACGAAGGAAATGAGGTTACACGTGGTGATATTGGAGAGATTGTTCACCGAACTTCACATGCCATGAAAGGTTATTTATATGATCCTGAAAAAACAGCAGAAGCCTTTAAGGATGGTTGGTTTCATAGTGGTGATTTAGGGACGATGGATGATGAGGGATACGTGACGATTGTCGATCGGAAAAAAGATATGATTAATACAGGCGGTGTCAATGTTTCAAGTCGAGAGGTTGAAGAGACAATTTATGAAATGGACGGGATTGCTGAAGTTGCGGTTATTAGTATACCAGACGCGTACTGGATTGAAGCAATTGCGGCCATTATAGTTTTGAAAGATAAAGCAGTCCTTACAGAGGAAAAGGTTATTGACTTTTGTAAGAGTCAATTATCGTCTTTTAAAGCTCCGAAATATGTTTATTTTACCGAAGATCTACCAAAGAATCCAAGTGGAAAAATACTGAAGCGATCATTAAGAGAACAATATGAAAGCCGAAATTAGTATGAAAGAAAACCCGAAGTCTAAGTAAGATGCTTCGGGTTTTTGATTTTAGCAATGTTATTAACGGATATGTTTAACATCATAACCTTCATCTTCTAAAATTGAAATGACGCTAGGTTCTTCGATGAGATGTAGTGATCCTACAATAACCAAGTATGTTATATCTTCCCCTGAATCTAGATAGTCAATGATTTGATCACTCATATTGTTATTACGTTCATCATTTAAGGCGTTCATAAAAGTCTGTTCTTCCTTACTCATTTCACTATCATCGTCTGTTGTTGTATATTCAAGCATCTTCTTTAAATCTCCATCTGTGTATAAAGAAAACATTTCTAACATGTTTTCTTCATAATGATCCATTTCTTCAATAGAAGATTTTAAAAGTTCAACTTGTAAGTCTTCAGAAGTATCGGCGAAAATAGCGAGCTGTTCTTCAGCAGTTTCTAAAGCTGTTATCTCTTTATCATCATTTTGAGCTCTTGATAAAAAGTAGTCATCAACCCCATGGATATATCCTGCTTCCTGCATAATAAGTGAACTAATAAGATTAGATAACAGCCAAGGTTTATAATGCTCCAATTCACTTGGCAAACCGTGGTCGTTTAAAAAAGATGAAACGTCATCATATAAATCAGCTGGAATATGGTCTTCAATCGTCGTTCCATCTTGATATGTACCTAATTCATCATAGAGTGTCATCATTGATTGAGTGGATATGTCTTTGGGATGTATTTCCGGAACAATCACATCAGCTTCCTTATAGATACTTTCTATTTCGTCGTTCATAGGATAAAAATCTCTTGGTCCTGCATGAATTGTTCCTTGTAAATAGACGGTAGTATTTCCGTGCTTCACTTCCCATAAAAAACCACCAGGACCATCGGCTTCCTTCATAGTAAGCACTTTTACGCCATCATCCCATAAGAACTTGAGCCGCTGATGTTGCTTTTTATCTAGGTTATTTCCAATTAGGTTAACGTATTCAATATCATTTAACTCACGTAATGGCGACACGTCTTCAATTTGATTATTTTCCAAGTTGACTTTTTCTAAGGAAACAAAAGCTTCAATCCCTGAAATATCTTCAATTTTTGCTTCTGCTAAGTCCAATTCAATGACGTCGTTAACATCTGACTCTTTAAGTTCGCCCTCAGACTGATTTAATTCTGTTCTGACGGCTTCTTCAAAGTGCTGATCAGAAAAGTTTACAACTTCGTCTGACTGACACGCTACTATAAATGTAGAAAACAAAATAAAAATAAGGCTAATCTTTAATCTTTTCACATTACTTGCCCCTTTTTGTTAAGAATTGAATACAGATTACATACGAACTAATTTTATAATAGTTCCCAACGACTTATTTCCAATCTTGCCTTAGTTCTTTGATAAACGCAACTGACATAGTATTTTGGTTTGGATAAAAGACTCGTTTAGAGAAATAATATTAAATGGAGGTGTTTAAAATGAGTGATAAAAAGAATAACTGGAGTAAAAAGAAAGTAAACTCAAGTGTGAATCCTCAAGGATATAGTGAAGATGAAGCTGATCAAAGTCCAACATCTCAACTGGAACAAAGAGCTAAGAAGAAAAACACTAAAATATAGGCTAAATCACGATAATGAAAGAAGGTTATTTGATGAATACACTTCTTTATTTGAAAGAATCGATTGCGAATTATACAGAAGACAATAAAACCGGGCAGCACATTTATAATAAATTAAACAGTGAAGATTACTATGATAAAGAAAAGTTTATTAATGATCTGAGTGAGGAAGATGTTGTTTATTTAAATCATGTTTTGAAAAAAGAAATGAATTATGCTCGGAATGCCTATGATGAAACACGTGAAAAGCAACTCAACGAGATTTATCAGTATTTATATTAAATAGGCAAATATATCCATTGAATTTTATCAGCAATCGTAGTAATATAATTTTAGAAGCTGCGATGCTCGTATTTTATTAAGTTTTAACCTCTAATTAGTTAATAGGGAGTTTTATATCGAAGCTGGAATGTCGTGCCGTCTGTAGAACGGAAGACAGGAAGGTTTCTGCAGACACCCACTTTGTAGAAGTGGGGGTTTAAAACTTTTTATTCCTGATACGGCAATTGTGGCTACTACCTAATAATATGAATTTAACAAAACCAGTCTAATATTAGACTGGTTTTTTTGGTTTTCATTATGATTTCAGCCTATAACTAACAGTAATCAACGTTGATTTGTATAATGTATTTTAATTTTTTGAATAATAATGTAAGCTAATTTTAGGAGGGATAGAATGGAATATAAAATCAAAGTCATTGATCATATACAATTAGCCGCCCCCATTGGTGGGGAAGAAAAAGCGAGAGAGTTTTACAAAGGTATTTTAGGTTTTGAAGAAGTGGATAAACCGGAAACCTTAAAACAAAATGGTGGTGTTTGGTTAAAAGCAGGGAATGTTCATATCCATATTGGGATTGAAGAAACTTTCGTACCGGCAAGAAAGGCCCATCCTGCGATTGAAGTAGAAAATATTGAAGCATTTCGACAAGTTTTATTGGACAAAGATATAGATGTCATTGTTGATGCTCGTCTACCAGGGGCTAATCGTTTTTATATTTATGATTGTTTTGGAAATCGAATTGAGTTTTTGGAATGGCTGTAGATTAAAATAATTTTTTAGTCATTTTATTAAAAAATATCAATATATATGATGATGGGTGTAAAATTAGTTAGACGCATTTTGAATGTTAAATTACATATTTTTATGGTATGCAGTGAAGGATTTGTCTCTCCATCCATTGAATAAATGTTTCATTGATGAGAATTATTGTAACCGAATTGTAATAAATCGCATGAATACAAAGGGGAAGCTATTTTCACTTAAAGTAGGCGGAATATTACCAAAATCAAGTTGAATTTAATTCTAGTTTATAATACAATAACAGACGAGTCGCAAGTGGCCGCTTGCGACTCAGACAGTCGTGCAAGGCAGGCGACTTCATTGAGAGTGAAAAAGGTAATTATCCCTGTTCTCTTTTTGTGTGACAGGGATGGTTACTTTTTTTCACGGCTAGTGACGATCAACAATACCAATGTCGAGAATGCAATCATTAATTCAATCGTCTTTTCAATTGGTATCACATGCTTCAACCCCTTTCTTTGGGAATTTGAAGCCACCGTTTCTCAGATAACCTTAAGTCTTTTTTGACCTCACATTTCCTGTCCACTACATTATACTACAAGAAAAGTGTCGAATGTCCAAATTTACAGAAAATGGTTCGTTATGACCAGAAGTAGATCTGTGTTTAAAAATGATTAGAACAAATGGTTTAGATCAAAATTTAAAACAAAGACTATAAGAGCGGTATGTATATAAATAAGTTTAACCTACCAACTTTAGGCTGGACGGTCTAAGGTTTTTTTATTTAATTAAAAAGTCTTAGAAAGGTTAGTTAATAAGCGAAGAGAGGTACATACTAAATAGTGCAGTCTTTGTAATTGAGAGTAATAAATTATTTTGCTATGATTATATACTAACTATAGAAAGTGAATGGTAATTTATTTAGTTACTTTATAAGAATTTATAAAATGGATTGGATGTTAATTATGAAAAATAGTTGGAACATATTTTCAAAAGATATCAAAAACATAGGAACAAACTGGGTAGCGGCAATAATTATCGGTGGATTGATTTTATTGCCTTCCCTCTACGCTTGGTTAAACATAAAAGCGTCTTGGGATCCTTATGGGCAAACAGATCAAATTCCTATAGGAGTAGTGAATGAAGACGCTGGCGAAACCGTTTTGGATGAGGATATTAATGTGGGAGATACGTTGGTTGATACCTTAAAAGAAAATGATTCGATGCAGTGGCACTTTGTCAGTAAAGACTTAGCAATAGATAAACTAGAAAATGGAGATTACTTTGCTGTTATTGTTATCCCTGATGATTTTTCAAAAAACCTAGGTACGGTAATAAATGCTCATCCTGAAAAAGCGCATGTGGAGTATTATGTGAACGAAAAATTAAATGCTATAGCTCCGAAAATCACTGAAAAAGGTGCCAGTGTCATTGTAGAGGATGTCAGTAGTGAATTTATATCGACGGTCAATGGGGTTATTTTTGATATATTTAATAATATTGGGCTTGAATTAGAAGCTGATTTACCTGATATTGAACAGTTTGAAGATTATATATTTACAATAGAAAAGAAATTGCCTGAGATTCATGAAACGTTAAAAGGAACACTATCAGATGCTGATGAAGCAAGCGGTATAGTTTCAAAAGCTCAAAAAGAGATTCCCAAAGTCAAAGATGTTGTCGGGAACGGAATGACAACAATTGATGAGACGAATGAGTTTTTAGGAAAAGCCGAACAACAAATAAACGAGATGGGACCAAAAATAAAAGAAGATTTAGCTAAGGCGCAAGAGACGGTTGCTAAATTTAATACACTGCTTGATGATGTTGATTCAACTGACATTAATTTTGATGAAGGGCGAGCATTAAAAGAAAGACTAGGAGAAAAAGTTGATGAGTCACTCGAGTTTCTAAATGATGTGGAAACAACACTTGAAGCAGTTTTAGAGCAAATGCAGAATGCGGATGAACCCGATCAGGACCAAATTGACAGAGTTGGCGAAGCAATCGACAAAGTGCAGCATATTCAAGCCGTACTCAATGAGGGACGTGAAAACACCGAAGAACTCGATCAATTCATCGATGAAAAAAAAGGTGAAGTCGACGAGATATTCGCCAATATCAAGGAAATTTCTGAAAATGCCGGCACAGGATTAGATGAACTCGTCAAAGAGTATAATGAGTCGATTGAACCGACTGTATTAGAAGAGTTGACCAAGGCTCAAAATACATTATCTGAGGGTAAAGATATTTTAGTCGACATCCAATCAACAATTCCTGAAGTCGAAAAGTTGCTTAAACGAACAGGTGGCAGCTTAAACGATGGGAAAGGATTGCTTGAAGATGTGTTGGCTGAGTATCCTTATGTGAATGATAAAGTTAATGAATTAGCCAATAAAATTAGAGATGTTAAAGATGAAGCTGATATAAATGAGATTATTGATTTATTATTAAATGATCCGGAAACAGAAAAAGGATTCTTTGCTGAACCTGTTAAACTAGACGAACATTCGCTCTTTCCAATTGAAAATTACGGTTCGGGCATGACGCCATTTTATACTGTTCTGTCTTTATGGGTCGGTGGATTGCTATTAATATCCTTATTAACAACAGATGTCCATCGTCCAGAACCTGAACAATTTAATTCACAAGCCGTTTATTTTGGGAAGCTATTTACATTTGCATTTATAGGTCTTCTTCAAACAATTATTGTTACAACGGGAGATATCTTTCTAATCAATGTGCAAATGGCTAATCCAGTATGGTTTGTTATATTTGGATTGTTTTGCAGTTTAGTATTTATTACCATTATTTACACCCTTGTTTCTATATTTGGTGATGTTGGAAAGGCGCTTGCAATCGTTATGCTCGTCTTGCAAATTGCCGGTTCAGGTGGAACCTATCCAGTTGTTCTGTTGCCGAAGTTTTTCCAAACGATTAGTCCGTTCCTTCCTTTCACATATGCTGTTGATATTATGCGCGAAGCTGTGGGTGGAATAGTTTGGAGTAACGTGATATTCGATTTAATCATCCTTGCTTTCTTTGGCTTAATCGCGATTCTTTTTGGCACCCTTTTAAAGAAACCAATTAATAAGCATACAAATAAACTTGTCGAAAAATCCCAAGAGTCCGGGGTCTTTCACTAAAATTATTTAGTAAAATAAAGATAGGGATAGGTCTTATTTTCAAGAAATACCATTAAATTCATAAGACTGATTCCCTTTTTTCTTGTATAATAAAGATAAGTAAGTATACAAGGAAGTGATTAAACTGAAAAATAAGAAATGGTTAAAGATTGGGATAGGCTTTGTTGCTATTCTTTTAATTATAGATATTATTGCTAGTTTTTATTTTTATAATTTAGCAATTGACCGTGGACCAAAAGACTTTCTACAAGGTAATTCGGATTTAGAAGTGTCCGCTGAGGCCATGGATGTTTTCTTAGACGGTGATTGGCACCAGTGGAATGAGAAACAACAATTTGAAGAACTCAACATGACATCTTATGACGGTTTAAATTTAAAGGGATACTTTTTAAAGGCTAAGGAACCAACAAATAAATTAGTTGTGTTCGCTCATGGTTACCTTGGAAGGGCTAGCGACATGTCTTTATTCGGGCAACATTATTATGAGGATTTAGGTTACAAT
>Ga0079225_10001845_pt1 | contig 12043 bp, 10 predicted proteins | sample Poulit2012_FD_76344 | JGI IMG/M metagenome (GOLD analysis project Ga0079225, IMG submission 76344) | Agricultural soil microbial communities from Georgia to study Nitrogen management - Poultry litter 2012 | ecosystem: Environmental > Terrestrial > Soil > Agricultural land | place: USA: Georgia...
CGAGTCTGATGTTTCAGAGGACGAAGACGGTCCGGCTGTTTCAGAAGAGAAAAAGGATATACTGCAGAAAAAATTCGACGGAATGGAAAACAACCCATTTATTGAATCGATTACTCCGGAAAACGATTCTTATTCAGAAATTGTCGTAGTTGTCGATGAAAATGCACAAGGTATGTCAGCAGAGGCAGTGAGATCGAAAATGAGGGGAATGGGGAAATCCATCCGGGAAGCGACTGCAGGAGTTGTTCATGATGGAGATGGAAGTCTTCTTCCTATCACCACTTTCAAAAATAAAGACAATGATGTGATCGCTGAGTATGACAGCAGGGAAAGGGAATCTGATATTACTTTCCATTGATATGCAGTCAAAGTGTCGGACATGCTCACATGACTGCACTGCGATTATCTATAGAATAATAAATGACCGCTCACAAAAGGGAGATCGCCATCCTGGAAAGTGAGGGGTCTTTTATTTGTTGAATCATATATTCGAGGTCCGTACTGACTTTTTCTGCGGGTGTATGGCCCGGAATAAGGGATGACAGGTATGGACAGTATATGGTTGTGTCAGCATAATCCATGGAATCTTAGATACTTCTCAATTAAATATTCAGATTTTAGCAATAATACTGTATGATTGATTTAAAGCATATTTAGGGGCAGGAGTGAAAAGGGTGAGACTCTTATTATTTATAATATTGAGTGGCATCATCCTCGGTGGATGTAATCAGGAACAGCAGGCGGAGGATGAGAGTACAAGCGGGGAACTGGCATCTGAAGAGAATACTGGGGAAAATAGTGAGACAGAGGAAGAAGCTGCAGAGGAATCGGACAATCAGTCCGAATCTGAAGAGGAGACAGAAGATAGCAGCGCCGAAGGCAACGGTGATTCGGTAGAGAGCGAGGAGGAGCCGCCGGAGGATCTTCTGGGCGGCATGTCTTTCAAAGAGGGATACTGGATAAACTACAAGGGTGAGGATGATTCCCGTAACCATATGATGCGGTCGGATTATATCAATTATAATCCGGATAAGGAATATACCGTTACAGTGGCATCATATGTTTCCTATTATTATGGAGAAGAGTTCATCAAGACCAACAGCTACGGCCACGGCGGGCCCAAGGTCATAGAAAAGGTTCCCGAAGCGGACCGTGTGGTCATCAGTGTCGAAAAGGTGCGGGCGGATGAGCTTGAGTTTTATGATGCTGCAATGGAAGATGCTGTCGAAGACGAGGAAATGAATACGACACCTGAAGAATTTGTCGGGAGAGGCAGGCTCGTCGAGGAGAACCTCTCCGGTCAGATCATGTTCGGCCAGGAATTCCTCTCGGAGGATAACCTGATGCAGGGCGAAGTCATCGATGAGAATGGCAATTTTACAGAGGCAGAGGGTCATGCCGTCACAGAGGAGCTGGAATATGATCCATCAGAAAGTTACGCCATCACCGTACCCGCTTCGATCAGCTACTACAGAGGCAGCGAATTCATAGAGACGGTGGAAATTGAAGAAGCGCCCGCATACATTCCGGTGGTGGACGGCGCGAATTACATCAACATCAGCTTCGATGAAGAGTTCATATACGAGCTGAATATCATTGAAGTGGAATGATGATTGGATTACGCCGGGATTCCTGAAGAGCGGATATTGTACAGTACAGGCGTGAGGAACCGGAGGCGTCACTTCAGCAGCAGGTGCTGGAAAAGAAACGTTTCCCTGAAAAACAGGCGGTATGATGAAAGTTTATATCATCATGATACGCAGTCCCCGGTCAGTTTAGGGGGCTGCATTTTTTAAAACCGGGCATTTATCAGTATTTGCTCCGCCGAAAGTTGTAAATCTCCCTGAAAAATAATTCGTAAGCGGATTCATTTGGTGAGAGGTGTTCTCTTGATATTATTTCCATGTTACGATATATGATGTTGTAATTATTTCGCTTTCCTATATAAATTAAATTATATCTGGACTTTGGATTGAGCCGGCATATTAAAATGCACTCAATACGGGGGTCTTTTTTATTTGTGTTTTAAATTCTGTGTTATTATTCACAAATATGACAGTCCCTGAACCGGATTTACTTTATTTATATAAGAAAACCATTCAATACAAATCTATTCAGGAGGGTTTATCAATGATCAACAAACCAAAGGTCACCCCGGTCTTTTATGTCTCTCTTTCCATAGCATTTGTATTCATTCTATGGGGGGCAATCTTCCCCGCAAATGTTGAGACAGTTCTGGGATACATCAATGACTTCATCTCAAACAAGTTCGGCTGGGTCTATATGCTGGCAATGACAGCTTTCGTCATTTTTGCAGCATTCCTTGTCATCAGCCCTTACGGTAAAATCAGACTGGGCAAGCAGAATGAAAAACCGCAGTACAACTATTTTACATGGTTCTCATTCCTGTTTACTGCGGGTATGGGTGTCGGTCTCGTGTTCTACGGTGTTACCGAGCCGCTTACCCACTATTATAATCCGCCGGTGACAGAGGGCGGAACAGCCCAGGCTTCACAGGAAGCATTGCAGTACACACTGTTCCACTGGGGATTCCATCCATGGGCGGTCTACGCTGTGGTCGGGCTTGCTCTCGCGTACTTCAACTTCAGACATAAGGCACCGCTGCTCATGAGTTCGGCACTGTCTCCGATACTCGGTAACAAATCGAGCGGATGGATGGGTACCGGCATCGATGTACTGGCCGTATTCGGTACGATTTTCGGTATCGCAACATCGCTCGGTCTTGGTGCAACTCAGATTACTGCCGGTCTGAGCTACAGTTTTGACGGGATAGAAAATAACATCCTGACGCAGACGATCATCATACTGATCATAACAGTCGCTTTCGTTGTCTCTGCAACTACGGGTGTCAATAAAGGAATACGCTACCTCAGCATGGGTAACGTGGTCATCGCCATTGCACTGATGGTCTTCGTGTTCATCTTCGGCTCATCCTTACAGATGATCGAGTCATTCATGACGAATACCGGCAACTATATTCAGAATCTGGCAAGTATGACGTTCAATATGAATTCATTCGTCGGGGACAGAAGCTTCCTGAACGACTGGACTCTGTTCTACTGGGCTTGGTGGATTGGCTGGGCTGCCTTCGTCGGCAGTTTCATCGCGCGTGTTTCACGCGGCCGGACCATCCGTGAATTCATCCTGGGTGTTACCGGTGTGCCGGTACTGTTCAGTGCCATCTGGTTTGCCATCTTTGGTGTTGCAGGCATTGAATCCGATAATCTCCTTGGCGGCGGTCTCTACAGCCTCGTCGAATCCCAGGGCAACGAAGTGGCACTGTTCGCCTTCCTGGAAAACTATCCGGCAGCAGCTCTTGTCATGGGTATCGCAGTGTTGCTCATCGCATCATTCTTTGTCACTTCAGCAGACAGCGGTACATTCGTACTCAGTATGCTGACAACAGGCGGCGCACTCAATCCACCGCTTAAAGTGAAGCTGATCTGGGGCGGTGTCCTTGCCGGAACGGCAATCGTACTTCTCTGGTCAGGCGGCCTGAGTGCCCTTGAAATGGCTATGCTCATTGCAGCATTCCCGTTCACATTTGTTGTCATCCTGCTCGCCATATCACTGTTCAAAGCTCTGCGCAACGAACACGATATTCTCGAGCTTGAAAGAAAGCAACTCGTCTATGAACCGGACTACAGGGAACAGACACAAAAAGAACTTGAAGAAAAACGTGTCGCATTCGAAGAGACACTTCCGGACGAAACGGCACCTGACACAGAAGAACCGGAAGACGGGAAATAGAAGTATGCATGAAGCGGCGGCTGACTCTTGTATGAAGAGCAGCTGCCGCTTTTTTCATTGATCATCCAACAGCCCCCTCAGTTTGATTTCAGCATCCTCATCCTCCATCACGTAATCGGTGATGAATCTGGCCGCCCTTTTACGGCTTTCATATGAATAGGGCAGGTCTTCAGTATCATCCACCAGGGAATGATACAGCGTGTAAGGAGTCATCTGTCCGGTTTCAAGCAGATGTCTGTATTTGTCAGCAGTGAAATTATCGATGTTAAAATGACTCCCCGCAAGAATACTTTTGTATGATCGATAGCGCATTATTGACTGGAGTATGATGAGCATCGCGAAATTGTTGAGATAGTGGACAGCGGATTCCGTGTCTTCCAGCCCCTCCTGATGGAAGTGGGAGAGGAGCCGGAAGGCTTTGATCGCATCGTATTTATTTTTATTGTGGATGGTATTTTCAACCTTTTCGCGCAGTACACCTGTGACGACTTCATCTGAAGTTTTTTCAGGATGCGCTCTGTAGTAGTCATAGGCCTCATATACACTGATGTGCCCGTTGAAGTGGAAGTAATCTATGAAATCTGTCTGTTCAAGGAAAGCTCTGCAGTCCTCTTTGACAGTATAGACGCTTTTAAGGGTCTCGTTCCCGAAATCTATGATGTTTCTGTTCTCTGTGATCCTTTCGATCAGTGCACTCTTGTTGCCGGAGACCTTAATACCACTCTGCTTCAGCAGGTTTTTAAGTTCCGGCACTTTCAATTTTTTCAAAGTGACTGAAAGGTCATCATTTCCATAGATGATGCCTTTATTCAAAAGGCTTTCTATCAGATTCCGGGCTTCTGTTCCATATTGAGTCAGCCAGAAGTCGTACATTACCGCTTCGTCATGGGTCCTGCCATTGACAAAATGCATGTACAGTACTTCAACTGCATTCAGTTCCATTACTCCCACATCCTTTAAGTACAGTTTACCCGCATGAAAGTAATGTATGGAATTTTTTATTGTAAAGATGAAAATTTGATTTAGAAAAAATTTTAACAAAGGAGCGGATACGCAAAGATTGCAGGGTCGATTTCCCGGTCTTTCTGCATATTTCTCCATTCCATATTGTAAAATGCCCATGTATGGTGTAAAATTTATAAGGCTAAATTTGGAAATGTTTTTATCACAGGTTCGCAAACTCCCTGTATAAAAAACTAAGGAGATTGATATTATCAAAAACAGAACGCTTGTTTATAATGCCCTGCTTGCGGCAATCTATGTTGCACTGACCGTGATAAACCCCATCGGTACGATGGCGATACAGATCCGGGTCAGCGAGATGCTCGCGGTCATTCCGTTTTTCAACCGTAAATACATTCCGGGGATCATCCTGGGTGTCGGTATCGCCAACCTGTTTTCCGGGCTTGGTGTCCTGGATGTAGTGGTCGGTGTCGGCATTGCTGTCATATCGTATACGCTCAGCCACTTCATTAAAAATGTCTGGATAAACGCGGGACAGTACAGTCTGCTCTGCGGTATCTTTGTCGGTCTGATGCTGTGGATGGTAGCCGGTATCCCATTCTGGTTCAGCTTCGTCACCATTACCATTTCGACGCTGATCACGACTCTTGCCGGTACATTCATATTTGCCAAAATCGGCGACAGGATTCTGCCTGCGCTGAAATAAAGGCTGCCGCAGCCCCCTGAGTCTCATAAGACACAGGGGCTGTTATATTTCCCGGGGAATAGTTATTACTTCAATATCTTCATGGCATCTGCGGCCTGGCGGGCATTCGGGTCTTTTTCATAGCAGTCCTGACTCAGCTTACATGCAATATACAAGAGGGTGACCATGTAAAAAGATGCAGGAGTGATTGCATTTGGAAAATGTGAGCAGCCATATGTTGATTTTCAAAAATCTGGTATATTATACTTTATCAGAAACGATTTAGGAGGCTGTCATGAGAAATATCATAAAAAAATGGTCGGCGGTGGCCCTGTTGCTGCTTGTACTCATCCCGGCTCACGGAATATCGGCAAATACAGAGGAAGAACCGACTGTGGAGGAGTCGGCGGAACAGCCTTCGGTTGAAGAATCGACCGAGCAGCCTCAGGATGAGGAATCCACTGAGGAACCGGAGAACAACTACAGCAATACCGAAGAGGAGTATCCGGAAGACTCCATACCTTCGCAAAATGAACAGCCTCGATACGAGGAGCCGGTTGAGGATTTCTATCAGAGCTATGAGGAACCTGCCGGGGAATATTATGAAGAACCATCTGCAGAGCAGACGGCTGAAGAAACGGTTGAGGAATATACAGAAGAGGTTACTGAGGAAGCGCCGGAGGAGCAGACCGCTGAACCCGAAGAAGAGGCCTATGCAGAACCTGAAACGACCGAGGAACCCGCTGAAGTGACGATCAATCACAAAGAGGCGGAAGTATTTTCCATAACAGGCGAAGTTGTAGAGGGTGACACAGGAATGGAAAATGTTACTGTCATACTTTCGGGAGATGGAGAAAAGGAAGCGGCCACCGATGAAAACGGCACGTTCTCGTTCAAGGAAATGCCTCCTGGAGACTATGAACTGCAGATGGAAGTGCCGGATGGATATACTGCAAAGAAAAAGCCAGTCTGACGATAGAGGACCGGGGCAAGCGGGGAATAACATTTGTGCTGGAGGAAGCTCCTGTGGAAGAGGGTGTGGAAACACATGATCGTGTCATGTCAGGTGCAGATGAATCCCCGAATAATATGCCATTGATTGTAACGGGTGCCGTGCTGCTTGTACTTATGCTGATTTTGTTTGCTGTAAAGGCTTTGAGAAAATAGGAATAGATGTGTTTTAGCCGTCTGCAAAGGCGGCTTTTTATATACAGTCAGTTTTTTCAACCCGGGTTAAACAGAGTGTCCATTACTTTTCACAAGGTTTGTAAGCCTTTACACTACTGTATAGACATGTTATAGTTAAAGCGATATTACTCAAAATAGAAGGAGTGTGGGAGTAATGGCGGTAAACCGTGACGAGGTCAAACAGATAATCGATGCAATCGGCGGGCAGGAGAACGTCAATGCGGCGACACACTGTGTTACGCGGCTGCGCCTGGCTCTGAATGATGAATCCAAAGTGGACAAAGAGAAACTGGATTCCATCGATTTGGTCAAAGGGTCATTCGCAGCGAACAATCAATTCCAGATTGTTATCGGTCAGGGGACGGTCAATGAGGCATTCAAGATTTTCGAAGAGGAGACGGGTAAAGGCGGCGGCTCGAAAGACGAAGTCAAAGCTGCTGCTGCCCAGAAAATGAATCCGCTTCAAAGGTTCATCAAGATGCTGGGGGATATCTTCATCCCGATCCTGCCGGCCATCGTTACAGCAGGTCTTCTGCTCGGTCTGAACAACGTGCTTACCCTGGAAGGTCTTTTCTGGGAAGCTGACTCGGTGATTACACGCTTCCCGGGCATCGAAGGTATCGCGAGCATGATCAACTTCATTGCCGTGGCGCCGTTCATCTTCCTGCCGGTGCTCATCGGCTGGTCTGCGATGAAAGTGTTTGGCGGGAACCCGCTGCTCGGTATCGCACTTGGTGTGGCCCTATGTCATCCGGATCTTGCAAGTCAGTACGGACTCTTCGACAGTGAAGCCGGAGAACTTGCGGATATTCCTACGTGGAATGTGTTCGGACTGGAAATCCAGCAGCTGAACTACCAGGGACAGGTCCTGCCGGTGCTGGTGGCGACATGGGTGCTTGCAAAAGTTGAGCTGTTCCTGAACAAACGTGTACACGATATGTTCAAACTGCTTGTGGTTGCGCCTGTTGCACTTGTTGTTGTCGGTATCCTTACTTATACCATCATCGGTCCGATTACACTGTGGGGCAGTAATATTATCTCGGATAGCATTGTATGGCTATTTGAAAACGCAGGTATCGCCGGTGGTTTTGTGTATGGTCTGTTCTACGCACCACTTGTAATTACAGGGATGCACCATATGTTCCTGGCAATGGATCTGCAGCTCATCGGTACTACCGGTGGAACGTATCTGTGGCCGATCCTGGCGATCTCCAACATTGCACAGGGTTCTGCCGCATTCGGCGCATGGATGGTCTACCGCGGCCAGAAAAAGAAAAAAGAGGAAGGCCTGGCAATGACCTCGGGTATTTCCGGCTGGCTCGGCGTTACTGAACCGGCGATGTTCGGTGTGAACCTGCCGCTTAAATATCCTTTTATTGCCGCAATAATCACTACATCAATAGTGGGCGCAATATTTGGGGCCAACGCCTTGACTGCAGCCAGTGTCGGCGTCGGTGGCGTACCCGGTGTCATCTCGATTACTGACGGCTTCTGGCTGCTGTTTACGATCGGCATGCTGATCGCCATCGTGGTGCCGTTCCTGCTGACACTTCTGTTCTCAAGATTCGTCAAGGATGAAGCGAAAGACATGGTGGACGTAGACTAACTATAAGAAGGAGTTTTTATATTGGCATCCAATGACTGGAGAAAATCAGTTGTTTATCAGATCTACCCGAAATCTTTCAAAGATACGACGGGCAGCGGGGAAGGAGATATTCCAGGTATCATGGAAAAACTGGATTATTTCAAGACGCTGGGTGTCGATTATATATGGCTGACGCCTGTCTATAAGTCTCCGATGAATGATAACGGCTATGATATCAGCAATTATTATGAAGTGAACCCGCAGTTCGGTACGAAAACGGACCTGGAAAACCTGCTTGAGGCGGCACATGGGCATGGTCTCAAAGTGATGATGGATATAGTCATCAACCATACATCCACATCCCACAACTGGTTTGTCGAATCCAGGAAGTCCAAAGATAATCCATACCGTGATTACTATATCTGGAAAGATGGGAAGGATAATGCCCCGCCGACCAACTGGGAGTCCAAGTTCGGCGGCAATGCCTGGACCTACGACAGTGCATCCGGCCAGTATTACCTGCATCTTTTTGATGTTTCCCAGGCAGATCTCAACTGGGAGGATGAAAATCTCCGCAGGGAAATCTATGAGATGGTCAATTACTGGATAGATTTCGGGGTGGACGGATTCCGTTTCGATGTCGTCAACCTCATTTCAAAAGGAGCGTTTGAGAATTCCGACGGCCCGGGCAAGGAGTTCTACACCGACGGTCCGAAAGTCCACGAATATCTCAACGAACTCAACCGCAATACTTTCGGGGACAAGGAAATCATGACCGTGGGGGAAATGTCCTCCACGACAATCGAACACTGTCTCAAATATACGAATCCTGAACGCCGTGAACTGAACTCTGTATTCAACTTCCATCACCTCAAAGTCGACTATCCCGGCGGAGAGAAGTGGACGCTTGCGGACTTCGATTTCATTGAACTGAAACGGATCCTGATGGACTGGCAGGTCGCAATGGACGAAGGCGGCGGATGGAATGCAATTTTCTGGTGCAACCATGACCAGCCGCGCATCGTTTCCAGGTTCGGCTGTGATGATACAGAGGAGAAGCGTGTGAGGAGCGGCAAGATGCTGGCGATTGCCCTGCATGGTCTGAAGGGAACCCCTTATATCTATCAGGGCGAGGAGATTGGAATGACCAATCCTAAATTTACACGGATCGATCAGTACAGGGATGTTGAAAGCCTGAACGCATACAGCGAACTGAAAGAGCAGGGGATGGATAATGCCCGTGTCCTGGATATTCTCGGCGCAAAATCACGGGATAACGGCAGGAGTCCGATGCAGTGGAATAAAGACCGCCATGCCGGATTCACATCGGGGGAGCCTTGGATGGATATCGCTGAAAACTATGAGAATATCAACGTCGAATCAGCGCTTGAAGACAAAGGCTCCATATTCTACACGTATCAGAAACTGATCAGCCTGCGCCATGAAATGGATCACTTCACATACGGCAGTGTTGTACCGCATCTCATGAAAGACTATGCGCTGTTCGCATACGAGCGCGTATATAACGGAGAAACTATTACGGTGATTGCGAATTTCAGGGACGAAACAATTCCGTATCCGGAGGGACTGGATACGGCGGGCGACACACTCATTTCAAACTATGGTGACAGAGCGGAGGAGCTCAGACCTTTTGAAGCACTGATGCTGCATAGACAAACGAAGTGAACAGATGTATCATAGGTTGTGATTTCAATAATGCCGGAAAGTGACAGGGTGAGCGCCATGAGTTCGAACAAATACAACCAGATTTACCGCGAAATATCCACTGACATACAAGAAGGCAGATATGAAAAGGACGATGTACTGCCATCTGAACATCGGCTGGTTGCAACGTTTGACGTTTCCAGGGAAACAGTGAGGAAAGCACTCAATCTTCTGCAGGAAAATGGATTCATACAGAAGATGAAAGGCAAGGGGTCTGTCGTCATATACGATTCTTCAATGGATTTTACCGTCTCCCATCTGACAAGCTTCAAAGAGATCCAGCAGCTGAAAACGAAGCAGTATACGACTTTGGCAGTGGAACTCGAGCAGTATCCGGCCGAACAGTTTCCCCATGTGATGCAGGCTCTGGAGCTTTCGCCGGAAGACCGGGTCTGGCAGCTGATAAGGCAGAGGAAGCATGAGGGGCAGACCCACATTGTCGACATGGACTATTTCCTCGTGGAGATGCTCCCCGGTCTCAACACTAAGATTGCAGAAGACTCGATCTATGAATATATAGAGAAAAAACTGGGCTTGACGATTGCTTATTCCCACAAAGAAATCACATTCGATGCCATGACGGACGAGGAGGCTGACCTCTTCGATCACAGCGTGCCACCGTATGTGGCAACAGTCCGTTCCGTCGTGCATCTGAATGATGCAAGTCCGTTCCAGTACAATGTATCCAAACACCTTGCGAGTGAATTCAAATTCGTGGACTTTTCAAGACGTTTCCACGGGGAGTGATATGTTTGACTTGCATTGGTGTTTTGATTTTGGTATGATTTAGTGTGCCGTGCTAAGTGGGGAGGTAGCGGTGCCCTGTACCTGCAATCCGCTCCAGCAGGACTGAATTCCGTTTTCGAGGACATTCGGTGTGAGGACTGCCTCAAATTCACCGGTGTTGAGATTCCGGTCCTATGCAATAGAACGTCACGAACCATGTCAGGTCCGGAAGGAAGCAGCATTAAGTGGCCCATTCTATGTGCCGTAGGGCAGCCGGAGTTGAGCTGGTGGTTTGAGTAACGCTTGTGCCGGGTGTTCAAAGAAACGGTGCACGGTTTACATATCGAATGACTGTATCTGATGATGCAGTCATTTTTTATTTGCTCTAAGTTATTAGGGGCAGAGTGTGAGATGTGATATAATAATGGACAGAAAATACTAATTACGGAGGTGCTGTTGAATGGAATATCAGGCTTTGTACCGGGCTTTCAGGCCGCAGACATTCCAGGATGTCGTCGGACAGAAGCACGTGACCAAAACATTGCGCAATGCCATCATCAGGGATAAGGAATCGCATGCCTATCTATTCAACGGCCCCCGCGGAACCGGCAAGACGAGTATTGCAAAAATATTTGCGAAAGCTCTCAACTGTCGCTTTGGTTCCGAGGGTGAGCCCTGCAATGAATGCGACATCTGCATGAGCATTACCGACGGTTCTGCCAATGATGTGATAGAGATTGACGCGGCCAGCAACAACGGTGTCGACGAGATCAGGAATATAAGAGAAAAAGTCAAGTATGCCCCTTCAGAAGCCAGATATAAAGTATACATCATCGATGAAGTGCATATGCTGACGACCGGTGCATTCAATGCGCTGCTGAAAACACTGGAAGAGCCGCCCGGCCATGCCGTCTTCATCCTGGCAACGACGGAACCGCACAAAATACCGGCGACAATCATTTCGAGATGTCAGCGCTTTGACTTCAAGGCGATTGAAATCGGTGAGATCATCGGACGCCTGAAATACGTCGCTGATGCGGAATCCCTGGAATATGAAGATGAGGCGATCAATTATATTGCACGTACATCAGAAGGCGGAATGCGCGATGCCCTCAGCATCATGGATCAGGTGATCGCATACAGCAGCGACCTGATTACGCTCGATGACGCTGTAATGATTACCGGCGGTATAAAATCTGAGGAGCTTAATGACTGGCTCAAACTGATAGAACAGAAGGATTCCAGGGAAGCTTTTATCACTTATCACCGGTTTATCGATGAAGGGAAGGACCCCACCCGTCTGATCCATGAGCTTGTCTACTATATAAGAGACATCATTTTGATGAAGCATACAGGAGAAGCGGGAGAAAATGTCGCATTCTACCATACCGAGAATAAAG
>Ga0079225_10001846_pt1 | contig 12039 bp, 8 predicted proteins | sample Poulit2012_FD_76344 | JGI IMG/M metagenome (GOLD analysis project Ga0079225, IMG submission 76344) | Agricultural soil microbial communities from Georgia to study Nitrogen management - Poultry litter 2012 | ecosystem: Environmental > Terrestrial > Soil > Agricultural land | place: USA: Georgia...
GTCTTCATCGCTCGAGAGCTCGCCGGAGTGCATCTCGGGTGCTTCGGCTTGTTCTTTTAGGAAGTTCTTGAAGCGCCGGCTCAGAACATCGTCCATCGCAGCGGTGTCATCGCGGGCGGCATCCCCGGTGACATTGAATTTTCGGTAGTCGCGTTTTTTCGGCAAACCGTCTTCGAACACGACCATAGAGCCCACCACATTGGTGCCCTGAACATGCGAGATGTCGTAGGCCTCGATGCGCAGCAGTGGCTGGTCGAATTCGAGTGCTTCTTGGAGTTCACGCAGGGCAGCGGATCGGGCTGTAATATCGCCGGAGCGGCGAGACTTGTGAAGTCGCAGTGCACCGTTGGCATTTTCTTGGACGGTTTCCAGCAGTTGGCTCTTGGTGCCGCGTTGCGGAACGCGCAGATCCACTTTGGCCCCGCGGCGCTCAGCCATCCACGTTTCAATCTGCTGGGGGTTCGCTGGCAGCACCGGAACTAATACTTCACGAGGAATGCGTTCGGTGTCCTCCATATCACCATAAATTTGTAGCAGGAGTTGTTCGACCAGTTGCGGTTCGGTGGTGTCTTCGACTTTTTCTACGACCCAACCTCGCTGTCCACGTATTCTGCCGTCGCGAACGTGGAATACCTGAAATGCGGCTTCCAATTCGTCTTCAGCAAACGCGAAGATATCAGCTTCGGTGGTTTCAGGAAGTACGACGGCGTTGCGTTCGAAAACCTTTTTCAGTGCTTCGATGTCGTCACGGTATCGGGCCGCATCTTCATAGCGTAAATCAGCAACGGCGGTTTGCATTTGTTGTTCGAGTTCACGGAGATAGGGACGCACATCGCCGTTCATGAAGGCGACGAAATCTTCAGCCAGAGCGTAGTGGTCTTCCTCAGATATCCGGTTTACACACGGGGCAGCACACTTGTCGATGTACCCCATCAAACACGGACGGTCAGCTAATTGGGCTCGACGAAAGACACCGGCTGAGCAGGTTCGTACGGGGAAAACGCGCAGCATACGATCTACTGTTTCGCGGATTGCTTTGGCGGGGTGGAAAGGCCCGAAGTATTTGACGCCCTTGCGGCGGTCGCCACGCATCACCATGACCCGCGGGAACTTTTCGTTCATGGTGACCGCGAGGTAGGGATACGATTTATCGTCCCGGTACATGATGTTGAACCGGGGAGTGAATTCTTTGATCCAGGTGTATTCCAGCTGGATGGCTTCCTGCTCGGAAGCGACGGTGGTCCATTCAACAGCTGCAGCCGTGTGCACCATGGTGCGCGTTTTGGGCGGCAGCGTGTTCGGATTAACGAAATAGGAGCTCAGACGGGAACGGACGTTATTGGCTTTACCCACGTAGATAATTCGGCCGTGTGGATCTTTGAAACGGTACACGCCCGGATCCGTGGGAATGTCTGAAGTTTTTGGCCGGTATGAGGCTGGATCAGCCAAAGGTTTCGGGTCTCCTTGCGTTGTTAGGAGGCCGTTTCGTCTGGCCTCTTATTGTATTCGTCGACGCGTTCCTGGCCGGTCAGCTCGGAAATTTTTTCCATAATACGATCGGTGGTTTTGCGTCGAATTTGTAGCCCGTGTTTAGGTCCAAGATGTTCAACCTCGATGGGCTCTCCAACTCGGATTTCAAATTTTCGAGGCAGAATAACGTTTTTTCCGGGAGGTTGCAGCCTATCAGTGCCGATCAAGCCCACCGGAATCACGGGGACACCGGTGCTTAGGGCTAGCCATCCGACGCCGGTGCGGCCACGGTAGAGGCGACCATCTCGAGATCTGGTGCCTTCCGGGTAGATACCAACGCCGTCGCCATCCCCAACAAAGTCGACGAGTTGTTTCAGCGCTGTAACCGATGCGGAGTGGTCGCCACGTTCAACCGGGATAGAGCCCACTGAGTCGAAGAAGCCGCGCATAATTTTGCCCTTGAGCCCTTTTTGAGTCCAGTAATCGGCTTTGGCAAAAAAACGAACCTGACGGGGCAACAAGGATTGGATAATAACCGAATCCAGGAATGACAAGTGGTTGCTAGCCACGATAAATCCGCCGGTTTCTGGGACGTGTTCAAAACCTGATGTTTCGGGGCGCGCCCCGACACGAAGTAGTGTGCGAACACTCGTACGCACGATCCCAGTTTCGCCGATTGCCATTATGACCCTCCCTGCCCAATGTGGGCAGTGTTATTGCGTGTGGACTCATTGATTCTACAACGTTATGTATGCAATACATCCGCTAAGAATCTACCGGTATGACTGGCCTCAACTTTGGCAACCTGTTCGGGCGTGCCGGTGGCGACAATCTCGCCGCCGCCAGAACCGCCTTCTGGACCAAGATCAATGACCCAGTCGGCAGATTTTATGACATCCAGGTTGTGTTCAATGGTGATGACCGTGTTGCCCTTTTCGACCAGCCGGTTCAATACAACTAGCAGTTTACGGATGTCTTCGAAATGTAGGCCGGTGGTGGGTTCATCGAGTACATAGACAGATTTACCGGTGGCACGACGTTGTAATTCAGTAGCGAGTTTGACGCGTTGTGCTTCACCACCCGATAACGTGGTGGCCGGTTGACCCAGTCGTACATAGCCGAGACCAACGTCCACGAGGGTATTTAGGTGGCGGGCGATCCGCTGGTAGGGAGCGAAGAATTCGGCGGCTTCCTCAATGGGCATGTTCAAGACTTCCGAAATATTCTTGCCCTTGTACTCGACCTCTAGAGTTTCACGGTTATAACGGGCGCCGTGGCAAACTTCACACTGGACATACACATCGGGTAGGAAGTTCATTTCGATTTTCAGGGTGCCGTCGCCCGAGCAGGCTTCACAGCGGCCGCCTTTGACGTTGAATGAGAATCGACCCGGTTTATAGCCACGTACTTTAGCTTCCTGGGTGTCAGCAAACAGGTTTCGCACGTGGTCGAAGACGCCGGTATAGGTCGCAGCATTGGAACGCGGGGTTCGTCCGATTGGTGACTGATCGACGTGCACGACTTTGTCGAGCTGGTCGAGACCGTTGACTCGACGGTGCCGTCCGGGAACATGTCGAGCGTTATTGAGTTCGTTGGCCAGCACCTTGTACAAGATCTCATTTACCAGGGTCGATTTCCCTGATCCCGAGACACCGGTTACAGCGGTGAAAACGCCCAGCGGGAATTTCGCTGAAACGTTTTGCAGGTTGTTTTCGCGTGCCCCGACTACTTCAACCTGGCGGTCTTTTTCAACGGGACGCCGTTTGGGCGGAATGACGATTTCTTTGCGACCCGTGAGATAGTCACCGGTCAGGGAATCGGTATTGTCTTTGAGCCCGTCGAGGGAACCGGAGTGCACAATATAGCCACCCTTTTCGCCGGCCGCTGGACCAATGTCGACTATCCAATCAGCTTCACCGATGGTCTCCTCATCGTGTTCGACGACGATCAGCGTGTTGCCCAGATCGCGTAAGCGCAACAGGGTTTCAATGAGGCGGCGGTTATCACGCTGGTGGAGTCCAATTGATGGCTCATCGAGTACGTACAACACCCCGACAAGACCAGATCCAATCTGGGTTGCCAGCCGAATACGCTGCGCTTCCCCGCCAGACAAGGTACCGGCCGGGCGCTCTAAGTTCAGGTAGTCGAGACCGACGTCGAGCAAGAATTTCAGGCGTGCATGAATTTCAATCAGGACTTGGTCAGCAATCTTGGCGTCTCGCTCGGAGAGTTCTAGCTGCTGCATAAATTCGATCGAGTCTTCCATTGGCATATGAGAGACTTCGGCAATCGATTTGCCTCCGACTAGCACGGACAACGAAGTGGGGTTTAGTCGCGCTCCCCCACATGCGGGACAGGCTACTTCGCGCATATAGGACTGGAAACGATCGCGAGCTTGGTCGGATTCGGCTTCCTCGTGTTTGCGTTTGACGTAGTCGATGACACCTTCAAAACCGGTGGTGTAGCGACGTTCGCGCCCCCAGCGGTTCCGGTAGGAGACTTTAACTTTGAAATCTTTACCGTGCAGAAGCGCTTTTTTCGCTGCCTTGGACAGATCCTTGTACGGCGTATCCATCGAGAACCCGACCTCGTCGGCAAGTCCTGAGACCAGGCGCTGCCAGTATTCTCTGGTGCGTTTGCCAATATCCCACGGTGAGATCGCTCCTTCGCCAAGCGTTAGATCCGGGTCAGGAATGATCAGCTCTTCATCAACCTGCAGCTGCGACCCGATACCGGTACAGGTTGAGCACGCACCGAACGGGTTGTTAAAGGAAAACGACCGCGGCTCGATTTCATCAATATTGAGGATATGTCCGTTGGGACAGGAGAGTTTCTCGGAAAACGACCGGAACTTTGCACGCCCCTCTTCATCGACGGCTTCCCAGTCGCCTGTATTACGTTTATCCGGGCTGATGTGTGCGTCGATATCCACGAAGTCCACGACGACGACGCCTTCTGCGAGTTGCAGTGACGTTTCCACGGAGTCGGTCAGACGCTGCCGAATACCGTCGCGGATCACCAGCCGGCCAACGACCACCGCGATATTATGTTTGATCTGTTTTTCTAGTGTCGGCGGATCCGCGAGTTGGATCTGTTCGCCGTCGACAATGGCCCTCGAAAAGCCTTGGGCCGAAAGGTTGGCAAAAAGATCAACAAATTCACCTTTGCGACCGCGCACCACCGGGGCGAGCACCTGGAAACGGGTGCGATCTTCAAGATCGAGTAACTGATCGACGATATGTTGAGGTGTCTGCTGTGATGCGGGTTCACCACATTCCGGACAGTGTGGCACACCGATTCGCGCCCATAGAAGGCGCATGTAGTCATGAATTTCGGTGATGGTACCGACCGTTGAACGCGGGTTTTTCGACGTCGACTTCTGATCAATCGAGACAGCAGGTGAGAGACCTTCGATGAAATCAACCGACGGCTTATCCACACGGCCCAGGAACATCCGTGCGTACGAAGACAAGGATTCGATATAACGGCGCTGACCTTCGGCGAAGATGGTGTCGAACGCCAAGGACGACTTCCCTGAACCCGACAGGCCGGTGAACACAATGAACGCGTCACGTGGAATGTTCAGGTTCACGTTTTTTAGGTTGTGCTCACGAGCTCCCTGAACCACAATCCGGTCGGGTTCGTGTTCGCCCTCCGTAGCGTTGGACTGATCTGTTTGGGATACCAGACTGTTGGAGTGTTGTTGGCTGGATGAGCCGTCAACGTTATGTGTGGTGGTCAAGTACGTGATCCCTCGAGTCATGAAAGACAGTAGAAAGCTAGACTTCTAGGATAGAACAATTCTTGGCCTAACACGGATTGTGGCCGGCCAACAGGTACGACTCTTCGCGCAAAGCTAAGCTTTTCCAAGGAAGGACACCATTCGCAACGACGCGCGTGAAGGTGTAAATTAGCGGTCATGTCCAAAACGTCTCCAACTATCGGCTCCATCAAGCTCCTGTATGACCTGCCTCAGGTCACGATCCGAACTCGTTCGGTTTCTGAGATGGACAATAACGTGTACCTGATTACTTCAAAGACGACCGGTTCCCAGGTGTTGATTGATGCCGCAGATGAACCAGATGCCATCATGGAGCTGTTGGCATCTGCCGCAGACGATACGCCGTGTGACCTCGACTTGGTTTCCCTGATCACCACACATGAGCACTGGGATCATATTCGGGCATTAGCCGACATCGTTGATCGGACCCAAGTACCGACCTCCGCCGGCGCGCCAGACGCCGATGCGATTGAAGAAGCCACCGGTGTTACCGCCAAAGTACGTCTGAAGCACGGCGACAAGGCCCAATTCCCGGGAATTGAATTAGACGTCATTGGACTGCGTGGCCACACCCCTGGATCAGTTGCCTTGGTCTATGTACCCAACGGCGACGAGCCGACCATTATCTTCTCTGGCGATTCGCTGTTCCCAGGAGGCGTTGGGAACACCTGGAACGACCCAGAACGCTTTTCCTCGCTTATCGACGACGTCTCACAACGTGTTTTTAACAAGTATGACGACGATACTGTTGTGCTGCCCGGACATGGTGGTTCGACGGTGCTTGGGACTGAACGTCCCCATGTCGAGCAATGGCGTGAACGCGGCTGGTAACTGTTTTGTAGATGACTTCATAGTTCGATGATGAACTTCAGCGAAATGAGTGCCGCTGATGGAAATTAGATGAAGTAATCCAGTTCCTTATGACCGACCACAAAGATGCGTCGGAACGGGTAGACGGTGACTTCTTGGCCGTCGGGACCAACATACGGCGGATAGGCATCGAGCATTTCGGCTTTATAACGAGCTACGAACGAATCGTGCAGAGCGGTGCTGTGTTCCGCATCGTGTTCAGCCAATTTCTGCAGCACTGGACGCAGTGCAGCACCCTTGACCCAGTCAAACACCGGATCCGGGCCCGTAAGTACCTGGTGATACGTGGACTCCCAAACATTGGGACGGAAACTGTGCTCTAACAGCATGTGGGTGTAGTCCTCGACCGAGTGAACGGTCTCCCCCGTGTAGGCAGCCTCTGCGGCAACTGAAAACTTTTCTTCACCGGCAAGCTCCCCGATGAACTGGTGGGATCGCGCGACGCTGTTCCCTGGCACCTGCATGGCGAACCACGCGCCAGGTTTGAGTGCCTTCAGCCACTCACTGATGATGTCAATGTGATTGGGGATCCACTGGAACATCGCATTGGAGACGATGGCGTCTGTCTCCGCCGGGGGTTCCCATGTTGCGGCATTCTGTTGAGCAAACGAGACGTTGGTGTACTGATCGGCAGTTGCCACGAGCTGACGGGCGTCGTGGATCATCTCGGCTGAAGCGTCAAAACCAGTGATGTTGGCTTTCGGCCACCGGTGGGCCAGTGTGACCGTCATGTTACCGGGACCACAGCCGATATCGTAGACCTGTTGCGGCGCCTCAAGTTGGACGGCGTTGGTCAGGTCGACGAAGGGCCGCGCACGATGGCCGGCGAAATGGGCATATTGGGCAGGATCCCATACGAAGTTTTCCATAGTCTTAGCCTAAACCGGTTGGGTTTATGTGTTGCGACTCGGCGTTATGAATCGCAATGTTTGGCATATGCCGCGACCTGCTGCGGGCGTACTAGGATGTATTAGGTGCAACTGACTGATTACATTCCTGATCCTGACCGCGGCGAAGAGATTGAACCGGTACTGCTCTACGATCGGTTCGTCGAATGGACAAGTGAACGTGGTATCCAACTGTATCCGGCCCAGGACGAGGCCGTCACCGAATTAGTGGACGGTAAAAACGTCATTATGGCAACTCCGACAGGCTCGGGGAAATCAATGGTGGCGCTGGCCGCGCACTTTTATGCGTTGGCACACGGGCAGACCACCTATTACACAGCACCAATTAAGGCTCTGGTTTCGGAGAAGTTCTTCGATTTAATCGAAATTTTCGGTGCTGAGCACGTTGGTATGGTCACCGGAGATTCGGCAATCAACCCGGATGCTCCGATCATTTGTTGCACCGCAGAAATTTTAGCGATTCATGCGCTGCGTGAAGGCTCTGGGCTCGATGTCGGCCCCGTGGTCATGGACGAATTCCACTTCTATGCTGACCCGCAACGAGGTTGGGCATGGCAGGTACCGCTACTGGAGTTGCCACAAGCCCAGTTTGTGTTGATGTCGGCGACCCTTGGGGATACAACACAATTTGAAACGTCCATCACCAAGCGCACAGGACGAGAAACAGTCACTGTCTCCTCTGCGACCCGACCGATCCCGTTGCATTTTGAGTACTCCGAAATTCCGGTGCAACAGCAGATTGAGGACCTGGTGGAATCACAGCTTTCACCGATCTACATTGTGCACTTTTCGCAGCTGGATGCGGTCGAGCAGGCGTCGAATCTGGCATCTATTTCGGTGGCAACTCGTGAAGAAAAAGACCGCATCGCCGTAATCCTGCAGGACTTCCGTTTCACTTCTGGTTTTGGCAAGACTCTGAATCGGTTGATTCGCCAGGGAATTGGCGTACACCACGCCGGTATGTTGCCCAAATATCGCCGGCTGGTCGAGAGGCTGGCCCAAGATGGCCTACTGAAAGTGATTTCTGGAACCGATACCCTCGGGGTGGGCATCAACGTGCCGATTCGTACGGTGTTGCTGACCGGGCTGTCAAAATTCGATGGCACACGCCAGCGGCACCTCAACGCCCGAGAGTTTCACCAGATAGCCGGGCGTGCTGGTCGCGCAGGCTTCGATACGGCTGGGACCGTCGTTGTACAGGCTCCAGCGCATATCATCGAAAATGCGTTGGCGAGTCAGAAGGCCGCTGAGAAGTTCTCGAGTATTAAAAATGAGGACGAGCGGGCCCGCCGAATTGCCCAATCCACCAAATCCCAACCCAAGAAATCCCCACCCAAGGGTTTCGTTTCTTGGTCCAGGAGCACCTTCGACAAATTGGTAGTGGCCCAACCGGAACCCATGGTCTCGCGGATGCGCATCACGCACTCAATCCTGTTGAACATCCTTGCTCGTCCGGGGAACCCCATCACGTCCGTGCGACGGATGGTCCAGCGGTCCGCCGAAACCAAGGCCGCCAAAGCACAACTGCAACGCAGAGCCATCGGTATTTTGCGCGAACTGCTTGTCACCGACGTCGTGGTAGTCAACGACAGCCCAGATGCATGGGGCAACCGGTTAGAACTCACCGTGGAGCTGCAGGCCGATTTCGCCCTCAACCAGCCGTTGTCGCCATTTGCTCTTGCCGCGTTTGAGCTGATGGAGACTGACTCACCCACGTATGCAGTCGATATGGTGTCCATTATTGAAGCGACTCTGGATGGGCCACGACAGATCCTGACGGCCCAGTTACGGAAGATCCGCGACGAGGAAATGGGGCGCATGCGGGCTGATGGTGCCGAGTACAACGAGCGGATGAAGGTGCTGGACAGTCTCACCTATCCTCAGCCGTTGGCCGAACTGCTCAACCAGCAATTTGAAATTTATCGGCAGGGTGCCCCCTGGCTGTCCGAGTTCGAGTTACAGCCCAAATCCGTGGTGCGAGATATGTATGAACGTGCCATGGGATTCGGCGACTACGTGAACTACTATGGCATCGCCCGCTCCGAGGGCGTGCTGCTGCGCTACCTCACCGACGCCGCAAAGGCGCTGCGTCAGACCATCCCGCAGGAGTTGCGCACTGAAGACCTCGATTTGCTGCAGCAATGGTTGGAGACCATCATCGTGACCACTGACTCCTCGCTGCTTGAGGAGTGGGAAAACATGATGACCGATGACGTCGACCAACTGATCGCCGATCACGAGTCCCTCGCCCCACCAGAGCCACCTAAACTCACGGACAATGAGGCGGTTTTCCTCGTCATGGTGCGCAATGCAATGTTCCATCGAGTACAACTATTCGGAGACGAACAGGATGCCCGGCTAGAAGCCTTGGATCACCTGCCCGATGGCGCAGTCCCCTTCACTTCGGATAACTGGGCCGATGCACTCGATGACTTCTTCAACCAGTACGAGGATCTCGATGACTCCCCTGCCGCACGAGTACCAGCATTCTTCCGCATCAACACCAGGCCCGAACTTACTAGCGGAGAAATGGCCGATGTCGGAGCAACAGACGGGGACTACTGGTTGCTGTCTCAGGTGCTCGTTGATCCTAACGGCAACCACGATTTTGCCATCAACGCCGTCGTCCATCTGGCAGCTTCCAATGAAAAAGGTTCGCCTGCTGTGACGACCCTATCTGTCGGTACACCGGTCCTGTAGGAGGAACTGCAGCTATGAAACACACCTCTACGACCACACAGGTCAGCGGCCAAGTGCGCGAAGCGACCCCAGCAGACGTGCCAGCAATCTTGGACTTGATCCATCAGTTAGCCGTCTACGAACTCGAACCGGATGCCGTGCAGAACACTCCGGAGATGCTCCACGACCATTTGTTTGGTGACACTCCCCGAGTCTTTTGCCATGTGATCGACGACGTCGTTAACAATGAAACGCAGGTAGTGGGCATTGCGATCTGGTTTGAGACCTACTCAACGTGGGAAGGCGTACACGGGATCTGGTTAGAAGATCTGTTCGTGATCCCTGCGATGCGCGGACGCGGTCATGGAAAACAGCTCCTACTCCACCTCGCCAACATTGCGGTGGAGCGCGGGTACAGCAGATATGAATGGACTGTACTGAACTGGAACACGCCTTCCATCGAATTCTACGAATCACTAGGAGCAGTACCAATGAGTGAGTGGACTACTTACCGACTCGAAGGTGCTGGGCTCCACGCCGCGACACAACGCTAAGAGGGGATTCGGGACCCTCGCCAAGTTCGCGGCCACCTGCCACACTTGATATCACACAGACTTTTCAAGGAGTTCCTATGCCTATCGCTGACCACAAGCCTGGAATTGTTTCCTGGATGCTTGATGGCACCGGGATAAGAGACCATTTTTTCACTGTGCCGTTGGACCATGCTTACCCGGACGGGGAAACGCTGACGGTCTTTGCTCGCGAGTATCGGTCTGCTGACGGCGAGGACAAACCGTGGCTGTTGTACCTTCAAGGTGGTCCGGGTGGCAAAGGCTCTCGCCCGGCACGTGTGGGCGGGTGGATGGCAGAGGCTTTGAAACACTACCGCGTGCTGATGTTGGACCAGCGCGGCACCGGCCGCTCGACACCAATCAATCGGCAAACGCTTGCTCAACGTGGTGCACCGGGCGCTCAGGCTCAATATCTGCGAAAATTCCGTGCTCCCAATATAGTGGCAGACTCTGAAGCCATCCGGGCTGCGCTGGAGTCAGACCCGTGGGTGACGCTTGGGCAATCATACGGTGGGTTCTGTACGCTGACGTACCTGTCATTCGCGCCCGAGGGTCTGGCCGGTTCGATGATCACAGGTGGCATTCCACCATTGCAAGGTCCTGCCGATCAGGTTTACCACGCTACGTATAAGCGGATGCGGGCTAGAAATCGAGAATATTTCCGCCGTTTTCCGAAGGACCAGGAAACTTTGGCGAGTATTTATCGACGGGTTCGACGTGATGACGTTTACTTGCTAGATGGTTCTCCACTGACTGTTGGACGTGTCCAAGCGTTGGGGATGTATCTGGGCGGCAACACGCGAATCGATACGTTGCACTACATCTTCGAGGAAGCTTTCATCCCGGGTACCTCAACCCTTTCGGATACCTTTCTTGAGGCTGTCTACCAACAAGTTTCCCGGGCTACGAATCCGCTGTATTTGGTTTTGCATGAGTCTATTTATGCTCAACCCGGCGCGCAGCCCACTGACTGGGCTGCGCAACGTGTGCTGGCCGAATACCCGGATTTCAATCCGAAGAAGTCGGATACTCCCCTACTCACCGGTGAGATGTGCTTCGACTGGTACACCGAACTTGATCCCGTTTTGCAGTCTATGGCCCGAGCTACCGATATGATCGCGGCCTACTCGAATTGGGGCCCGCTGTATGATCTAGAACAACTGCACCAGAATACGGTTCCGGTTGCTGCACTGGTGTATACCGACGACGTATTTGTGGAGCGAAACCTTTCGTTGGCTTCAGCCGAACAGGTAGCTAATTTGCAGGTGTGGGAGTCAGATCAGTGGCACCACGATGGTATTGGCGAAGCTGGTGCCGAGATCTTCAAACGCCTCCACAGCATGATTACCTCTGACTAGTAAAAACCAGGCTGGACCGCCTCGTACGAGGTGTATCGTCCCAGTAATCCCGATAATATTCCTGTGCACAACGCAAAGCTGACCATAAAACAGATAGCTATCTTTAGGCGGCGAGGCGGAGGGATATGGTCCATTGGGTGCTTGTGGCATAGCAATCCGTTGCGAGCCTGACCTCGGGTAGAGGTTGTTCATCCGGTGGCCCCTGTTTATCGGGTGGAATGCCCTCAAGAACCGGTCCGGTGTCTTTGGAATACCTGTGACCGGTGGGTGTGGTCACCGAAAGGTGTTCTGGTGTTGCTTGGTGTGTCCACCCGGTGTTTTCTTTGATCTGATTACAGGCAGCACACAGCCCGGAGCTGTTGTTCCAGCTGGTTGGTCCACCATTTCGATGCGGGGTGGCA
>Ga0079225_10001847_pt1 | contig 12037 bp, 11 predicted proteins | sample Poulit2012_FD_76344 | JGI IMG/M metagenome (GOLD analysis project Ga0079225, IMG submission 76344) | Agricultural soil microbial communities from Georgia to study Nitrogen management - Poultry litter 2012 | ecosystem: Environmental > Terrestrial > Soil > Agricultural land | place: USA: Georgia...
AAATGTTCATGTAAAAGTAGTTGTATTTGTTTCTAAAATAGATATATCATGTATAATAATAATGATGATTTCAATACGTATCGACCTTACGTCTGCATTCCTTTAGGAGGTTATGTACATGCAATACCCTAGCGGCGTTAGAAAGCAACGAAATCAGCAACGAATGCAAAAAAACAAGTCGTATAGTAATCGTGGAATGACGTTAGAAGATGATATAAATGAAACGAACAAATATTATTTAGCGATGAATCGGGCAATTATACATAAAAAACCGACGCCTGTGCAAATCGTACGCGTTCATTATCCGAAGCGAAGTGCCGCCGTCATTACAGAAGCATATTTCCAAGCAAAATCTACGACGGATTACAACGGGGTTTATCGGGGAAAACATATCGACTTTGAAGCGAAAGAAACGAAAAACAAAACTATTTTTCCGTTAGCAAATATTCATGAACACCAATTTCAACATATGAAACAAATTACAGCGCATGGTGGGATTACCTTTGCTATTATTCGATTTACTGAATGGGATGAAACGTATTTATTAAAAGGAGAAACATTGTTATCGTATTGGGAAGCAATGTTACACGGTGGTCGTAGATCAATCCCGTTGGAAACATTTCAAAAAGAAGGGCATATGATCCCTTTTCACTATCAAGCAAGAGTTGACTATTTAAAGATTATTGACGAGCTTTACTTTTAGATAGGAGGCAGTACGTATGACTACAAGAAGAAGTCGAACAGCACGAAAGAAAATGACGAATAAAACAAAAAAACCTATTTGGAAAAAAATTATGTACACGCTGCTCACTTTGTTTGCAGTCGGTTGCTTATCCGTTTTCGGTGTTTTTCTCTATTTCATTTTAACCGCTCCGAAATTAGATGTTGATAAATTAGATGTCGCCTATTCTTCTCAGTTTTATAACAAAGATGGTGACTTGTTCGCTGATATCGGAGAAGAAAAACGGATTAAAGTGCAATATGATGAATTACCAGATGTGTTAATCGACGCAGTCACTGCAACCGAAGACGCTCGTTTTTTTGATCATCCTGGAATTGACATACGACGAATTGCAGGCGCAATCAAAGCTAACATTAAGCACGGTTTCGGTTCCGAGGGTGCAAGTACGATTACACAACAAGTCGTCGAAAATATGTTTCTAACACCAGATAAAAAGTTAAAATTAAAAGTTCAAGAACAATGGCTTGCACTTCAATTAGAACGAGAGTATTCAAAGGAACAAATTTTAGAAATGTACTTAAATAAAATATTTTACGGAAATAATGCATATGGTGTTGCTAAAGCTGCAGAAGTATATTTCGGTATAAAAGACTTAGAAGAGCTTAACTTAGTTCAGGCTGCCATATTAGCTGGTTTACCACAACGTCCATCAGCTTACAATCCATTTGAAAACCCTGATTTAATGAAAGAACGTGTCGATACAGTTTTAACACTGATGGTGCGGCACGGAAAAATTACACAGAAAGAAGCGGATGAAGCACGAGAAATCGAGATCGAATCCGTTTTAACGGATAAAAAGCCGAAACCTTTACCGTACGATGCTTTCGTTCAAGAAGCGACGGAAGAAATCAAAGAAAAGTTACCGGATGTAGACGTTTATACAGCTGGATTAAAAGTGTATACAACGTTAGATAACGACATTCAGGAACATGTTGAATTTTTATTAACAGACAGTGAGGAAAATCCGATTAACTATCCAGATGAAGATTTACTTGCTGGAATGGTCGTTCTCGATACAAAAAATGGGGCTATTCGAGCGATCGGTGGTAGTAGAAATCGTGATACGTTATTCGGATCAAACTATGCAACAGAAGCATACCGTCAACCAGGTTCAACGATTAAACCACTCTTAGCATACGGTCCAGCGATCGAATACAAAAAATGGTCAACGTATGAACAAATTAACGATGATAAACCGTATGAAGCAGGTGGATCTAATCCGATTAGAAACTGGAACAGACAATATCAAGGTTGGATTTCTGCTCGCCAAGCATTAGCTCAGTCTTTGAACGTACCCGCCGTAAAGACGTTTGAAGAAGTTGGCGCAGATCAAGCCAAACAATTTGCAGAAAATCTCGGAATTGAATTTGCAGATGAACATTTAAATGTACGTGACGTCATTGGTGGAACGAGAACGAACGTTTCTCCGTTACAATTAGCCGGTGCATTTAGTGCATTTGGGAATGAAGGAATTTACACAGAACCATACGCAGTGACGAAAGTAGAATTTCCGGACGGTTCTGTTATCGAATTAAAACCTGAATCAGAAGCGGTCATGGCTGATTATACGGCTTATATGGTTACTGATATGTTAAAATCTGTGTTAACGAGTGGAACGGGTACAAACGCAAATATCCCCCATTTACCTGTAGCCGGTAAAACGGGAACGACAAACGTCGAGGGAAAGCAAGGAGCTAACAATTCATGGTTTGTTGGATATACGACGAACTTCTCTATCGCGGTCTGGACTGGATACGAAGAAAATAATCGCGTCATATCAGATACACAAGTACCGCACCGACTATTTACGAATACGATGATCGAAATATCAAAAGATATCGAAACATCTGATTTTACAAAACCAGACTCTGTTGTCGAAGTACAAATTGAAAAAGGGTCAAATCCACCGGCATTACCGAGTGAGCATACACCGAGTGAAAACATCGTTACTGAACTGTTCGTGAAAGGAACGGAGCCGAAAAATGTATCAGAAGTTTACGATGAAGTTGAACCAGTAACAAACTTAACGGCGACGTATAACGAGACAGCAAATGCGATCGATATATCTTGGGGTTATGAAGCGGACCGCGACGTTTCATTCGAAGTTTCGTACAAAGTCGATCAAGGGGAATTCAAATCATTAACGACGACCGATCAATTACAAGCGCAAGTTACGAATATTGAACAAGATTCGACGTATACAATACAAGTTGTTGCCATCGATCAAGAATCTGAGGCGAAAAGTGAGCCGAAATCTGTTACAGTGCAAATAGGTGAAGAAGAAGAAGAAGAGGAGGAACAAATTGGAAAAATCGAAGGGTTACAAGCAACGTACGATGAAGGTAGTAATACGGTTAACGTAACGTGGCAGTATACTGAATCGGGAGCACAATTTGAAGTAGATATAAATGGAAGTGTGCAAACAATTGGTGCCATGAACGTCCAAATAACAGACGTATCACCGGGAAGCTCTTATCTCATAAAAGTAACACCTGTTGTAGGCGGCGAACGGGGTCAAACGGCTCAAACAACTGTCACGATCCCTCTTCCAGAGCCAGATCAACCAGATGAACAACCGGATGAACCGGATGACGAAGAAGAAGAGAATGACTCATAACGAGCGAAAAGGTTAGTAGCGGAATGTATTTCCACTACTAACCTTTTTTCAACTCTCTTTCCCTCTTACGTTGCCGTTTTTTCCCCTCACGACAGACAGTAAGCAACGGACATTCAGTGCAACTTGGATTTTGTGCTTTACAATGATAACGCCCAAAGAAAATAAAGCGATGATGAGACACGCTCCACTCTTCTTTTGGGATTTTTCGCATTAACGTTTTTTCCACCTCTAAAACAGAATCTTTCCAGCGACAAAATGCTAAACGTTTAGCTACTCTTTCTACATGCGTATCGACTGCGATCGCTGGAACTCCAAACGCAACTGAAATAACGACGTTTGCCGTTTTCCTGCCAACACCAGGAAAACGTTCTAATTCCTCCCGTGTTTGCGGAACGATACCATCATACTCGTCGATGAGCATGAGACACAATTTTTGAATGTTTTTCGCTTTTGTGCGATATAAGCCGATTGAACGAATATCTTGTTCTAGCTCTGTCACATCGACAGCTAAATAATCTTGTGGGGTTTTATATTTAGCGAACAAACTTGTTGTCACCCGATTTACATTCACATCGGTCGTTTGTGCTGATAATAAAACAGCGATAAGTAATTCAAATGGATTTGTATAATGTAATTCACAATGTGCATTTGGGAACATTTTTGCCATTTCATCAAGACAAAAACGTATTTCCGTCTTATTGAGCATCTACTCAATGTCCTCCTCTAACCAATTAAAATAAACGGACGTGTCCCTTTCAACAGTTTCGTAATTTTTATTGATCTTTCGACTACGGAATGATTCGCTCTCCCGACGAGCATCATCTACCGAACGAATTCCTTTACGTTTCCATTCGTGTAGTATTCGATCGATATATTTAAAGTTTAGCGTATTCATTAATACAGCTTCTCGAAGAGCCGCAATAATTAAAGCTGGTGACAGTTTGTCTTCATCAAGCCATGCATTGATCGTCTCAATTTCTAATGGTGTTAGTGGACGAGCAAATTCTTGTTCAAAACGAATAAACAACTCGCCCTCCTCTATATTATTTTCTTTTTCCGTCGATTTCCTATATAACTTATCCCATAGCGGTTGTAAACTATACTTTTCCGATAGACGCCCCTCATCGTTATTTACTTCTTCTAAATGAACGATCTCTTTTTGCATCAGTTGGCGTAAAATATCGACACATTCATTTTCTGTAAACGTTAATGATTGAGCGATATGCGCCGGAGTCGGAAAATCAATGCCATCATGTAAAAATCGAATAATTTGTAAAAGAACGATTAACTCTCGTTCATCTAATCCAATAGTTTTATAGTTTTCTAGCAATTTTTTAGGCACGACTATTTGATCTATAAAAAACTGATCCATCGTTTGTTCAGGCAAAACTTTCACCTCTTTATTTTATCTCCGGCTCTTGTACATTATTTTTTCGTTACACAATTATTTAGTTGAGTTTTTCACAAACCGTTCAATTCTTTTTGCTGCTTCATTTAAAAAATCTAACGATGTCGCATACGATAAGCGGACATTGTTTGGAGCACCAAAACCAGAACCTGGTACGAGTGCTACCTTTTCTTCTTCAAGAAGCGCTGCAACCCATTCATCGACAGAATTGTAGCCTCCCATTTTAACAGCTTCTTCAACGTTAGGGAAAATGTAGAAAGCACCATGTGGTTTATTACAGGAAAATCCTTGAATATTAGCGATTTTTTCATAAAATATGTCTAAACGTTCGGAAAAAACCTTTTTCATTTCGGCATTCATTTTTTTATTTTCTGTTTCATTTTCATACGCTTCTAAAGCAGCATACTGCGCAATCGAAGTCGGGTTTGAGGTAGCATGGGAAGCGTGGTTTGTCATCGCTTGAATAATTTTTTCTGGTCCTACAGCATAACCGATTCGCCATCCAGTCATCGCGTGTGATTTACTCACTCCGTTAATAATGACTGTCTGTTTTTTTAATTCGTCGCTAATCGAGGCGATCGATACGTGTGGTTCATCCGTATAAATTAACTTTTCATATATTTCATCTGAAACGATTAAAATATTATGTTCTAGGCAGACGTTTCCAATCGCTTCTAATTCTTCTTTTGAATACATCATTCCTGTCGGATTACTTGGAGAATTAATAACAATCGCTTTCGTTTTGTCTGTAATTACTTGTTCAAGTTGTTCTTTCGTTATTTTAAAATCGTTCTCTTCTAACCCTTCGACGTATACAGGTTTACCGCCTGCTAATTTTACATGTTCCGGATAACTAACCCAATAAGGTGTTGGAATAATTATTTCGTCGCCCTCATCAATGACTGCTTGAAATAGTGCGTATAAAGAGTATTTTGCACCTGTCGTTACGATCACTTCATTCACTGTATAAGAAAGGTCATTATCCTCTTTGAATTTTTTAACAATTGCTCGTTTTAACTCAGGTATACCACCAGATGGTGTATATTTTGTAAATCCATCGTCGATTGCTTTTTTCGCTGCATCGTTAATATAGTCTGGTGTATTAAAATCTGGCTCACCAACTCCTAAGCCAATAACGTCATGCCCTTCATCGCGTAATTGTTTCGCTTTAGCTGAAATCGCAAGAGTTGACGATGGACTTAATTGTTTCACTCGTTTTGATAATGTCATCTTAATCATCCTTTTTACTATATTTTCTAGTGAATTTCATTTGTTCATAAATAGAACCGTCTTTTAATGAATAGTACGTCATATAATAACGATTCTCTTCATCTACATACGTAATTTCCCATAACGGCTTTCTGTTAATAAACGCTGGCTGGGATTGTTTCATTGTACATCGTTCACAATTTTCTTTCCATTTCGTTTCGATATCGTTTTGTGAAAGGTATTGTGATCGATCAATCGTATAAATAGCCTTTTCATCCAATGATTCCGCTAAATCGATAAATAATATTCGCTCTTCATCTTCTTTTGTTTTCGCAAAAACTATTTTATACGGCTTTTCTTCTTGAAAATGATATATTTCTTCTATTTTATTAATATTTGTCCGCTGTAGAAGAAAGTCTTCGATTTCCGCATTACGCATATGTTTCGTCCGATCTAAATGAACGTATAAATAAACACTATAAATAAATAGAGATAAGAACAATAAAAAACAAACTACATATATGATGATTCCAAGTGGAAACCGTTTCTTTTTTTGTACCATTTTCTCACTTCTTCTCACGTATTCGTACTTTCGTTTTACGTTTATCGAATCCCATTTACATTTCAGTAAACGGTGGTTCGTCTGTAATTAATTGTTCAATTTCGTTACGTTCGTTCATAATTGCAATTTTCGGTCGATAAGTCGACAATTCATTATCTTCTACAAGAGCGTACGAAATAATAATAATAACATCACCAGGTTGTACGAGCCTGGCTGCCGCACCGTTTACACAAATTGTTTTTGACCCACGCTCACCAGCGATCACGTACGTTTCCAAACGTGCACCGTTGTTGTTATTGACGATCTGCACTTTTTCATTTGGTAAAATATCGACTTTATCTAATATATTTTGATCAATCGTTATACTACCTACATAATTTAAATTTGCTTCCGTTATTCGTGCTCGATGTATTTTACCTTTCATCATCGTTCGAAACATTATAAATTCCCCTTTATCCGATCCTATTTACAGTTGTACCATCTGCATGCAAAATGATGTTATCTATAAGCCTTGCTCGATCAAAATGAACTGCAATTGCGATAATAATCGTACTTTCTATCGAATGAACTTCCTCTAATTGTGGAAAAGATAAAATTTCAAGATAATCAACTTTTCCTTTACAATGACGCGTCAAATACTTCGTTAACTCGTCTTTCAACGATGGAACCGTCGTACCATCTGTGACGAGCTGTTTTCCGAGTTTTAACGTATCGTATAAAACGAGTGCATCTTTTCGCTCTTGATCATTTAAATAAACGTTTCGACTACTCTTTGCTAACCCGTCTCGTTCTCGTACTGTCGGTAGGCCAACGAGATGGATCGGGAAATTTAATTGATGAATAAGTGTGTCGACGACAGAAAACTGTTGAGCATCTTTTAAGCCGAAATACGCATTTGTTGGCTCAACGATATGAAACAGTTTCGTGAGTACAGTTATGACACCATCAAAGTGACCCGGACGCGATTTACCACAAAGAACGTTCGTTTTTGTCGTTAATTTCATTTCGATTGAAAAATGATCTGGATACATTTCCTTCACATCTGGTATAAATAAAATATCTACACCGTGCTTTTTTGCTAACTCTGTATCGTGCTTTTCATCGCGTGGATACGTCGCTAAATCTTCTGTCGGACCAAACTGCAACGGATTGACAAAAATACTCATGACGACAAGATCATTTTCTTTCCTCGCCACATCGACGAGTGATAAATGACCGTCATGTAAATATCCCATCGTCGGAACGAATCCAATTTTTTTCATCTTATTATTTGCGAGAGCTTCTTTCATCGCTTTAACATGTCGTATTACTTTCACAGCTAACCCTACTTTATTTATTTTGGTAATAGTTCCTTATTTGCAAATTTATACGAATGCTCTTCGAGCGGGAAATGATGTTTCTTTACGTCTGATACGTAATTTTTAATTGCTTCTACCCCGTATTCATGGAAATTCGTATACGTTTTAACGAACTTAGGTAATTGATGTGCACCGTACTTAAGCAAATCGTGATAAACAAGCACTTGTCCGTCACAATTAGCACCTGCACCAATTCCAATCGTCGGGATGCTTAACGATTGTGTTACAATTTCACCTAATTCTTTCGGAATACACTCAAGGACGATCATACATGCACCGGCAACTTCTAATTGTTTCGCATCATCGAGGAGCTTTTGACTCGTCGCTTTATCTTTCGCTTGAACGCGGTACCCACCGAGTACGTTTACCGTCTGTGGTGTTAATCCTAAATGACCGACGACTGGTATACCACCTTCTGTGAGTCGTTTCGTTAATGTCAACGTTTCTTCAGATGCTCCTTCAATTTTGATCGCTTGGGCATTCGTATCTTGAAACAAGACTGTCGCGTTTTCGATCGCTTTTTCTAATGAAGCATGATATGACATAAACGGCATATCAACAACAACAAATGTATCTTTTGCTCCTCTACGAACTGCCTTTCCGTGGTGAACCATATCAGCTAACGTTACGTTCGTCGTCGAATCATATCCTAAGACGACCATCCCTAATGAATCACCGACTAAAATGACATCAGCTTCAGCTTGCTCTGCTTGTTGCGCTGATGGAAAGTCGTACGCTGTAATCATCGCTATTTTTTCTCCGTCAGATTTCATCTGTTGAAAGTCAACTATCGTTTTCATTTTGCTCCTCCTTTAATAATACCCCATGAATAAACGCATCCGTCATTATTAGTCAAACCAAGCTATTTCAGCCGAGTATACTTTTTTCACAACTTGATCACATATTCGTTTTGCAAGTAGAGCACCGTCTTCAGCAACACCTAAAAAAACACCTTTCCAACGCTCTTTGCCAGTTTTAATTTCAATTGTTTCATGTAATTTAAATCCATAGTCTTCCCACGTTTTTTTCACTTGATGAAAGCCGTCCGCTATATATTCCGTATACTTTGCTTCAAACGTCTCTAAAATACGTTGAATAAGTGGCACAAGGTCCCATTCTTTGTTCGTTTCTACAAATAACGATGTAGCCCGATGCGCAACTTCATCTACGAAATCTTCTCGTGTTTGATTTACATTTAAACCTATGCCTATAATAACATATTGAATTTGATCTTGTTCGGCTTGCATCTCCGTTAAAATACCAGCTACTTTTTTACCGTTTATAAGTAAATCGTTCGGCCATTTAATTTGTGCTTGGACACCTACTTCATCCGCAAGCACTTCTGCTAATACTGTTGCCGTTAAAAGCGTTAGTTGTGGTGCTATATATGGCGGAATAGTCGGCCGGATGACGATACTTAACCACATTCCTTTGTCTGTATTAGCGTACCACGGTCTATCCATACGTCCTCGTGCTTCCGTCTGTTCGTTAGCGATGACGACCGTACCATGTGATGCGCCATTTTGTGCTAATTTATGCGCAACAGGTTGTGTTGACGGTACTGATTCGTAATGTACGACATGTTTGCCGAGCCATTCCGTTTGTAAATTCCACCGTACCGTATTTTCACTAACTTTGTTCGGATAACTTATAATTCGATACCCTCGATTTGCTTTTCCTTCGATGACGTAGCCGTCTTTTTTCAATTCATTCATATGTTTCCAAATAGCTGTACGACTTATGTTCAATTTATCGGATAAATATTGACCAGAAATATATTTTGTATCATTTTCTTGCAAGAGTTGAATTAATTTTTGTCGGGTGGATGACATATTATCCATTCCTTTATCGCTTTTTTATCATTTTTTAACTTGTTCATGACGACATGATACTCAATTTGAGTAAGCAAATCGTTAATCCAACGTCCCCGTTTAACGTTCGGGAATTGTGCGATAATGTCCTTTCCGCTGATTCGTAGATCCTCTCTCGACTGTAATGGTAAATTTGAATGTATTTTGTCGACTGCATCTCGTGAAACTTCATGTTGTGGAAAAATACGATTTACTAACGAAACGAAAGAATGTATATCGTCACGACGTAAACGGTAGACGAGCCAACGATCGATGCCATTTCTTTCATATCGTTTCACCAATTCATATAAATGCAAGGCACGTTTTTTCGTATCATTCGACAACCGCCAAGCATTCGTCCATTGAACAATTGTTATTTTATCATAAATGTAATGAAAATAGGCAATTGCTTCTGAAAAATGTGTAAACGGTTCTACGATTCGAACACATTGACGGCGTAACAAGTCAGTTTGTCGGAATATCGGTAAAAACTGTAGTCCATCAATTTGGTCGATATAGTCCATGCTTTTTTGTACGTAGGGACCTTGTATCATGCGACTAAATTCATGAGATATACGTTCGATAGCAACTGACGGAATATATTTTACTACTTCTTTCATCGCTAGCAATGTTTTCTTATCAATCGTAAATCCGAGTTCACTACAAAAGCGTAACGATCGTAATACGCGAAGTGGATCTTCACGAAGACGTGCATACGGATCAGAAACAGCACGAATGACCTTGTTTTCAATATCGCGTCTTCCACCGAAATAATCGATTATGTGTAATTGCTTATCCATCGCTAATGCGTTCATCGTAAAGTCACGCAAACGTAGATCTGTACGTAAGTTTTGTATTTGCTCTTTTTCATTATTCCGATACGTTGTCACTTCGTAGGACGTCTGTTTATACCGAACAATGACCGTTCCAAATTCTAACCCTACAGGTATGACAGCCGGAAATATCGATTGAATCACCTCAATTGATGCATTCGTTGCAATATCAATATCGTCAATCGGGCGTTGTAACAAATAGTCGCGTACAGAACCACCAACGATATACGCTTCATACCCGGCTTGTTCAATTGCTTCAATTATTTCAATTGCATGTACAAATAGAGAATCAGTCATTGTTTTCACCCATCGTTCGTTTAACGTAAACGTTCGTATAATGATATATACTTATTGACAATTTCTTCTGAATGAAAATGTTCTGTAACACGTGCGTTTGCCTGACGAGAAAATATATTATATAAAAGATTATTGTTTAATAGTTCGATAGCATATTTTGCCGCAGAAACTGTATCACCTAAGTTAACGATATACCCTGTTTTACCGTGTTCAATTACTTCTGGTATCCCTCCGACGTTCGTTCCAATCGCCGGTACTTCACATGCCATCGCTTCAAGTAAAACTAATCCGAAGCTCTCTTGTTCAGATAACAATAATTTTACGTGTGAGATCGACAATAAGTCACTAATATTTTTCTGTCTACCTAAAAATATTACTTTGTCTTCCATGTCTAACTCTTTCACGTAATCAATAGCCATTTGATGATCAGGACCATCACCAACTAAAATGAGCTTCGCATTTACTTCTTTTTGTATGTAATTAAACGTTTGAATGACGTCACGAATTCGCTTCACTTTACGGAAATTTGATATATGGATGACGACTTTTTCATCCGATGTAATCCCGTAATGTTTTTTAATATATTCACGATCTTTCTTATAGTATTCTTTTTCGTTTACGAAATTATAAATGACCTCAATATCTCGATCAATCGCCAATTGTTCTTTCGTCCGTTTCACTAAATCGTGCGAAACTGCCGTTACCGCATCTGACTTTTCTATACCGTACGCAATCATTCGTTTAAACGTTTGGTCAATTCCGAGCACGGTAATATCCGTACCGTGTAATGTCGTCACAATTTTCACATCGTGTTCAGCTATATCTTTTGCTAAAATCGCACAAATAGCATGGGGCATCGCATAATGGACGTGTAGTATATCGAGTTTTTCTCGGTCGATTACTTCCGCCATTTTTGCTGCCAATGCTATATCATACGGTGGCGATTGAAAAACAGGATAATGGTTTAATTCTACTTCATGGTAATAAATCTCTGGATTAATACAATCAAGTCGGTAGGGCATACTAAACGTTATAAAATGAATTTCATAGCCTTTTTCGGCTAACAATTTTCCTAGCTCTGTAGCAATAATACCTGAGCCGCCAACAGTAGGATAACAAGTAATACCTATTTTTTTCATCGTATCTTGTCCTTTTACTAAA
>Ga0079225_10001848_pt1 | contig 12037 bp, 7 predicted proteins | sample Poulit2012_FD_76344 | JGI IMG/M metagenome (GOLD analysis project Ga0079225, IMG submission 76344) | Agricultural soil microbial communities from Georgia to study Nitrogen management - Poultry litter 2012 | ecosystem: Environmental > Terrestrial > Soil > Agricultural land | place: USA: Georgia...
CCCGCAAGCCGATCACCTTCGGGCCGCAGGGCATGGCATCGCTGGAGGAGGCCGTACGGCTGCTGTCCCGGCGTGCCCAGGACGGCGAGATCGCCGCCGTGGCGGTGACCGGCAAGCAGTTCCATTTCGCCGCCGGGGCCGATCTGCACCAGGCGTCGCAGATCTCCGATGAGTCCAGTGCGCGCGAGATTGCCGAGATGGGCCACCGTACTTTCGGGATGCTGTCCGATCTGCCGGTGCCCACCTTCGCCTTCATCGGCGGAGTCACCCTGGGCGGCGGACTGGAACTGGCGCTCGCCTGCGACTACCGCACCGTGTCCTCGGCGGTTCGGGCGATCGCGTTCCCGGAGGTGGGCCTGGGCCTGATTCCCGGATGGGGCGGCACCTACCACCTGCCTCGCCTGATCGGGATGGAACAGGCGTTGCGCGTGATCGTCACCGATCCGCAGAAGCAGAAGCAGCTCTCCGCGGCCGAGGCCCACGAGTTGGGTATCGCCGATGCGGTGCTGGATTCCGCGGACTTCCTGGCCGAGTCGATCCGGTTCGCCGCAGAGATCATCGCCGGCCGGCGCAGCGTGGAACGCCCCCAGGCGACCAGTGAGCCGTCGCCGGAGCCGGTTGCCCAGATGCGCGAGAAGGTGGATCAGCGCTGGCATGGTGCCGTGGTGGCCCCCTACCGGGCGCTGGATCTGCTGGATACCTCCGCCGGTGCGAGCCGCCAGGAGAGCTTCGAGGCGGAGAACGAGGCACTGGCCGAGCTGATCTGCTCGGAGCAGTTCGCCGCCTCGGTGTACGCCTTCGACCTGGTCAGCCACCGCGCGAAGAACCCGGGCGGTGCACCCGATGCGGATCTGGCACGTCCCGTGCGCAGCATCGGCATCGCCGGGGCGGGACTGATGGCCTCGCAGCTGGCGCTGCTGTTCGCACGGCGCATGCGGGTCCCGGTGGTCATGCGTGATCTGGACACCGAACGTGCTCAGCGCGGGGTGAGTTTCGTGCACTCCGAGGTGGACAAACTCCTCGACCGCGGCCGTATCAGCTCCGCCGAGGCGAACCGCATCCGCTCCTCGGTCAGCGCCACCACCGAGCTGGCGGATCTGGCCGGAGCCGATCTGGTGATCGAGGCGGTCTTCGAGGAACTCGAGGTCAAGCGCACCGTGTTCGCCGAACTCGAGCGGGTACTGCCGCCTGAGACGATCCTAGCCACCAACACCTCGGCGCTGTCGGTGACGGCAATGGCCGAACATTTGCAGCACCCCGAGCGCGTGGTGGGTATCCACTTCTTCAACCCGGTCGCCCAGATGCCGCTGGTGGAAGTGGTTCGCACCGCCCGCACCGACGACGCCACCTACGCGAGTGCCTTCGCGGTGGCCAAGGCGTGCCGCAAGACCGCGATCGCCGTCTCGGATGCCCCCGGCTTCGTGGTGAACCGCCTGTTGGTCCGGCTGCTCGGTGAGGTGCTGGGCAGTCTGGAGGAGGGCACCGACGTCGCCGTGGCGGACCGGGCACTGCACCCGATCGGCCTGCCGATGGGACCGTTCCAGCTGTTGCAGCTGGTGGGCCCGGCGGTGGCCGGGCACGTGCTGGACACGTTGCGGGAGAAGTTCGGGGAGCGTTATCCCAGCTCTCCTGGTCTGCAGCGGATGATTGACGACGGCGCAGCTTTCGTGGTCTTCGAAGGGCGCCCGAGTGCCGCCTCGCCTGTGGATCCACAGATTGGCGCCTACTTCGGGTCCCGGTCGCAGGTGGGTGGCCAGTCCGAGGACGAACTGCTCCAGCGAGTGCAGGAGGCGTTGGCCGAAGAAGTCCGCCTGATGCTCGATGAGGGTGTGGTGGCCGAGAAGGCGGACATCGATCTGGGCATGATCATGGGCGCCGGATGGGGCTTCCACCTCGGCGGGCTCACGCCCTACCTTCAGCGCGTGGGCGCTTTGGCGTAGTCGCGGCGCGGCATCGCCCGACTGGAAGGCTCGAACAGGCTCGGCTGCGGCGGGGCATGAGTGGGATCCACGCCGTCGAAGAGGCTGGAGACGGACTCCCCCTCGTGCACCCGCCGGATCGCCTCGGCGAACAGCTGCGAGACCGACCGTTCGGTTAGCTCGTGCCAGTCGGGCGGAGCCGGCACGGTATCGGTGGTGACCACATCGGTGATCATCGGGTGGTGCCGCAGCCGATCTTGGGCCGAGCCGGTGAACAGCCCATGGGTGCACGCCACCGAGGCGCTGGTCGCCCCTTCGAGCTGCAGCCGGTCCAGCAGCGTCACGATGGAGCCGCCGGTGGCGATTTCGTCGTCCAGGACGATCGCCCGCTTACCGGTCACGTCTCCGACGATGGAGTCCACGATCACCCTGTCATCGGACATGCGCTGTTTGCTTCCCGCTGCCACGGGCAGGCCGAGCAGACGCGCGAACTGTGTCGCCTCCTTGGCGTTCCCCAGATCCGGGGAGACCACGATCCCGTCCTGCAGATCCTGATTGCGGTAGTGGTCCGCCAGCACCCCGAGCGCCGTGAGATGGTCCACCGGCACGGTGAAGAACCCGTGCACCTGCGGGGCGTGCAGCGTCATCGTCAGCACCCGGTCCACACCCGCCGTCTGCAACATATCGGCCACCAGGCGCCCACCGAGCGAAATACGCGAGGCGTCCTCCTTGTCCGAGCGGGCGTAGGCGAAATGCGGAATGACCGCCGTCACCTGAGCCGCCGAGGCGCCCCGGGCGGCATTGACCATCAGCAGCAGTTCCATCAGATGGTCCTGGGTGGGCGGCACCAGCGGCTGGACGATGTACACGTCCCGCTGGCGGCAGTTGGTCAGCAGTTGCGACTGCAAGCAGTCGTTGCTGAACCGGGACGTACGCGAGGGTGAGACGCTCAGGCCGAGCTCGGCACAGATGCGGTCAGCAAGCACGGGATGGGCGCTGCCACTGAAGACCACCACGTCGTTCGTCTCATCCCACCGGCCGGCGTGACGCATCCGGTCCTCCTTCGTCTCAACGACGCTGCTGCCGAACATGCTAGAGCACCGAGCATGGCTGCGGCGCCACGATGGTCCCCGATTTCACCCGCTGTCCCCTCCCAGATCCGGTCCGAAGGCGCTGCGGCGTGGTGAATCGGCCGGTGCCGTCCTACTCGTGCCTGGCTGGTCGCTGTGATCAGCGGCGTCTGCGCGGTCCACAGCGTGGGCGCGGTCGGTACCGTCCACATCTTTGGCGCGATCGGCAGGGTCGGCCTGGACTGGACGATCTGCACGATCGGTTTGTGCGGCAACCACGGCGACCAGGTCCCGAGCGATGTCCTGTGGCCGCAGCCCGAACTCCTCGATCAGCTGCGCCCGGGAAGCATGCGGCAGATACGCGTGCGGGATCCCCCGAGTCAGCACCGGGGTGGAAACCCTCACTTCCGCCAGCACTTCGCGTAGGCCCGCTCCCAGACCAGAGGAGACCACGCCGTCCTCGATCGTGACCACCAGATCGTGCTCCGCGGCCGCATCGAGCACCGGCTGGGGCATCGGGATCGGCCACCGCGGATCGAGCACCGTGGAGCCGATGCCCTGATCGGCCAACGCCTCCCCCACGGACACCGCGGTGGCGGCGAATGCGCCGATACCCACCACGAGCACGCGGCATCGCCCGTCGCTGCTGTGCCGGCCCAGCACATCCACCCCGTCCGTGCGCGAGACCGCAGGCACGGGATCGGCCAGCGCCCCTTTGGGGTAGCGCAGCACGGTCGGCGCATCGTCCACATCCACCGCTTCACGCAGCGCTTCGCGCAGCGTCTGTTCATCACGTGGAGCAGCCAGCCGCAGCCCGGGAACCAGCCGGAGCATCGCCAGGTCCCACATGCCATTGTGGCTGGGCCCGTCATCGCCGGTCAGGCCGGCCCGGTCCAGGGTGAACGTCACCCCGGCCCGGTGCAGGCCCACATCCATGAGCATCTGGTCGAAGGCACGGTTGAGGAATGTGGCATACAGGGACACCACGGGATGCAGGCCCGCGAACGCCATCCCCGCTGCGGAGGTGAGCGCATGTTGTTCGGCGATCCCCACATCCACCACACGCTCGGGAAAGGCTTCGGCCATCGGCGCCAGGCCCACCGGCACCGGCATGGCGGCGGTGATGCCCACCACATCGCTGCGCTCCCGGGCGATCTGCACGATCTCCTCGGCGAACACCGATCCCCACTCGAACCGGGAGGCCACCACCGGCAGCCCGGTCTCGGGATGGATCACCTTCACGGTGTGGAACCGGTCCACGCCGTCGGTCTCGGCGGGCAGGTACCCGTACCCCTTCTGGGTGATCGCATGCACGATCACCGGTCCGCCGAAGCGTTTGGCGGCCCGTAGCGCCGTCTCCAGGGCGTCCAGGTCGTGCCCGTCCACCGGCCCGATGGATTTGATGCCAAGAGCTTCGAACATGCCCGACTGGGGTCGCAGCACGTCCTTGAGCCCCTTCTTCACCCCGTGCAGCGCATCGTAGGTGAGCCGCCCGGGGGTGCCGCGGCGGTGCAGGGTGCGTTTGCCCCAGTCCAGCATGCGTTCGTAATGCTTCCCGGTGCGCACGGCGTCCAGGTAGCGTGCCAGGCCGCCCACGGTCGGTGAGTAGGACCAGCCGTTGTCGTTGACCACGATCACCACCCGCTGATCGGGTGCGGAAGCGAGATTGTTCAGCGCCTCCCAAGCCATCCCACCGGTCAGCGCGCCGTCGCCGATGACAGCCACCGCGTGCCGGTCGTGCTCACCGGCCAGCAGACGGGCCCGGGAGATACCGTCCGCCCAGGAAATCGCGGTCGAGGCGTGGGAGTTTTCCACCACATCGTGCTCGGACTCTGCCCTGCTGGGATAGCCGGACAGCCCGCCCTTCTTGCGCAGGGCGCTGAAATCGTGGCGACCGGTGAGGATCTTGTGCACGTAGGCCTGGTGCCCGGTGTCGAACACGATCGAGTCCCGCGGGGAGGAAAACACCGAGTGGATCGCCAGGGTCAGCTCCACCACGCCGAGGTTGGGACCAAGGTGTCCTCCGGTGCGGGCGACCGAGTCCACCAGGAACTCACGGATCTCCTCCGCCAGTGCCCGGCGGCGCCGTGGGGACAGCGCACGCAGATCAGCAGGAGACCGCAACCGCTCCAGTTCGCTCATGCCGCACCCTCCCTCGTGACGCCGCGGATATCCCATCGTACGTCCGCAATGGCTCAGGCGTAGGCGGCATGGCCATGATCGGCCACCCAGGCGGCGCGCTCGGCATCCAGCTCCGCCAGGAACTCGTCCGCGTGCCGGGCGAGCTGCTCGATGCGGGTCTCCTCCCGGTAGACCCATCGGAAGTCGCGGCGCAGCGTGTGCCGGTTCTCCACCACGAACAGCACCCGCTCGCACGCGGTGACGTGCAGTTGCCACTGCAGCTGGTCCCGGTAGGTGCGGGCGGCAGCGTCCAGATCCTCCACGGAGGTTTTGATCTCGGCGATGGAGTGCTCCCCGATCCCGTCCGGGGTGGCCAGGTGCCGTGGATTGGTGCCCTGGCAGAGCACCCCGCTGGGGTCGATACCGAACCGTTGCTGCACCCATGCGGCGATCACGGGCTCGCGTTCGATACCGTGCGCGTACTGCGGCAGCCGCGGGCCACTGCCTCCGGAGAGCTTCTCCAGCAGCAGCCGCCGGCGCTGCTTGCTCACCCGCCCGGTGCGGGTGACCAGGCGTCGTGCGTCCGTGGCCGTCACGCCCCACAACCGTGCCCGCAGCCACGCGGCGCGATCCGCCGAGGAGATGATCTGGCCGGCACGAGAACGGACGAATCGGTAGTCGGGCACGCGCCATACTTTAGGCTCACTTCGAGCCTGAGCCGGTCCAGGCACGCCGCGGCAGGCGCTGTTGGCATGGCTTGAAAATCCGGTCCCGGCAATGATGTGCTCGCGGGCTCGTGCACCGCTTAGGCTACGGAATATGCGCATGTTGCCCGGTCATTCTGCTCCGCACGATCTCACCTACGGGGATGTGTTCCTGACGCCGTCCTACTCGAACGTGGGGTCGCGTTTCGACGTCGACCTGACCACCGCTGATGGCACCGGATCCACCCTCCCGCTGGTGGTGGCCAATATGACCGCCATCAGCGGCCGCCGCATGGCCGAAACCGTGGCCCGCCGCGGCGGGTTGGCCGTGCTGCCGCAGGACGTGCCGCTCGATCAGGTGCGACGCACCATCGAACAGGTCAAGTCCGCCCATCCCGTCCTGGAGACGCCGGTCACGGTAGCCGGGGATGACACCGTGCACACGGTGCTCACCCTGATCGAGAAGCGCTCGCACGGCGCTGCGGTGGTGCTCAGCGGGCAGCGCCCCATCGGGGTGGTCACCCGCGCCGATTGCGTGGGCGTGGACCAGTTCGCTCAGGCGCGCGATGTGATGACCCCCGATCCCACCGTGCTCACCCTGGACGTCCTGCAGGGCCCGGATGCCCTCGAACGTGCTTATGAGGCCCAGGAGAGCAAGCGCCGCCGGTTCGCCCCGGTAGTGGACGAACAGGGCCACCTGGCCGGTGTGCTCACCAAGGTCGGTGCGCTGCGCTCCTCCATCTACTCCCCCACCGTGGACGCCGCGGGCCGGCTGCGGGTAGCCGCGGCCGTGGGCGTCAATGGTGATGTGGCCACCCGCGCCCGCGGCCTGCTCGAGGCCGGGGCGGATGTGCTGGTGGTGGACACCGCGCACGGGCACCAGGCCAAGATGATCGACGCCCTGCACGCCGTCCGCGATCTGGATCCGGGTGTGCCCGTGGTGGCCGGGAACGTCGTGACTGCCGACGGCGTGCGTGACCTGGTGCAGGCCGGTGCCGATATCGTCAAGGTGGGCGTGGGGCCGGGGGCCATGTGCACCACCAGGATGATGACCGCCGTGGGGCGTCCGCAGTTCTCCGCCGTGGCCGAATGCGCCGCCGCCGCCCGTGAGGTCGGCGCGCATGTGTGGGCAGACGGCGGAATCCGGCATCCGCGGGACGTGGCCCTGGCATTGGCTGCTGGGGCCTCCCAGGTGATGGTCGGCTCTTGGTTCGCCGGCACCTATGAGTCCCCCGGTGATTTGCACCGGGACTCCGACGGTCGTGCCTATAAGGAGAGCTTCGGGATGGCCTCGGCGCGGGCCGTGGCCGCACGCACCTCCATGGATGCCACCGCATTTGCCCGGGCCCGCAAGAGTCTGTACGAGGAGGGCATCTCCTCCTCCCGGATGTACCTGGACCCGGACCGGCCCGGCGTGGAGGACCTGCTGGACCACATCACCGCGGGCCTGCGCAGTGCCTGCACCTACGCCTGTGCCACCACGCTGGGCGAGTTCGCCGATCGCGCCCTGGTGGGTCTGCAGTCCCGTGCCGGCTACGACGAGGGCCGGCCCCTGCCGGCAGGATGGTGAGGTGGCCGTGCAAACCGAAACCAGCCGTGCCCCCTATGGGTCCTGGCCCTCGCCGCTGAGCGCAGCGGACCTGGCCGCCGGTTCGCTGAGCCTGGCGGAGGTGCGTACGCACCGCGGTGACACCTTCTGGGTGGAGACCAGGCCGGATGAGGCCGGGCAGACGGTGCTCATGCGCAGGCGCGCCACGGGCGAGATCGCCGAGGTCGCCCCGCAGCATAAGGATGGCCGGCCCGGCCGTTTCCCGGTACGCACCCGGGTGAACGAGTACGGCGGTGGCTGTTATGCGCCCACCGCCGAGGGTGTGGTGCTCAGCGCCGACGGGGATGACCGGTTGTACCGCCTGGACGCACTGGGCGAGAGCTGGTCCGCTGCACGGCCCCTGGTGCCCGCCGACGGACGCCGCTACGCCGATCTGGAAGTGGACGCCGTGCGCGGCGTGGTCTATGCCGTGTGTGAAGACCACGGCGGTCCCGACCGATTCAGTACCGACCCCACCACCACCTTGGTCGCAGTGCCGCTGGACGGATCTGCTGCCGAGGACCCCGCAGCGATCGCCACCCTGGTCGGCGATGCCGACTTCGTGGCCGCACCAAGGCTCTCGCCCGACGGCGCCATGCTGGCCTGGATCTCCTGGTCCCACCCGGACATGCCTTGGGATGCCAGCACACTGACGGTGGCCACCGTGACCGATGGCGGCAGCCGGCTGCTACATCATCGCCGCATCGCCGGCGGGCCAGGGGTCTCCGTGGCCGAGCCGGTGTGGACCCCCGGCGGGCACCTGGTGCACGTGGATGACCACACCGGCTGGTGGAACCTGTACCGCACCGAATGGCACGAGGGGATGGTGCGCACCCGGCACCTGCATCCGGCCGAAGCGGACTTCACCGCACCACAGTGGTCCCTGGGCAACCACCACGTGTGCGTACTGGACGACGAGCACCTCATGTGCGCCTTCACCACCGCCGGGCGGCAACAATTGGCCGCCGTGCACCTGGGCCACGGCGGGTTGGAGACCTGGGACGGCCCCTGGCGCCCGGAGGGATCCCTCGCCGCCGAACCGGGCCGGGTGGTGTTCATCGGGCGCACCGACTACGAGCCCCGGGCCGTGGTCGAACTCGACCTGGCCCGCGGGACGGTGCAAGTACTGCGGTCCAGTACGACTCCTGCGACGGCAGCCGCGGGCGCCTCCGTGGCCGAGGAGGTCTGCTGGCCCTCCGAGGGCGGGTTGGCCTACGGTTTCTTCTACCCGCCCGCCAACGAGCATGCCGAGGCACCTGCCGCGGAACTCCCGCCCCTGTTGGTGCTCTCCCACGGCGGACCCACCGGGCACGTGAGCCCCGGTTTCGACCCGCGGATCCAGTTCTGGACCAGCCGAGGCTTCGCCGTCCTGGACGTGAACTACTCCGGAAGCAGCGGTTACGGGCGCCGCTACCGGGACCGGCTGTACGGGAACTGGGGGTTGCTGGATGTGGCCGACTGTGCCTCCGGCGCCCGGTATCTGGCCGAGCAGCAGCGGGTGGACGGTGCGCGCATGGCGGTCCGCGGCGGCAGTGCCGGCGGCTTCACCACGCTGGCCGCGCTGACCTTCACCGACACCTTCGCCGCCGGGGCCAGCTACTACGGCATCGGCGACCTGGAGGCATTGGCTGCCCACACGCATAAGTTCGAGTCCCGCTACCTCGATCGGCTCATCGGCCCTTATCCGCAGCAGCGGCAGCGCTACCGGGACCGCTCCCCCATCCACCACCTGCGCCGGCTCAGCGCGCCGATGATCATCTTCCAGGGCGAACGCGACCGGGTGGTGCCCCCGCAACAAGCCACCGCCATGGCCGAGGCCCTACGAGAGGCCGGACACGAGGCGAAGGTGCATATGTTCGCCGATGAGGGACACGGCTTCCGCCGTGCGGCCAGCACCCAGGAGGCCCTGAGTGCCGAACTGGCCTTCTACGGCGAGGTCTTCGGCTTCACCCCCGCCCGCCCCTCCGGTTGAATCCATTCACTCGATACTTCGCGCGCGGGATCGTGCTCCCGGGTATCGAGCCGGCGGGCTAGGTAACGACCGCGCGGTGAGGAGGCCAGATGCAACAGCGCCCGAGCCCCCTTTTCGGGAGCCCGGGCGCCGTCTCAGTACGCGGTGGCCGTGACCGTCAGGCGGCCACCAGCTGGCGCAGCACGTACTGAGACACGCTTCTCCGATGTGCACGGTAGTTGAACACCTGAGTTCACCCTACTGACGGGGCAAATCGCCAGGTCAGGGGCATCCCCAGGAAGGGCATGGGACTTCTTCGCTGCCGCTGGTGCAACACCGTCGACGTGGTTCGTTTGCGGTAGTTGGGCATTGGCCAGTAGCCGACCCGGAATGGACCCTGGCGAGATAGAGGGGGGCTTGCCCAGCCGTCCGTCGCACTGCAGCAGGCATCCCATTCGATCAATCGCCCGCAGGTATCAGTCTCACCGATCCGGTTTCGCTCTATGTCGTTACGCCACTCACACTCTAGACTTCTAGGCTCTCGCTGGACGATCTCCATTTTCGCGCCTCAAGAAGTCCCGAGAAGGAGATGACTAGGAGGCGAACATCTGGGCAGTCGGAAGGCAGCTGACGTGCGAGCCACGCACATCCGAGATCGCCAGATCGTCGGGCGCACCCGTCGCGTCCGACCGAGTACCGGTCGGCCCGTCAACTGGTCGTGGCCGTTGCCGAGCACGGGCCCAACTTCGGGGCATCCTTCGGGCCCAGTCGACCGCCCATCGAGTGACCCCCGCTGCACTGAGCTCACGTGCCTTGCGTTCTGAATCGACATCAGTCAATATAGAAGCATGTCGAATCAAGAAATAGTGATCGTCGGGTCCGGCCCGGCGGGGTACACGGCCGCGGTATACGCGGCGCGGGCGGGTCTGGCTCCGGTAGTAGTCGCCGGGTCGGTCTCTGCTGGTGGGGCACTGATGACGACGACGGAGGTAGAGAACTTCCCTGGCTTCACCGCCGGCATCCAGGGGCCAGAGCTGATGGAAGCAATGCGCGGACAGGCCGAACGATTCGGCGCACGCATCGTCCTCGACGACGCCCTCCGCCTAAACTTGGACGGCCCAATCAAGACCATCGAGACGGGCTCCGGTGAGATCTTCCACACGCCGGCAGTCATCCTTGCCATGGGTGCGGCCTACCGCAGGCTCGGACTACCCGAGGAGGAACGACTGTCCGGGCACGGCCTGTCGTGGTGCGCGACCTGTGACGGGTTTTTCTTCCGGAAGAAGGAGATCGCAGTCATCGGCGGCGGTGACTCGGCTATGGAGGAAGCACTGTTCCTCACCCGATTCGCCTCGAAAGTCACGATCGTGCATCGCCGTGACGAATTCCGGGCCTCGAGGATCATGGCCGAGCGCGCTCTGAGCGATAGGCGAATCGAGGTGGCCTGGAACAGCGAGGTCGCCGAGGTCATCGGCGACCCCCAGGTCGAGGGGCTGCGGCTGCGCGACGTGGTGTCCGGGGCCGAGCGGGTGCTGCCCGTGGCTGGTGCCTTCGTCGCGATCGGCCATGACCCGCGATCGGAGCTGCTGGTCGGACAGATCGATCTCGACCCCAATGGTTATGTGCGGGTTGCGCATCCTGGCACGGAGACGAATCTGCCTGGCGTGTTCGCGGCCGGCGACCTCGTCGACCACCGCTATCGGCAGGCAATCACCGCAGCGGGCACCGGCTGCGCAGCAGCTTTGGACGCTCAACAATTCCTCGCCGCTGCGCCCGCGGCGACCCTTCAGACCATAACAACGGAGGTTTCCGCATGATTACGAAGACAGTGACAGACTCAACTTTCCACGCGGAGGTGCTCGACTCCGACCGGCCGGTGGTCGTCGACATCTGGGCGACATGGTGCGGGCCCTGCAAGCAGGTCGCGCCAATCCTCGACGAGCTCTCCGAGGAATACGTCGGTCGGGTGAAGATCGTGAAGGTCGACGCCGACGCGAATCCCGATGTCGTGACCGCCGCCGGAGTCACGTCGATCCCGACCCTGGGGTTCTATCGCGACGGGAGTCGGGTGGACGTCCTCATCGGAGCGCACTCGCGCCCGCTGATCGCATCGAAGATCGAGGAGCTGCTGGCATGACCACCGAGACGACAAAGACCGCAACGAACGCCCCGAAGCGCCTGTCAACACTGGATAAGTGGCTGCCGCTCTGGATCGGGCTGGCGATGGTCGCAGGCCTCCTCCTGGGACGATTCATTCCTGGAATTTCCGACCTGTTGTCGCACATGGAGATCGGCGGGATCTCGGTGCCGATCGCGCTCGGCCTGCTGGTGATGATGTATCCGGTTCTGGCCAAGGTTCGCTACGACAAGGTCGCCGCGGTCACCGGCGACAAGAGACTCCTCATCTCCTCTCTGGTGCTCAATTGGCTCGCCGGGCCGGCGATCATGTTCGCCCTGGCCTGGATTTTCCTGCCCGACCTTCCCGAGTACCGCACCGGGCTCATCATCGTCGGTCTGGCCCGTTGCATCGCCATGGTCGTGATCTGGAACGACCTGGCCTGCGGCGACCGCGAGGCGACCGCGGTGCTGGTGGCGATCAACTCGGTCTTCCAGGTCGTCATGTTCTCCGTCCTCGGCTGGTTCTACCTCAGCGTCCTGCCGAGCTGGCTCGGCCTGGACACACA
>Ga0079225_10001849_pt1 | contig 12032 bp, 9 predicted proteins | sample Poulit2012_FD_76344 | JGI IMG/M metagenome (GOLD analysis project Ga0079225, IMG submission 76344) | Agricultural soil microbial communities from Georgia to study Nitrogen management - Poultry litter 2012 | ecosystem: Environmental > Terrestrial > Soil > Agricultural land | place: USA: Georgia...
GCTAGCGCTCCATCGCCAGGACGAAGTCGCGGGCCGCCTGCTGCAGACGCCGGGCAGCGGTCTCGTCCGGGACGGTCTGGTCGGGGAAGACGACGGCGAGGGCGGCCGGCCACCCGACCGCGCCACGCACCGGGACGGCCACGGAGCGGACGTTGGGGATGACCTCGTCGTGGGAGACCGCCCAGCCGCGGGCGCGGGCGGCCTGGACGTCGGGCAGCCGCGGCCCGGCGAGCTCGGCGAGCTCGGCCGCGGAGAGCTCGTCCCCGAGGGCGACGAGGAGGGCGAGACCCGGGGCGCCACGGGTCAGCGGGTGGGCGCTGCCGGGACGGACGACGAGGGTGACGCCGTGGTGCCGTGGTTCGACGGTGGTGCGGGTGATGGCCAGCCCGTGCTCGGCGACCGCGAGGAACGCGGTGACGCCGAGGTCGTCGACGACCCCCTGGAGGATCGGGGTGGCCTTGCGCTGCTGCGGCGCCTCCGCGGCCTCGAGGAGGGTGCGCAGCCCCGGGCCGGGCAGGTAGCCGTGCTCGGTGCGGGCAGCCAGACCGTGCTCCTCGAGGGTGCGCAGCAGCCGGTAGGCGGCCGAGCGGTGGACGCCCAGCACGTCGGCGACGTCGTTGACCCGCAGCGGTGTGGCGGCGCTGCACAGCGTCTCGAGGGCGCGCAGCCCACGGGAGAGCGTCTGCGACGTGCCGCCGGCCGGAGTGCTCATCGTCCCTCGTTCCTGTCCGGGCACGCGCCCGCAGACAGGGCAATCGTATTGGATCGACGTCACGCTGTGCAGATAGTGCACCGGACCCCCGGTCGAGGAGGCCACCACGGGGCTGTGGCGGACCGCGCGGCATCGGGGGCGCATCGCGCGGCCGTGCGATGCGCCGCGGGGCGTGCGGGTCACCGTGGGGCTGTGCGGGGTGCCGCGGGGCGTGCGGGTCACCGTGGGGCTGTGCGGGTCACCGTGCGGCCAGGACGCCGGTGAGCAGCGCCGCGCCCAGCGCGCCGACCTCCGCGGGGCGCGGGACGAGCCCGAGCCGGTCGGGCAGGTCGAGGGAGGCGAGGAACGGTGAGCCGCGTGCCAGCTCGGTCAACGCCTCGCGCACGCCGGACAGGAGCGGGCGCCCCAGCGCGGTGAGGCCGCCGCCGAGCACCACCCGCTCCGGGTCGAAGGTGAGGGCGACGAGCCGGACCGCCGCCGCGACGCCGGCGAGCACCCGTTCCCGGACGGCGCGTGCGGCCGGGTCCCCCTGGGCTGCCGCCGCGAAGAGGGCGACGGGTGGCGGCGCGTCGGTCGCGGGCCACATCCGGGCGACGGCGGAGCCCGAGGCCACCGTCTCCAGGCACCCGCGCTGCCCGCACGGGCACGGCGCTCCATCGGGGTCGACGGGCACGTGCCCCACCTCACCGGCCGCGCCCGTGGCCCCGCGCCACAGCCGTCCGCCGGTGACGACGCCGCACGCCAGGCCGGTCCCGAGGTTGAGGTAGGCCAGCGAACGCGGCGCGTCCCCCGCTGCCGCGAGCACGTGGTGCGCGCCCAGGGCGGCCGCGTCGACGTCGTTCTCCACGAAGACGGGGGCACCGAGCCGGTCGCCGAGCGCCCCGGCCATGTCCAGCTCGGCGATACCGAGGTTGACCGCGTTGCGCACCCGGCCGTCCACGACGGTGCCGGGCAGCCCCACCCCCACGCCCCGCAGCGCGGCGGGGGACACCCCGGCCACGTCGCACAGCCGCCCGACCGCGGCCACCGCCACGTCGACCACCGCCGTCGGACCGCGGCCGGAGCGGGCGGTGTGGTGGGCGAGGGGCGCGCCCTCGGTGTCGAGGAGCGCCGCCACCGTCGAGGTGCCGCCGATGTCGAGCCCGGCCCGCAGGCCGACCCGTCCGCCCACGCTCACGCCCCCTTCCCACCGTGCGGAAGTCCTGCCGGCCACGGCTGCCAGTCAAGCGCACGGCCCGATGCGCTGTCAGGGGAACGGGACGGACGGGCGGCGCCCGGCGGCGCGGTACTGGGGTCCGCTTGTCGAATCGCGCACACCACTTGTCGGAGCGTGGCCTGGGGCGCGCGCGTCCTTCCACCGGTCTCCCGGCCTCCGTACCGTCACGGGTAGTCGCAGCAGCTCGACGTCGAGACACCCCCGCGAAGGAGCGTGACCCATGACGACCTCACTGACCACGAGCACGGAGCAGCCCGAGACCGAGGTCGGGCTCGCCCGCCGGACGCTGACCGTCCGGCACCTCGTCTTCCTCATCATCGCGGCGTCCGCGCCGCTCACCGTCGTCGCCGGCGGAGCCCCCACGAGCTTCGCCGTCACCGGACTGACCGGTGTGCCCGTGGGCTACCTCGCCCTCGGGCTCATCCTCGTCGTGTTCGCAATCGGCTACGGCGCGATGAGCGCACAGGTCCAGAACGCCGGGGCCTTCTACGCCTACGTGAGCTCCGGGCTCGGCATCCGGCAGGGCATCGGCGCCTCGATGCTTGCCCTCATCAGCTACAACGCCATGCAGATCGGGCTCTACGGCATCTTCGGCTTCGCCCTGGCCTCCTTCGTCTCGGCGAAGACCGGCCTCGACGTCCCGTGGTGGGCCGCGGCGCTGCTCGGCTTCGTCGTCGTCGGCTGGCTCGGCCTGAACAAGATCGACCTCTCGGCGCGGGTGCTCGCCGTCGTCGTCCTGCTCGAGTTCGCCGTCGTCGTCGTCGCCAACGTCATGTCGTTCCTCGCCTCCCCGGAGGGCGTCACCGCCGAGCCCTTCGCCCTGGAGAACTGGGCCACCCACGGCATCGGCGCGATCCTCGCCTTCGGCATCGCCGCCTTCATGGGCTTCGAGTCCGGCGCCATCTACAGCGAGGAGGTGAAGGACCCGCGGCGCTCCGTCGCGCGGGCCACCTTCATCGCCGTCGCCGTCATCGCCTCGTTCTACGCCTTCTCCGCCTGGGCGCTGTCCATCGGCGTGGGCGTCTCGAGCATCGTCCCGCTGTCCCAGGAGCTCGGGCCGGACATCATGTTCGTCTTCCTCCAGGAGCAGGGGTCGGTCCTCCTCGCCGACATCGGCAACCTCCTCTTCGTCACCAGCCTGTTCGCCGCGCTCGTGGCGTTCCACAACGCCGCGGCCCGCTACTTCTTCTCCCTCGGCCGGGCCCGGGTGCTGCCCCACGTGCTCGCCCGCGCCGGTCGCACGAACCACGCCCCCGTCGCCGGGTCGCTGGCCCAGTCCGCGCTGGCGCTGACGCTCATCGTCATCTTCGCGGTGGTCGGCGCAGGCTCCGAGCTCGGGCCGCTGTTCCCGGTGGTCACGATGTTCACCTGGCTCACCAACGCCGCCGCCTTCGGGCTGGTCTTCCTCCTCTTCGTCACCTCGGTCGCCGTCATCGCCTACTTCTGGCGCGACGACCGCGGCTACTCGTCCCTCGTCCGGCTGTGGGCGCCGGCCGTCGCGGCCCTCGGGCTGGGCACCGTCTTCGCCCTCATCCTCGTCAACTTCGACGTCATGATCGGCGCCGAGGGCCCCTCGCCGCTCGTCGTCGTCATGCCCGCGATCATCCTCGGCGCCGGTGTCGTCGGCCTGGTCTGGGGCGAGGTGCTGCGCCGGACGCGGCCCGAGGTCTTCGACCGCCTGCGCGACGCCAACGTCGGCTGACCTCTCACCGAAAGGAGCACGCATGTCTGCCAAGGTCCTCATCGTCGGTGCCGGATTCGCCGGCCTCGTGGCTGCCCGCGAGCTGCAAACCGCCGGGGTGGAGGTGGAGATCTTCGAGGCCCGCGACCGCATCGGCGGCCGGGCCTGGACCGAGGAGCGGATGGGTCACACCCTCGAGCTCGGGGCCACCTGGGTGCACTGGATGCAGCCCTACGTCTGGACCGAGATCGCCCGCTACGGCCAGGAGATCTACCCCAGCCCCGACTACGAGCGTGCCTACTGGATCGCCGACGGCGAGGTGCACGAGGGGCCCGAGGACGACCTCGACGCCGTCCTGGCCCGTCCCCAGGCGAAGATCTTCGAGGGCTCCCGCGAGTTCTTCCCCTACCCGCACGACCCGCTGTACGTCCTGAGCGACAGGTACGACGGCCCCGCCGACGTCGTCGAGCGCTTCCGCGCGGCCGACCAGGGCAGCGTCCTCGACGCCCTGCGCGACGGGAGCTTCACGCAGGAGGAGATCGACGTCTGCGACGCCTACTGGTCGGCCGGGTACAACGGCTACACCGCCACGGCGTCCCCGCTCATGGCCAAGCACTGGGCCGCGCTGTCGGACCACCGGCTGCCGCTGCTGGACGAGCAGACGCTGAAGTTCAAGCTGAAGAACGGGATGCGCGGCCTGTACGAGAACATCGCCGCCGACCTGCGCTGCCCGATCCACCTGTCCACCCCCGTCACCGCCGTCGAGCACGACGAGCGCGGGGCCCGCCTCACCCTCCAGGACGGCACCGCGCGCGAGGCCGACGCCGTCATCGTCACCGTCCCGATCGGGGCGATGCACCACGTGGCCTTCACCCCCGAGCTGCCGGCGCCGATGCGCAGGGTCGTGGAGGAGAAGACGAACAGCACCGGCTTCAAGATCTGGATCAAGGTCCAGGGGCACCACAACTTCATCGCCACCGCCCCGACGGGCAGCCCGATCGCGATGATGAAGGCCGAGTACTTCCTCGACGACGGGACGACGATCTTCGTCGGCTTCGGGCCCGACCACACCGCGATCGACCTGCAGGACGTCGCCCAGGTGCAGCAGATCGTCAACCAGTGGCGCCCGGACCTCACCGTCCTGGAGAGCGACGGCCACGACTGGTGCGCGGACAGGTGGAGCGGCCAGACCTGGGCCACCATCAGGTCCGGCCAGTTCATCGAGGGCTGGAGCACCTTCCACGACACCGACACCCGGCTGTACTTCGCCGGCGCGGACATCGCCAAGGGATGGAACGGCGTCGTCGTCGACGGCGCCATCGAGACCGGCATCACCACCGCCCGGCGGGTCCTCACCGAGCTCGGGGTGCGTGCCCCGGTGGACCAGCCGGTCGTGGCGCGCTGACCACCCCCCCCGGCCGGGGGCCGTCCGCAGCGGCGGCCCCCGGCCGGACCGAGGCGGGGAGCGGGATGTGTCCCGGGCCACCCTCGGGTCGTATATGATCGGGGTCGCACCGGGTCCTCCGTCCGAAGGAGTCCGCATGCCCCGCTTCGCCAGTGGTGTCGTCGACATCGACCAGCTCCGCGGCACCCTCGACCTGGACACCTGGCGTGCGGTCGTCGCGGGCAGCTTCGTCCCGCTCGAGGTCGACGCGCTCGACGGCGTGCCCTTCCGCGGCCACCTCGAGCGCACCGTCGTCGACGACGTGTCGGTCTTCGAGATCGTCGCCACCCCGCACGTCGTGCGCCGCACCGAGGCCCTCATCGAGCAGGTCGAGGGCCGGTTCTACAAGCTCAGCCTCCAGCTCAGCGGGCCGGCGGTCCTCGAGCAGGACGGCCGGTGCGTCACGCTCCAGCCCGGCGACATCGCCATCTACGACACCCACCGCCCCTACCGGCTCGCGTTCCCCGAGCGGAACCGGGCGATGGTCATCATGTTCCCGCACGAGGCCGTCGACCTCCCGCGCGACGAGGTCGCCCAGGTCACCGCCGTGCGCTTCCCGCGCGACGAGGGGCTCGGGCGGGTCATCAACCCGTTCTTCGTCGAGCTGGGACGCAACATGGACCAGCTCTCCGGCTCGCACGCCACGCGGCTCGTGCACTCCGCGCTCGACCTGCTGGTGACGATGCTGTCCCAGGAGCTGCACCAGCGCCGTCACGGCGCCGTCGGGCCCGCGCGCAGCCTCGCGCGGGAGGTGCGGGAGTACATCCTGGAGCACCTCGGCGACCCGGACCTCACCCCGGCGTCGATCGCCCAGGCCCACTACATCTCCATCCGGCACCTGTACACGATCTTCTCCGAGGAGGGGGAGACGGTGTCGGCGTGGATCCGCTCCCGCCGGCTGGAGCGCATCCGCCGCGACCTCATCGACCCGCTCCACGCCGACCGGCCGGTCTCGGCGATCGCCGCCCGGTGGGGGCTGCTCGACGCCGCCCACTTCAGCCGGCTCTTCAAGGCCGAGTACGGCCAGTCGCCCACCGCGTACCGCGAGGCCGCGGCGGCCCGCGGCCGCGTCGCCTGACCACCGCGGCGAGGTCGCGACGGGAGGAGGACGCACGGAGGCGGGAGGCCCGCCCGACGCGTGCACGTGCCGACAAGCCCTCGGCACAGGAGCGCAAGACCCCTGGCGCGGCGCTGGGTCATGGTGGGGTCAGCCCCGGCCTGTGGCGACCGTCACGACGCCGGCACCGACCACCCGTGGAAAGGGAGACGATGACGACCCAGCACACCACCCTCGGAGCACTGTCCTACGCCGACCTCCTCGCCGCCGTCGCCGCCGGCGAGGGCGGCCGGGAGATCCTCGACCCCGCGACCGGCGAGCTCGTCGGCCGCGCCCCCGAGCACACTGTGGCCGACCTGGACGCCGCGGTCGCGGCGGCCCGCGCGGCGCAGCCGGCGTGGGCCGCCCTGGGGCACGAGCGCCGCAGCGAGCTGCTCGACCGGGCGGCCGACGCCGTCGAGGCGAACGCCGAGGCACTCGCCGAGCTGCTCTCCCGGGAGCAGGGCAAGCCGCTCAACGGCCCCAACGCCCGCTTCGAGGTGGGCGCCTGCGCCGCCTGGCTGCGCGCCACCGCCGCCTTCCCGCTCGAGCCCGAGGTCCTCGTGGACGAGGAGGGCTCGCGCGCCGAGCTGCACTACCGGCCGCTGGGCGTCGTCGGCGCCATCGGGCCGTGGAACTGGCCGATGATGATCAGCGTGTGGCAGCTCGCCCCCGCGCTGCGCATGGGCAACACCGTGGTGCTCAAGCCCTCGGAGTACACCCCGCTGAGCGTGCTCGCCCTGGTCCACGTCCTGTCCCAGGAGCTGCCCACCGACGTCCTGCGCGTGGTCTCCGGAGGCCGTGGCGTCGGGGAGCGTCTCGCCGCCCACCCCGAGGTGGACAAGATCATGTTCACCGGCTCGACGGTCACCGGGAAGGCGATCATCCGCTCCTCGGCCGACACGGTGAAGCGGCTGACCCTCGAGCTCGGCGGCAACGACGCCGGCATCGTGCTGCCCGACGCCGACCCCCGGGCGATCGCCGAGGACCTCTTCTGGGGTGCGTTCATCAACACCGGCCAGACCTGCGCCGCCCTCAAGCGCCTCTACGTCCACGAGTCCATCTACGAGGACGTCTGCCAGGCGCTGACCGAGGTCGCCCGCCAGGTCCCGATGGGCGTGGGGCGCGAGGAGCAGAACGTGCTCGGCCCGCTGCAGAACAAGGCCCAGTTCGACATCGTCTCCCGCCTCGTCCAGGCCGCCAAGGACGCCGGTGCCCGGGTTCTCCTCGGTGGGGACCCCGACCCGGACCAGCCGGGCTACTTCTACCCCACGACGCTCGTGGCCGACGTCGACAACGACAACCCGCTCGTCGCCGAGGAGCAGTTCGGCCCCGCCCTGCCGATCGTCCGCTACTCCACCGTGAACGAGGCCGTCGAGATGGCCAACGCGCTGGACGTGGGCCTCGGCGCCTCGGTGTGGGGCACCGACCGTGAGCAGGCCCTGGCCGTCGCCGCCCGCCTCCAGGCGGGCACGGTGTGGGTCAACAAGCACGGCGCGGTCGACCCGCGGGTGCCCTTCGGCGGGGTCAAGCAGTCCGGCTACGGCCTGGAGTTCGGCGTCGAGGGGCTCAAGCAGCTCGGCGCCCCGCAGGTCATCAGCGCCTGACGTCAGGGCCGGGGCGCGCCGTCGTCAGCACGGCGCGCCCTATCCTGAGCGCATGACACCGACGAGGACGTCGACCACCGTCTCCACCGCCGTCGCCGCGGTCGTGGCCGAGCGCAGCGCCGCCGTCTACGGGGTGATGGGCAACGGCAACGCCTACGTCGTGGGGCACCTCACCGCCACCGGTGCGCCGTACGTCCGGATGCGGCACGAGGCGGGGACCGTGGCGGCGGCGCAGGCGCACTACCTGGCCGGAGGCGCGCTGGCGACGGCGACCACCACCTACGGCGCCGGCCTCACCAACACCCTCACCTCCCTCGCCGAGGCCCGGCTGGCGCGCGTGCCGCTCGTCCTCGTCGCGGGGGAGGGACCCAGCGCAGCCCCCCGCTGGTGGGACCTCGACCAGGAGGCGCTCCTGGCCGGCCTCGACGTCCCGGTCGTCCGCGTCCCGGCCGACGGCGCGGCGGCCGCGGCCCACTACGCCTACGACCTCGCGCGGTGGGACCGCACCCCGGTCGTCCTGTCCATCCCGTACGACGTCGCGACCGCCCCGGCCGGTGACACCCACCGCATGGGCAGCGTCTCCCCGTCGGCGCCGCCGCAGCCCACCGTGCAGCAGGTCGCGGGCGTCGCCGCGCTCCTGCGCGGTGCGCAGCGCCCGCTCCTGCTCCTCGGCCGCGGCGCCCACCTCGCCGGCGCCGGGCAGACGCTGCGCCGCGTCGGGGACCGCCTCGGCGCGCTCTTCGCGACCTCGGCCACAGCCGCCGGCCTCACCGGCTCGCCCTGGGACCTGGGCATCGCCGGCGGCTTCAGCACCCCGCGCGGCTGGGAGCTCATCACCTCCGCGGACGTCGTCCTCGCCGTCGGGATCAGCCTCAACGACTTCCAGGACCAGCGCGGCCGGCTGCTCGCCGCTGCCCGCGAGGTGGTCCAGGTGGACCTCGGGCCGGTGGCGACCCACGGCCAGGTCACCCGGTACATCCGCGCCGACGCCGCCGCCTTCGCCCACGCCCTGCTCACCGCGCTGTCCGACGGCACCGGCGCACAGCCATCCCCTCCCGGGGGCACCTGGCGCGACCGCGCCCCGGACGCCGCCGGAGACCTGCGCGCCGACCTGTCCGCGCTGCCCGAGCTCGCCGACGACGGCCGCCTCGACCCGCGGCTGGTGGCCCGCCGGCTCGACGAGCTGCTCCCGGCCGACCGCGCCCTGGTGCACGACGGCGGCCAGTTCATCGGGTGGATGCCCCAGCACGCCCGGGTCGGCGACCCGACCGAGCTCGTCCTCGTCGGCACCGCGCTGCAGACCATCGGCCTCGGCTCCGCGTCGGCCGTGGGCGCCGCCCGCGCCCGGCCCGACCGCACGACGGTGCTCGTCACCGGCGACGGCGGCGGCGCGATGGGGCTCGCCGACCTCGTCACCTTCCTGCGCGAGGCCGAGTCCGGCCTCGTCGTGGTCTTCAACGACGCCGCCTACGGCGCCGAGCTCCACCAGTACGGCGCGGCCGGCGTCGACCGCGAGGGCATGCTCCTCGACGACGTCGACTTCGCCGCCCTCGGCCGCGCGCTCGGAGCCGGGGGCCACCGCGTCACCCGCCTCGCCGACCTCGACGTCGTGGGGGAGTGGACCCGGGACGGTGCCCGTGGGGTGCTGGTCGTCGACGTCCTCGTCACCCGCACGGTCCCCGCGGACTTCCTGCGCCGGCACTGAGACACGCCACCGGGAGCAGGCGGGCGCTCGCCGCCACGTCCGCGGCATGTGGCCGGGACGGCGGTGACGGGTCGCGCCCGGTGGGGGCCGCGGCGACGTGAGGAGTATCGTATATGATCGGCGGGTCCGGATCACGATGGCGAGGACCCCCATGGACGATCAGCGAACGGCTCGGTGGGGCACGGACCGGCGGGTCCCCGGGACGGCCCGGTGAGACGGCCGGGAGCCGGAGCAGGGGAGCACGCGGGGCGCCTGTGGACCCGGGAGCTCCTCACCGCCGTCGTCGTCAACACCCTGACGATGCTCGTCTTCTACCTGCTCATGACGACGATGGCGCTGTACGCCGCTCAGCGCTTCGCCGCGTCGGACAGCCTCGCCGGCCTGGCGTCGAGCATGTTCATCGTCGGGGCGGTCCTGGGCCGGCTCGTCGCCGGCCCGCTCATCGGCTCCCGGGGCCCGCGGGGCGTCCTGGTGTGGGCGCTCGTCCTGTACGTCGCGATGTCGCCGGCCTACCTCGCCGCCGCCGACCTCCCCCTGCTGCTCGCCGTCCGCCTGCTCCACGGTGCCGCTCACGGCCTGGCGAACACCGCGACGACGACGATCGCCCAGTCGGTCATCCCGGCCGCCCGGCGAGGTGAGGGCACCGGGTACTTCAGCATGAGCGTCCCCCTCGCCGCCGCCCTCGGCCCGCTGGGCGGGCTGGGCGTCATCGACCGCTGGGGCTACGACGCCCTGTTCTGGGCCTCCGCCGCAGTGTCGGTGACCGCGTTCCTCGTGGCGCTCCTCCTGCCCGAGCGCCGCCCGGCGGCCGGGCCGCGGCGCAGCAGCGGGCGGGCCGGCCTCGTCGACCGGGACACGCTGCCGCTGTCGACCGTCATGCTCGTCGTCGGTGTCGCCAACGCCTCGACCATCACCTTCACCCACCCGTTCGCCGACTCGCTGGGCATCGCGAGCCACGCCGGCACGTTCTTCGTCGTCAACGCGGCCGGTGTGCTGGGCTCCCGCATGGTCGCCGGACGGGTCCAGGACCGCCTCGGGGACAACTGGGTGATGTACCCGGCGCTCCTCCTCTACGTGGGCGGGCTCGTCCTGCTCTCCCGCGTCGACACCGCGCCTGAGCTGCTCGCGGCCGGGCTGCTCCTCGGACTGGGCTTCGGCTCGGTCATGCCCACCGCCCAGGCGGCCGCGGTCCGCCTCGCCCGGCCGCACAAGATCGGCCTCGCGGTGGCCACCTACTACCTCATGCTCGACCTCGGCACCGGGCTGGGCCCGGCCGCCCTCGGCGGGCTGGTGACCGGGTGGGACTACCGGGTGATGTACCTCGTCGTCGCCGCCCTCCTGTTGGCCGTCGGGGTGCAGTACCACCTCGTCCACGGCCGCCACCCCGGCCGCACCTCGGAGGTGCGGCACTGACCGACGTCTTTCCTACCGGTGAAGAAAACAGAACTTTAGACGGAGGAAAAGACGGCGGGGAGGGGCTAGCCTGCCAAGTGTGGGGCGGGGCACAGTAGCAGCGGCGTACGGCCGGCGGGCGGAGGAGTACTCCGACATGCTCGGGTCCATGCGGTCCACCCACGAGGACGACCGCCGGCTCGTCAGCCAGTGGGCCCGGTCGTTGTCCGGCCCGGTGCTCGACGTCGGGTGCGGGCCCGGGCACTGGACCCAGTTCCTCTGGCACCAGGGGCTGGACGTCCGGGGCGTGGACCTCGCCCCCGAGATGGTGGCGCTCGCCAAGGAGCGCTACCCCCACCTGTCCTTCGAGCGGGCCGACCTCATGGACCTCGACCTGCCCGACGGCTTCGCCGGTGGCGTCTTCGCCTGGTACTCCCTCATCCACGTCGACCCGCCGCAGATGCCTGTGGCGCTGCGCGAGCTGGCACGGGTCACCACCCCCGGCGGCGGCCTGCTCGTGGGGTTCTTCGCCGGCAGCTCGCGCGTGCCGTTCTCCCACGCGGTCGCCACGGCGTACTACTGGAGCGCCGCGAGCCTCGGTCGCCTGCTGGAGGAGGCCGGGTTCGAGGTGCTCACCACGACCACCCGGCCCGCCCAGCGCAGCAGCCCGCTCGGCGCCCTGCTCGGCCGCCGTGCGGTCGTGCAGGGGACCCGTCCCCACGGCGCCATCGTCGCGCGGCGTCGGTAGCCGCCCAGCGGCCGGCGGGCCACCGGACCGGCGGCGGCCACGCCCGGGGCGGGCGGCGGTCGAGCCCGGCGGCGGGCACGTCACGGCACCGGCGGCGGTCGAGCCCGGCGGCGGGCATGTCACGGCACCGGCGGCGGGCACGCCAAAGGGCCGGTGGCGGGCACGCCAAAGGGCCGCCCGACGCATCGTCGAGCGGCCCTCGGCAACGCTCAGCCCACCCGGTCACCCGGGCGGAGGGTCACAGTGCGGCGCGCTGGACCTTGCCGGCCTTGAGGCACGAGGTGCACACGTTGAGGCGCTTCGGGGTCCCGTTCACCACCGTGCGCACGCGCTGGATGTTCGGGTTCCACCGACGGCTCGTCCGCACGTGGGAGTGCGAGACGCTCTTGCCGAAGCTGGGGTGCTTGCCGCAGACGTCGCAGGTGGCAGCC
>Ga0079225_10001851_pt1 | contig 12030 bp, 17 predicted proteins | sample Poulit2012_FD_76344 | JGI IMG/M metagenome (GOLD analysis project Ga0079225, IMG submission 76344) | Agricultural soil microbial communities from Georgia to study Nitrogen management - Poultry litter 2012 | ecosystem: Environmental > Terrestrial > Soil > Agricultural land | place: USA: Georgia...
ACCCCTCCAGTCTTTTGGTTAGTCTTTGATTAACTACCATTATACAAGATTTGGGGAGGTACTTCCTTTTTTGTCTCTCAAACACGTTGGGGGACTTAGGCTAAGAATTATGAAATTCACTCGAAGACATAAACGAAAAAATAAACTAAGTTCATCTATGCGGGCTTGTGTCGGTATCGAACCTCACAAGCCCGACTATTTTAGAGGGCAAAAATAGTACGTTCAAAAACCTCAAGGCAGTAGCAACTGTAAACAGTAGCTGCTGCCTTTTGTTTTTTTCACTATAATAATTATTTTTTCGGGTGTCGAACCCTCAAAAATAAAAATGTGGATGTGTTTTCCTTCTTTGTGTCTCCCGAGTTTAAATGAATGGCTCATTACTCAATCAAGGGCTACGAGAATGTAAAGAAAAACGGATAAACCAAGTAGGCTAACTGGCACTAACAAAGCACAGTACGCTTTGATAATTGCCAGTAAGTCATTGGGTTTATCTCGGTTTTCAACGGGCATCAAGTATTTGAAATAAAAGTTAGATAGCATATGCCCTATACATTCTCTTGCAAGTCGGCTACAAACCAAGCCGACCCTTGACCTCGTTTTCGCCATCATTTGAGGGGGTGACACACAAAGAAAAGGAAATTAACGTTATTTTCTTTTCAAAATTAGGAGGAATAAAAATGGAAAAAATTTATGAAGTAGTGAGAATTAAGCAAGTAGTAGAGAACACAGGAAAAGAGAGATACACAGTTAGAAGTCCTGAGGATGCGGTTTCTCATGCGTACGATTTAATCGGAGAAGATGATCGAGAGGTTTTTTTAGTTATGGTACTCAACACTAAAAATCAAGTCGTAGCTGTACACAGATGCCATGTTGGTGCATTATCAGCAAGCGTCGTCCATCCTCGTGAAGTGTTTAAAAGCGCTATTCTTAATAATGGTGCATCAGCAATTGTTACTTTTCATCAGCATCCCAGCGGTAATTGCCGACCTTCCGAGGAAGATTTATCAGTCTGTAAGCGCCTTGTTAAAAGTGGAGAAATAATCGGTATACAAATGCTTGATTTCATCATTATAGGAGAAAAGATTAATAATCGTGTATCCCATATGAGCTTTAAAGAGGCAGGCTACCTTTAAGGTAGCTTTTTTCTTTCAAGCAAAGTGCACATCATGTTTACTATGTAACCATTATGTGTTAACATAGTAATCATCATGGTAAAACGATTAAAGGAGATGTCTATATGAAGAAATCTACACAAATGATATTAAATTATTTTCCGATGATTGAAGATCACATTAACGATGTAGATAGCGTTGTTTTAAGGGATAAGACATTAAGTGACTTAGACAATCCAGAATACACCTTTTTATGTTTGGCATGGTTTTTTGAAAATCCTAACAAAGAAAACTTTGATTTGGGTGTACTATATAAAAATCTTGATGATTATTGGTTATCATGGGCTCTTGAGTGTATATATGTGTTTTTTACTAAAGACACTTACCTAATTAAAAAGCCTACTTTTTCAATTATTTCAGATAAGGATACGCTTTATAATCAAGCAGATTTTGTTAAATATTTAGATCAAAATAAGAGTTTACATGGTCGTAATTTTAGCAGGGCGATGTTAAACACGTATGTAAAGCGTGGTATTGTACCGCAACCTGATGTTGTTATAGGCAACAATAAATATTGGAATGAAGAGAGTTGCGCAGAATATGCTAAAACTTTATCTGAATCAGAGGATGAGTTATTTTATGATCACGAACCAAAATTTAAAATAACAGAAAAACGCCTTTATGAAGACGTTACATTAAATGATGATGATTTCTTTTTTGTTGTTAATTCAGGCTCATCTTACCGTACATTTGAATTAATGAGGGGGATTTTGTCTAACTTAAAATTGCATAAAATTGTTCATTATCGGTTTTTTAAAAAATGGCAAACTGTTTTTCATGTTGGAAATGAAAAAATATTGTTTCGTGATGGTTTTTCTAGTGGCTATCGTAGTGGTGGTTCGAATAATTTAGTCTTAGTTATTATGATGGGCTTAGAGGATAGTACCGTATATGATCAAGATCAGTTAGACGATGTGCTTTTTAATAAAAAATATGATTGTTCAGTTATTACAATAGACATTTTATAATGTTGTGGGGGTGTTTTAAATTTACGTTGTGCGGACTGAAAATAATGAGATTTTTACTAGCACTGAGTGGGGAGACAATAACGGCAAAGAAATAGTATATAAAACCTATAAAGATGCGGAAGAATCGAGAAGTAAATTACAACCGTCCTTTTTAGATGTGAAATTAAAAATAGTTAAGGTTGCGGATGGTGACATGACCTAAAAAAACAGATGCTTGTGAGAGCCATTTAAACGCAATTACTTTCTGTTTTGTGGGTAATGGTGCATCTCGTTGCAAATTTGGACGTTTTTGGGTTTTGACAATTAATTATTTGTTCACTTATTAAATGAAATCAGTTCTAAATATTAAGTTCAACATCAAAAGATTTAGGTCAAGTACACGTTGGGGTCTCCCAAGGGTCTGCTACCAGTAACTAAGACAACACAAAACGTTGTCTAAATTACTGGTGCATCTCACTGACGATCTAAAACAATCGATAACATACAGCTGTAATGTCATGGCCACTTTTATACAGACCATAAAAGCGACCATGCCAACATCTGTAAGTTCCTGATCTGTTTTTATACGATCGCATGACGACAAAGTTCAAAATCAAAATCAAAATCAAAACCATAGTTGTTAAGGAAAGCAAGGGGCAGTCCACCCCTTGCTTTTTTATCGTCATTTTTCCAATTTGCCTCCGAATCGTAAACCGACTAAATGATCTAAGGGGGAATTGGTTAGGCACCTGCACCTTTCCCAATTCCCCCTAAGATCATTAAAAAAGTGTCAACAAACTTTCTCGGCATATCCTCGTTGCACTGCGGTATTCCAAGTTTTATTGACACTTTTTTATAGTCGTTTTTCGTTCTACGTGCAATTCGGAAAAAATTCTTCCTTTTCGGAACACATTCGTTTCGGAGACAAAGGAAAAACAAAAGATTAAGACCGATGCTTTTTGAAAAAAGCAGCGCCAAAAACTTTTAATGAAAGGGATGGGAAACATGAGTAAAAAAGTATATGAAATGATTACCAACCAAATTATAAAGAAGTTAGAAAAAGGGGTTGTTCCTTGGCAAAAACCTTGGGTAAATGGTATAGCCAAAAATTGGGAGACACAAAAAGCATATAGAGGTATAAATATAATGTTGCTTGATGGTGGTGAGTATGCCACTTTTAATCAAATAAAAAAAGCGGGTGGAAAGGTTAAAAAGGGTGCTAAAAGTGAGATTGTAGTATTTTGGAAAATGTATAAAACTAAAGACAAGGAAACAGATGAAGAAATTACTATCCCATTGTTGAGGTATTATAGAGTATTTAAAGTTGGTGAACAGACAGAAGGCATAAAGCCTAAGCAGGTAAAAGTTGAGTTTGACCATGACCCCATAGAATGCGCTGAAAGGGTAAAAGATAATTATATAGACAAACCGAGTTTTACTTATAATAGTGGTAGAGCTTACTACCAACCATTATCTGATAAAATCAATGTACCACCGCTAAAGGATTTTAAAACTGTTGAGGGTTATTATTCGACACTTTTTCATGAAATGATTCACTCGACAGGTCATGAAAAGAGATTGGACAGGAAGGAATTAACACAGCTTGCACCGTTTGGAAGTGAAACATATTCAAAAGAGGAATTGACCGCAGAAATTGGCGCATCAATGCTATGTGGAGTAACCGGCATTATTGACGAAACGATAGATAATTCAGCATCATATGTGCAATCATGGTTAAATGCCTTAAAAAATGATAAAACATTAATCATTAGTGCATCACAAAAGGCTCAAAAGGCAGTTGATTATATACTGGATAATAAATAATTGTAAACACTAGGTCATTCGTGTGACCTAGTGGATATAAAGGGTGACTACATCAATGGATATTTACATTAATAACATTAGAAAAGAAATAGAAATTAAGAGATCGCAAATGATTAAATGCGCTGATCGGTGGGGGGTGCATAGTAAGGAGGCAATTGAAAATCACAAGAATTGGATAAATTAATACTTGAGCATCAAATCCTAACTAAAAACTAGATGGTATTATATTGAGTTACCAGTTGACTAGGTTACTAAAAAGTGTTATAATTAACATAACGAATTAATGGAGGGATTAATCTTTGAAACTTATGAACGTAATTAGAGTTATTATAATAGCTTTTTTATTTAGCGCTCTTTTGTTTTGGGCTAATGGCTATTTTCCAAAAGTAGGGGAAATAAGTCACACTGTATTAGGGGTATTCATTTTTATTTTGTTAGTAATAAATTGTTATGCTGGGGTTTTGTCTTTAAAGGGTGACGTTCACAAAGAAAAAATAAATAAAATAACATTATTCACCGTCCTTACATTTATGACGTTTCCTTTATTTATTTATGTTATAGAATTGGCGCTAAAAGGTGAAAGTATAATTGATTTATACGTTAGGTGAAAAATAGATGTTATCATATCGGATTACCAGTTGACTAGGTTACTAAAAAGTGTTATAATTAAGATAACAAATAAAGGGAGGTTTTATTGTGGCATGGCATGATGGAGAGTATGCTTGTGGGCACAAGGGAAGAGTTCAGATTTATGGTCCATCGAAAGATCGTGAATGGAAACAACGTTATGAGTTTGCGAAGAAATGTCCTGATTGTCGCGAAAAGGATTTTGCGGAAAAAATTAAAAAGGATAATCAAAAGGCGAAGGAGTTTTCCGAAAAGAGGGGATTACCAAGTTTAACAGGTAGTGACAAACAAATAGATTGGGCAACTACGTTAAGGCACAACTTCATACTTGCGATAGAGGAGGAATTTGAAAAGGTCGAAAATAATATTTCATCTATAAATGAAAGTGAATTGAAAATCTTTAATCATATGAAAGTTGCTTTTGAAAATATGATTAAGGCTAAAACAGATAGCAAGTTTTGGATTGACTCACGTACTCAAAGACCAACTTCAATTCTCCATGAATATGCGGACTTTAGCGAACTGGTACAAAAACGGGATGAATAAAAATGAACATATAGATGAGGTGCCCAAATTGGAAAAACAATAGGACAAACAGATCAAATGCAAAGTTCTTTATTATCAGAGTAAAAAAAATAAATCCCTAAACAATAGAATAATTAAATATATAGGAGGGTTTATGGATGGACAATATCCAAAACATTTTAAAAGGTGATTTTCAATTTAATAAGTGGAGTTCGCATCAAGCCTCACCTGAGAATTTTGACGGTGACTTGTCGGAGTTTGGAACGTTTGATGTCTATAAAGACTTTAAATCTTTTTTAAGTGATTATGAATTTCTTCTAGAGGGTGCAGAGGGCACTCTCTTAGATATCGATATGATTTTATCTGATAAGGATAATTTTGATAATCATTTTGAATCATCATCAGTGCAAAGTGGTTTGAACGATATTGAGTATAGAATGATTGATAAACCTTTCGTATTTGGTGAAGCAAATACACACGACAATCCAATGCATTTTATCTCTTTGGATAATATAAAAGACGAATCAGACTTGATTGCATTTATTAATGATGTATTAATGGATTTAGGAGAGGTCACGCATTCCGCCGGTATCAAAAATGAGTATGAAGTTGTTAAAGGCAGGGCGGTTCAGGATTTTGGGTTCGGAATAGTTGAACATGACGGTAAAGAGTATGCTTTAGAAGAAGATGCATACGTTGTAGGTGCTCGAGAAAGAGAATGGAACAACTTAGCTTTGGATGATGAAAAACCGTTCTATAAAGCGTGTGCTGTAGACCAAGAAGGTAAATCCTTTGAGGTGGTTTGGGAAACGGTTGAAGAATGGGAAGAATTATACAATGAGGATGAAATTTGCGATTGGGAAAATCCAGAGTTAGTAAATGAAATATAAAGGTCTTTTTGTAAATGAATAAGAGAATATTTTATGAAGGAATGAATCAATTGTGAAAGATAAACAAATCAAAGTACCGTCAGATATCCATCAAGAAATTAAGTTGTTATCAGTAAAAGAGGGGCGAGAAATGAGGGAAATTGTAACAACTGCATTCGAGTTTTATATGCAAAACCGAGATACAAATCAGGAGTGATAACGAATGAATACATGTGCTTTATGTGGTACAGAGTTAGACGACATCTATTGTTTTTTTTGTGAAATGGAGTTAGACAAGAGATACATTTTGAAGGATGGAGAAAGGTTGCATCAGTCAAAAATGTTTAAAGGTGTTCCTGATCGATCTTTAATTTTCAGGAGCACCAAAGAGTTAATGTCCATGGAAACAATCGACTTACTTTGCTTGTTAAGAGATGCCCGCTCTTTTAGAGCGGAGGTTTTTAAACTTAGACATTTACGACACCAAGCAGAAAGGCAAGGAGGGTACAATGATACTGTTCAGGAGTTAGAGGATTATTCATATAAGCAATATGAGGATGCTACTAGAAAAGTATGGGTTATTGAAAACATCATAAAAGATCGACTAGGTTATTATCCTGAAAGAGTGACCATGAATTTTCTAAATATGTACATTGATCGAATGGAACATTCAGAAAGAAAAAAGAAAAACATGATAATTGCTCAATCAATAAAATCCTAGTGGAAAGGGAATAATCATGAGCATCTTGAAAAGGTATAAAGAATCACACAAGGAATTATAAATAATGAGTGTTAAAAACGTTAGATTAAATTTTTGAAAGAAGGTTTATAATATGGCATTACTATTTAATAAAATTTCACCAATTAAAATATTTTTCTTTATGCTTAGAAATAATAAATGTCGTGAGTGCGGAAGTACCTTTGTTGGTAATGGAGAAGGGTGTTTTGAACTAACCGAAAAAGGTTTTAAAAGAGAGTGTAAATGTGGTGCTACGGTTCAAACAGGGTCGCTAAAGGTAAAAAAAGAGTAGCAAATAACGAATAAACATAGAGCGAAACGTAGTAAACAGAAAGTTATCAAGGGAGGTTTAATAATAACATGGTAAATAATTTTAAAGAAATTATGGGTAGTAATACCACGTTTGATACGGATAATGTTACTAAAATGATGAAAAACAAAGAAATTAAGGCTATCATTCATGATTTTTATAAGGGAGAATATAAGTATTTTGTTTCCGTTGGGGTTGATGAATTATTGTCAGATGAATCTAAAGCTGATGATGGGTATAGATTTATCATGTTTCAACTACAAGAAGAACTTGAAAATGATGAATATGAAAGTTTAAATGAATTAGAGATTATTTTACAACTTATACTCTCTAATGATTCATCAAAAAAACATAAACATGTGTATTCAGATAAATTAGTCAATGAATTTAAAAATGTGCTGAAAGAGGTGGGAGAATGAAAATGTCATATAAAAACATAAGTGTTGCTGAACTGGAAAATAGTTTAAAATCCCTTTTACCTAATGCAAGCGAATTTGAAGTACAGTTTTCCCTTTTTAAAGATGCACCATCAATCGTGCATGATGAAGTAATGAGTTTGGAAAACATTCTTAAATTGGCTAAAAAACAAGGTTTTCAGGTTAATGATATTTGCGGTGTTTATTCGTCGGGGGAAATTATGAAAGAATGTATAGGAATTGCTTTGAACAAGCCTTTTATTGATGAAAATACCAATGAAAGTATTGAAGGTGTTTTCGTTTTAGGGAGAACAGCGGAGTGGTGGAGCGATAATAAATGAATGACATCACAACAATATTTTTTTATATCGTTGCTTTTGCACCAGTTATTTTAATTCCGATTATAGGTTACCTTGTTATTAAACATTATTTTAAAAATAGCGATAAAGTTGTTAAAAAGATTAAGAAACGCATTAATTAGGAGGTGTCAAAGTGACCGGCAGAGGATTTATTAGTTTGTCAGGAAATGTTATAAGAGTGATGGCATTAGCTATTTTAGGCGTTTTAATGTTTATGATTAATTTAGTGTTTAAAGCGGTAAAATTTTCATTGATTGTTGTTCTTATTATGTTGACATTGGGGAAATTTGGAACGAGTACAATGGATTTGGGTGGTAAGAGGGTATGGTAAGAATCTGATACACACTATCGTAAAAATGCGGATAGTGTTTTTTTATGACTATTTATATAACATATTATATAAAAGTATATAAGGTGATATACCTTATTATATCACTTATAGCATAAAGTTATATATACCTATATAACATATTATATAAAAACGCTTGAAAATTATATAACTTAGTATATAATGATATATAACAAATTATATAAGGGGATGTTTTTTATGGGATTAATTAATTTTGCAATTGACTTCGGAAATGGATATGTAAAGGCTAAAAGTGACAAAGGCTCATTTGTAATACCATCAAAAATTGGTTACGCAGATAACATAGGGTCAACGTCTTTAGGTGATTCATTGGATAGTGAGACTCTGGACATACATTATTATGCTCGCAAAGATGAACCAACTTATGTTGCAGGGTCTGATATAGAGAAGGCTATTAATCCTAGTCAGTTAGTTAATACCAACAGTGCAAACAACAGATATAAAATGGTAGCATTCAAGCAATTAGTAGATTTTTCGCTTGCTGAACTGTCTAGTTATGAGGATTCCAAAAATATTGAGGTTAGACTTATAACAGGTATGCCTTCGAATGATATTTATATGAAAGAAAGAAAGGAAGCCTTTGAAAGATTCTTATTAGGAACGCACGTGGTTGAACGTGATGGTGACGAATGGGTTATCAATGTTAAAGAACTAAAAATAATTGAGCAACCTTTGGGAACATTATTAAATGTTTATTTAAATGACGAGATGCGAGTTCACAAGGATTTACAAGAGGGCACGATTGTAGTTATTGATTTCGGATCGGGGACAACGATTGTCGACATTTATAAAAACATGAAAAGGATAGGGGGAGACACATTAAATGAGGGTATGATTAAGTTTTATAAAGATATAGCATTTCAAGCGTCTAATGAATATTCCGATAAGATCGACAGTGAGTACATTGAAGCGGGCATAAAAAATAAAGACTTTATAGCAAAGTTTGGTGAAAAGGCTTATGACTTTAAGGATTTCTATAAAAGTATGATTTTTAAAAAAGTGCAAAGTGTAGTAGGAATTTATGAAAATGAAATTGGTAGGGAATCCTTAGTTAATGGCTTTTTGGTTACAGGTGGAGGTAGTACATTTATTGGTGATGATCTCATCAAGCAGAAAGGGAATTTTAAGGTGGTAGACAGACCTCAAACATCAACTGTAGAGGGTTATTTTAAACTGGCAAAATCTCTTGGAAAGGGTGAGTGATCAATGTCTAAAAAACCTAATGGCAGATTTCTTTTAACATGGAATGATAAAAAACATCCTGAAATAACTGCATTTTTTGACGAGATAGAGGAAGGTTTATATTCGCATACGCTAAGGAAGGTTATAAAGCTTTACATGGAGCAAAAGGGAACAGGTGAACAGAGTAATCCAGTAAACAATAAAGGTGACCTTACAGAGGGGGCAGACGGACATAATTATGATCATCCAAGTAATGACGAGAAGTCTAATAATGACGATTATGGCGATGTTTTTGACCCCCATAGCATGCTTAAAATGTCAGATTAATTAAACATTATTTTAAAAATACTTTACAAAAGTATTTCTTAGATATATTATGTTAGTTAATAGATTTAAAAAATATCTATCAAACTAGTATATTATGTCGCTTAAAAATAAATTAAAAATAAAAGTAAAAACGGTATTGCTGTAAACAATACCGTTTAAAACAAGCTAGCCACGGCTACCAACCAAACTAGCTTTGAATGGGTTAATACCCCTTCGTTATTGAATTTATATTCTTATAATAACGAACTATAGATAAAAAATCAAGCTTTTTATCTATAAATAACTTTTAAAAGTTAGACCCCCATTCAAAGACAAAAGGTTGTTGTAGCTACAGGCTATGGCAACCTTTTTATTTTTTGTGGAGGGTGAACCATGAAAAACACAATCGAAATCATAAAAGCACTTACTGGGTATGATTTATATAAATATAAAAGACGTAATTCATCTGCTAGCTTACGAGACGTTGTTGCGTATGACAAAGAGATGAAAAATCAAAAAACAGGAACTGTATTTGTATCCAAATCCAAAGGGGATTTGTCACAAGGTAAAGGTTTTGTAGTGACATCATATGAAACATTGAATGATAATATTGATCAGTTAACACATTGGACACCTAACACTTTTTTAGGTGGTACATATTATGATTTTTCAAATCGAATTATAAAAGGTCATACAAAAAATAATCTTAAGCAGATAAATACTTTGGGTTATGATATAGACACAAAGCAAGTAGATTTATATGGATTGTTTTTAAAATGTGATGAATTAGGTATGCCTAGACCTAATTTAATACTAGAGACACCTAAAGGGTATCAAGTGTTTTTTGTGCTTGATACACCGTTCTACATACATAAAAATTATGATTTTAAAGCTATTAGGATTGCTGAGCGCATTCATAGCAACATTTTACATGCAGTTGAGCAAGTTGTGCCAGTTGATGTGAATTGTAATCCTTTTGGCTTTTTTCGCATACCAAGAACTGATAATGTTATTTATTTTAATGATGATTTTTCCAGTACTGAAAGTTTTATTAATTGGTCTATTGATTACGAAAAAACTAAGCGCAAAAGCGCATTTAACGTTGTTTATGGAGGTAAAGCATCTTTAGATGCTTATACATCTTCAGATTGGTACAAATCTCTTTTACATAATAAAAATATTGATAGGGGTCACTATGCGTCTAGCAGAAATAACGCATTATTTACGTTGGCATTAGCTAATTATTCAGATGAAATACCATTTAATGATGCATATGACGTTCTAGATCAATGGAATAGCGCTTTAAATAATCCTTTACCGATCAATCAGTTTAACCGTACATTAGACAGTGCATACTCTGGTCGTTACCAAGGTGTTAAAAGGGAGTATGTAGATGCGTTGCTAGAGACATGGTCAACTAAAGATGTGTCATTTAAACCTAAGCAAAGCGGTTGGTACAAGTTTGCAAAACCACGAAAAGATCGTATCCGTTCACATAATCATGAGTGGGTACAGGATGTTAAGGATTACATAAAAAGCAAAACAAGCGAATTGAAGCCATATTTTGAATCGTCGTATAGATCAATCGCCGAGGAATTAAATATACCTCTATCGTCGTTTAAAAAGGCGATTAAAAGTAAGATATTTAAAATAAAAACTGTTGGTCGTGGTCGTGCAGCTAGAAGTTTTTTTGCTATAAAAAGCACGATTATTAGCCATGCAATAAAATCAAAAAAACAAAATAGCACCAATGAACAATTAAATATCATGTTATCAAGCTCCCCAAAACACGTCAGAATAAATCAAAAATTCACCCCAAAAGAGATATCAACGCATGCTTTTTATCACGACACAAGTTAAAAAAACAATGGGCCAATCTGCCAATACATATCAAAAGTATCCTATGGCCAGTAGCAGATGTTTGTCAGTTAGTTTAGACTCTTGCATGATGTTTTGGGGGACTATATTGTTCAGGAACGTTAGTTCTTGTTTCCTAGTATATTACTGTGGGATATAATTTTATGTTATTTTAATTACTTTGTTTAGTTGCCATTTTTTAGGTTAAATACATCTTTAAAACACCTTTAATATGTGGGGTGGACATTTTAAAGCAAAAAACAGCATCTGAACATTGATATTATCACTAAGTGCGTGCCCGCTCCCGCCATTGACCACTCTGCATCAACATCAATGCAGAGTGGTCAATGGCGGGAGCGGGCAAACGTGATAATAAATGTGGGGTTGTAATGGTAATATTTGTATGATATGGTATATATATATTAAAGGTGTTTTAAAGTTACAGAGAGAGGGAGATGTTAGTAAAGATCAAGAGATAAGTTCAAGTTCAGAGTTGAGATCAAGATCAAGAGATAAGTTCAAGTTCA
>Ga0079225_10001854_pt1 | contig 12025 bp, 11 predicted proteins | sample Poulit2012_FD_76344 | JGI IMG/M metagenome (GOLD analysis project Ga0079225, IMG submission 76344) | Agricultural soil microbial communities from Georgia to study Nitrogen management - Poultry litter 2012 | ecosystem: Environmental > Terrestrial > Soil > Agricultural land | place: USA: Georgia...
ATATGACCAATTTTCAATTTCCCAAGAAGGAAAGCCACGATTATCAATAGCTTCATCGTTATGAAACTCTTCTTCATCAGGATAATTTGATTCTTCATATACTTCTTTTAAAATATTTGATGCCTGCTTTAAATTTTCTACTATATCTTCCTTTGTTGGTACTTCACTATCAGGATTTGCAATAGACAAACTTTTCGTTAGAGATTCTAATGCATCTAATTCACCCTCAGTTATCCAAATCCATTTTCTGAGAAACATGACATCCGCCTCAATTATGTTAGCTCCATATGAGGCAGGTATTCCCCAATACTGTTCATCAGAAACCAATTCCGCTAGTTCCTCAGTAGAAGTTTCAGATAATTCAAGTAAAGATTCTTGTTGTGCTAATAAAAAGGCTTTTATCAAGTCTGGTTCCTCTTTTACTAATTTATCTTGCCCTACCCAAAAGGCTCTATGTAGATAAAATCCTTCTGGTAAATTACTTTCATTAACAGTAGGTATTTGATGACCTTCTCCTGATCCAGCTTCTCCTTCATAGTACTCTTCACTTACACCATGAGAATTCGCTACAGCAACAACACTTTCATCTTTAAGGTGTGCTTTTACATAGTTTGGATAGGTTGTAACCGCAGCATCAACGCCACTAGGTACACTTGCCGCCTGGGCTTGTGTAGACATATTCACCAAAGTAATATCAAACTCTGATGGATCATTACTTCCAAGTGTTGCATGAATCATGTCCCGAAAAGCAAATTCATTATCGGTACCTAAAATAACACCTAATTTCTTTCCTTTTAAATCTTCAAAATTTCTTATTCCAGATCCTTCTCTTGTTATTAATACAAAACTAAAACGCCCTTCCCCTAAACTTAGAACATCAAGATCTTGTTTTTCGGCAATAGCCCGAATTACAGGGGTGCTACCTTCCAATCCTATGTCAAGTTCCCTTGCCATTAATTCTGTTAACATTGGTGCACCTGACTGATAGGTTCTCCAATCTATAGTTAAATCTATCCCTAAATTCTTTGCATGTTTTTCTATTAAATTATTCTCCTTCATATGAATGGCCTGTACTGCCGACGGACCACCATGAGGTTGCCAACCAATTGAAACCTCTAATTTTTCCAGTCCCTCTGAATCATCTGTTTCAGTTGTAGTACCTTCATCTTCAGATCCAGAAGAACATGCTGTCAAAATTGCTATTAATAAAATAGAAAACAAAAGAGTTACTAATTTCTTTGATATTTTCATTTCTAATCCCCCAATTTTATTTTTGTGTAGCAGAAACAGCTGCTTCTTTAATTAAGCCCCAGATTTCCTGTTGATATTGTTGATATTTTTCTGTATGACGTTCAGTAATAGTTCTAGGTCTATCAATATCAATATTAACAATTTCAGTAATAGTTGTAGGTCTTTGTCCTAAGACTATTACTCTATCCCCCAAGAAAACTGCTTCATCAATAGCGTGTGTGACATAAATTACAGTTTTTCGTTTACTACTATCTCGATCTTGACCCCAAATATTCAATAGCTCCTCTTGTAACACCTCCCTAGTTTGAGCATCAGTAGCTGCAAGCGGTTCATCCATCAATAATATCTTATGATTGTTTGCAAACAAACGCGCAAGTGCACATCGTTGCTTCATTCCACCGGATAATTGATGAACAAATTTGTTTTCTGAACCTTTAAGTCCAACTAATTCTATGAAATGTTGTACCCTCTGCTTTCTTTCTGATTTTGAATAATCTTTACTCATAGCCCCATGCTTTAATCCAAATTCAACATTATCAAAAACAGTTTTCCATGGTAACAATGCATATTCCTGAAACATAACCCCCCTTTCAGGTCCAGGTCCTGTAACAATTTGTTCATCGACTTTAATTGATCCACTTGTCGACTTTTCTAGTCCAGCTAAAATATTTAATAGTGTTGTTTTTCCACAACCGCTTGGACCCACAATTACTAAAAATTCTCCTTCTTTTACCTCAAAAGATAAATCATTAATTACAAGATTACTTTCTTTAGTTCTATCATCAAAAAATTCTTTTGAAATACTCTCAACCTTAAATTTACTACTCATAAGCTTACCTCCCAAAAATATTATGTACATTACGAAAATGTCTATTCTTGAATTGCCCAATTTGCCCATTTCTTTTGTAGCCATCTAAAAATCAAATCTAATATTAACGAAATTACTGCTAGTCCAACCATACATGCTATAAGACTATTTGTGTCAACTGAATAAGCATAAAAACTAAACATCATTTGTCCTATACCACCGCTACCCATTGATTCTGGATCAGCACTCACCGCTAGTTCTGCTGCTATCACAGATGTCCAAGCTATCCCTGTTGATACCCTCATTCCATTTAAAATAGATGGAAAAGTTGCCGGTAGAATTACTCTGAACATTAAATTAAATTTATTTATACCCATTGTTTTAGAGGCTTTGATTAAAACTGGGTCAATGGCCTTAACCCCGCTAATAACATTTAATAACATTGGAAAAAAGCTAGCAAATGCAATAACAAATACTGCAGATGGCGTTCCAGTTCCAAACCATAAAATAGCTAAGGGGACAAATGAAATTGGTGCAATATGTCTAATAGATTGAATAATTGGATCAAAATTTCGTTCAACGTTCCTAAATTGAGCCATTAAAACGCCAATAATTAATGAAATACTTATTGAAATTGCTAACCCCATAAATATACGCCCCAAACTAATCGATAAGGCACGGGGGATAGCACCAGAGGTTACTAATTCTATTAATCTATAGATTGAATCCAAAGGGGTCGGCGCTAGCACGGGCTGATAAATAACTCCCCATACATACCAAGTCACAAAAAGTAATATTAAAATGATATATCGTTGAATCTGATTTAGTACTTTATCCATAAAAAATGCCTCCTTTTTTTGTGCCTTATCCCCAAAACACAAACTTCCTTTGTACAAATCGAAGTACATAATCGCTTCCATATCCTAAAAACCCTATTACTATAATAATTGCAAATAATTTTGCGGTCTCCAACAACTGTTGGGCCATCGCTAATTCATACCCTAGCCCGGCAGATGAACCTAATAATTCACCCGCAACTATCCCCATCCAAGCTAACCCAACACCAACCCGTAAACCTGTTAATATTAATGGTACGGAACTAGGTACTATAACATGGGTTACAATTTTAAATTTAGATATTCCCATAGTTTGTGCAGATCTGACTAAAATTGGATTAGCGGTTCTCACAGCATGCACTGTATTTGTTAGTATTGGAAAAAAAGAACTATAAAACACTATGAATATAGGTAAAAAACTTCCAATTCCAAAAATAAGAAAGGCTATAGGTATCCATGCTATCCCGGTTATAGGACGAAAAATCTCAATGATAGGCTCCATGGAATGACGAATTCGGGGAGTCAACCCCATAACCAAACCCAGTCCTATCCCTACTATTGATGCTAAAAAATAACCTGCTAATAGACGACCAAGTGAGGTCGTTATATAATTAAATAACTCTCCAGTCCCGATCATTTTAAGAAGACTTGTAATTACCTTGATTGGTGATGCTACAAGAATATGATTATCAATATATATTGCAAAAAGATGCCAGATAATCATAAATACCAACCAAGATCGGAAGAATATAATAACATTTTTAATCTTTTGATCATTTTCGGTGTAGTTTGCATTATTCTTATTCATTGATTGTGGACACTCCTCTTCCTATTATTTTCAAACCAAATCAATGTATGAAAAAATAATTTGCTGATACATTTTATTCCTTCGTGATAGTAATAAATTTTTACCGCTTTCATTTATTCATATCTATAGTAGAATATCTTGCTTTCTCAATATATTTTAATACTACTAACTAATATCCATAAGATATATACTACTAAATAGATACACGTAAGTACTACCTAACGGTCTTTAAGAGTTTTTTATTCATAAAAATAAATTTATTTATATAAATCTCATTATTATGGAGATTTTTTCACAATCTTGTTAATGAATAAATCCTCTACCAATCTATCTTTTATAAAAGTTAGACAAACTTTACATCGATATTTGTTTCAAGCATAATTTTTTTAATTTCTTCATCAAGTTCATTTCCTGTAATTAACATATCGATTTCTTTTAATTCGGCAACATTATGTAACGATATTCTTCCAATCTTAGTGTGATCTGTTACTACAACTGTCTTCCTAGCAGCCTTTATCATGCCTTTTTTTGCAGGTACTAATTGTTCATCAAAATGTGTTAATCCTAGTCTATGGTGAAATGCTGGAGTGCCTATAAATGCTGTATGTACATGCATCTTGTTGAGTGATTCATTTGTTATCATACCGTTTAGCATGTAGCTATCAGGAAAAAGAACACCACCAGTTACTATTACTGTAATTTCTTTTTCCGACCTTAAACTAGCCGCTATATTTATATCATTTGTAATAACTGTTAAATTCTTTTTATCCTTTATTGCATCAGTTATGTGCAAAGTTGTCGTTCCAGAATCTAGGATAATATTTTCTCCATCATTAATTAATGTTGCCGCAAATTGTCCAATTCTTTGCTTTATTTCAAACTCAACTTCTGTACGCTCTTGAAAAGAAGGTTCCGAATGTACTTCATCTTCTATCATTGCCCCACCATGGGTCCGTATTAACTTTTTTTCTTTCTCTAGTAAGGTTAGATCGCGTCTAATAGTTGCTTCATGTACTTTAAAATACTTGGCTAATTCCGTAACCGTCACAACCTTTTTCGACTTAACATATTGCAAAACCTTATTTTGTCGATCAAGAATAAGCATTTCACTCTTCCTCTTCTTTTATTTACTAAATTACTAAGTTAAATAGTGCAGTTACCACTTAAATTCTAGATATGCTTTTTGCCATTTTTTTTCGGTTTCTACAGTAACCATTGCTTTTTCTAATTCACGTGAATTACTAACTATGAATCTATTATTTGGTACCAACTTTGAAAGACTTTTTTGAAATTGTTCATTTTCAAAAGCTTTCATTACCCATTTATAATCATCTACAGTACTTCTTGAACTTCCAATTATCGTTATTCCTTTTTCTAGGATGTCCCTAGTGTTTATTGGAACTAGTTTCTCTGTTACCCCTAATATTATAAGTTTTCCATTTCTTTCTATTACTTCTATCGCTTGATTGATAGCACTTTCACTAAAAGGTCCACCTGTACATTCTATAACTACATTTATTCCATGACCTTCTTCAAAGTTAAAATCATGTACTAAATGCTGGACTGCAAAATCAAATTGTTCTAATTTTTCATTTACAGCACCAAATACAATTAATCGTTCTTTCGGTATATTGTAAGAATAATGCAACATGGCTGCTGTTAAATAACCTACTGGGCCATCACCAAATACTGCTATTTTCCCTTTTGTTAAATCATCTTTTTTTAATCGGTTAATTGCCTGAACCGAAACAGAACATAACTCAGATAAAATGGCTATTTCATTTGGTACATTTTCCGGAATTGGTATAACATTTTCGCTTGGTACAACGAGTCTTGATTGTCCTAAACCGTCGTAACCGCTCCCCATAAAGACTCCATTTTCACAATAATTACTTGTAACTCCACTTTTACACGTTTCACAACACTTAGTTTTATCAATTTGTTGTAATTGGTAATCTGCGATATTAGGTACAACAACTACATTTTCCCCAATCTTTACTTCAGATGTTGTAGATTTATCGATTTGACCAATTCCTTCATGAAATAAAGCCATTGGTAATTTCTGATCCATAGCTTCTTTCCGCCTACGTCCTGTAAAATACCTTAAATCTGCATGGCAGACACTAATTAAACTAGGTTTTACTACTACTTCGCCTTCTCTATATTCATGCTCAATAAATTCTTGTTGAAATTTATATGGACCTATAAGGCGAAATGCGGTAGATTTTATTTTTTCTGACTGTTCCATACTCTTCCTCCCAAGTCCGCATTTGTCTGTTTATGCTCATATTTAATCATATTAAGATTATTTTGTCAATAACTTTCGTAAAAATGAGCTAATAAGAACAAAAGTAATGCAGAAATGTTTATTTATGTTCAATATTATTGAGCTTCGCAATAATGTTGAGAGGAACTATTGGGCTAATTTAGCACCATCTAAGTCGTTGTAATTTATAATTTTATGCTGAATAACTTAATTTGGAGAATGAATAATTGATTCGCTTTTAATATATCGAATTTTCTTCTCCACACCATCGACTAAAATAGAATGTGTTACATCCCTTCCATTATTTTTTTTAATACCATTTAAAATAATATTATCTGTTATTCCAGTTGCAACAAATATACAGTTTTCTGTTTTTACAAGTTGTTCGTGGGTTAAGTTCATATTTGGGTTATTTATGCCCATTTGAACACATCTTTTGTATTCGTTTTCATTTCTAGGTAATAATTTAGCTTGAATTTCACCACCTAAACACTTTAAGGCGACAGCAGCAAGTACACCTTCGGGCGCCCCACCAATTCCGATACACATATCTACATCTAATTCCTCAATACTAGTAGCTAAACCATATATAATATCTCCGTCTTCAAATAAAAATACATTTGCACCGACACTTCTTGCTTCATCTATATATTTTGTATGTCTAGATCGATTCTGGACAAAAACATTAAGTTCATTTATCTTTTTCCCATTTGCTTCTGCAACAACGTGCATATTATTAATTAATGAATCATCTAAGTTAACTTTCCCCAGAACTTTTGGGCCAACCATTATTTTTTCCATATACATATCCGGTGCATGAAGTAAAGTTCCCTTTGGAGCTACCGCAATTACTGACATAGAATTTTCCTTACCATTGATTATCGCATTTGTTCCATCAATCGGATCAACCGCAATATCAATTTCTGGCTCACGGCCAAACCCTAAAGTTTCACCAATATATAACATTGGTGCATCATCAATTTCACCTTCACCTATTACAACTGTTCCGTTCATCTTTATTTCGTTTAAAAGTTTACGCATTGTTTTTGTAGCGGCAGCATCAGCGGCATTTTTATCTCCTTTCCCTATCCAAGGAAATGAAGATAATGCAGCAGCCTCTGTCACTTTAAGAAGATTAAACTGTATAGAGTCCACCTAAAAGTTCCTCCTCAATTTATTTAGGGTTTACTGACTATCTACTTCTTTTTTATAAATTCATTTTCTTTTTTAATTATTTTATCAACCTTCCTTTGCGAACCACCAGCCCAGTGGGAATTTAAATATTCCTCTACTACCTTTTTCCCAACTTCAACTCCGATAATTTGAGCCCCCATTGTAATAATTTGCGCATTATTACTTAATTGTGCTCTTTCAGCAGAGTAAGTATCGTGGGTTAATGCTGCTCTAATACCTGGATATTTACCAGCAGCTATTGCAACCCCAATTCCTGTACCGCAAATTAATATTCCTCTGTCTATTTCACCTTCACTAATAGATTGCGCAACACTAAATGCTATATCTGGATAATCAACTTCATTACAGGAATTACATCCATAATCTATTACTTCATATTTCAATCCTTCTAAAAACTTTTTTATTTCTTCCTTGAACTCAAAGCCGTTATGGTCACTTCCAATGCCGATTTTCATTTCCATTCTCCTCGTATAGTTTATTTAGGCTTTATTTTCTTAATATTATACATCGTTCATTTTCATTTATAAACATTATTTATCATAAATTATTATTTATTATCATTATTTATCAAATTCAATTGAAAAAGAGAGTAAACAAAGACTCCACAACAAAGAAACCCTCATTGATGGAGTTATATATATCAATTTTATTTTTTATTAGTAATAAAAATTAAAAATGTAGTTAAAATAATATATGCTGAAGTAGCTCCAGGATCCTGTACTCCTATTGACCTCTCACCTAAACGACTGGACCTTCCAATTTTAGAAATCATATTTTTAGTGGATTCCATTCCTTTTTCAGCTACAGCAACTGCTTCCTTAAATGATTCTAAAAAATTTCCATTACTTTCGAATTCTTCTTCTAACGTTTTAGCCATTGGTTCTAACGTATCGATAATTGTTTTATCGCCAATTTCGGCTTTACTTCGTTCTTTAATGCCATTTCCAAAAGCAATCCAAAACTTTGCTAAATCTTCATCATTCAACGTTTCTTTTCCCTTTACAATCTGTGCACCCTTTATAAATCCTGTAGCATATAAAGGGCCAACAGAGGAACCAACGGCATTCAAAAATGTCATTCCTATAGTACTACTTATTTTTCCACAATCTTTTTCTTCTACTAATTTTTCATTTAAATCTTCTTTTATTGCCTGCCATCCGATGGACATCGTGACTCCATGATCCCCATCACCAAGCTTCCGGTCTAATTCACACAAATAATCTTTTTCTTCTTCTATTACGTCAACTACTTGATTTAAATATTCTTTAAATTCATTTGCAGTAATATTCAATTAAGCCCACCTCACTTTTGTACAAACATAGGACAATCAACTGGATGGTCAACCATTTTAGTCAATTCTTCATCCAATTTTGTCAGTGTAATAGAACAGCCACCCATTTCAAGTGATGTAATATAATTCCCTACATAAGATCGATAAATACTAATACCTTTTTCCTTTAAAACTTGTTCGACTCTTCTAAAAACAATATACAATTCCATTAACGGGGTAGAACCTAACCCATTTACAAGTACTGCTACTTCGTCTCCTTTATCAAGTGGCATATCTGTAAGGATATCATTTAGTAGACGATCAGCAACAACATCTGCTTCCTGTAATGTTCCCTTTTCAATTCCCGGTTCCCCATGGTGGCCTAAACCGATTTCCATTTCATTTTCCTCTAACTCAAAACTTGGTTCTCCTGTTTGAGGTAATGAACAAGGACTTAAGCCAACCCCCATAGTACGGGTGTTATCATTTGCTTTTTCAGCTATTCTGACGACCTCTTCAAGACTATAACCCAAATCAGCTGCTGCTCCAGCGAACTTATAAACAAAAAATTCCCCAGCAATTCCACGACGTTTTTCTTTTTCTTCTTTCGGTGCAGATGCTACATCATCTGTAGCCAATACCATTTCAACTTTTATCCCTTCCATGTCTGCTAAATCAGCAGCCATTCCAAAGTTCATTACATCTCCAGCATAATTACCATAGAGATATACAACCCCAGCCCCTCTATCAATAGCTTTAGTTACTTCTAATATAGGAGCAGGAGGAGGCGACGCAAATACATTACCAACCGCTACTCCATCGGCCATACCACTACCAACATACCCCATAAAAGCTGGTTCATGTCCGGAACCTCCACCTATTAATATTCCTACTTTTCCGTCTCGAATCGGCTTTGCAGTTACTAAAGATCTTGGGTGTTCATCAAGTTGTTTTATATATGTAGGATGTGCTTTCACATATCCTTCAATCATTTCTTCTACAACATTTTTCGGATCATTAATTAGTTTTTTTCCCATCAATACACTCTCCCTAAAAAAATACTTTTATTAAAAAGCTTCATTTAATTTATGGTGTTAAAATTACTTTTAGTGATTTTTCGCCTTTTTTCATCATTTCAAACCCTTGTTCAAAATCTTCTAATTTTAGATTGTGCGTTACAACTCCATCTGTAGGGAATGTCTCATTTGCAATTCCATCAATGACCAATTCATAACAATACGGCCCTAAATGTGAACCAAGTACATCAAGCTCTTTACGGTCGCTTATAATACTCCAGTCGACGGAAACAGGCTCGGAAAACACACTAAACTCTACAAAGGTACCTAACTTTCTAATCATATTTAACCCTTGTTCAACAGATTTTGGATGACCAGTCGCCTCTATATATATATCACAACCATACCCATCTGTTAGGGATTTAATTTTTTCAACAACGTCAATTTCTTGTGGATTTAAGACGAGATCGGCGCCGAATTTTTTTGCTAACTCGAGTCTTTCATCTTTTAAATCAAGAACAATTAAAGTTTTAGCACCAGAAAGTTTAGCAGCACCTACCATACCTAATCCTAAAGTACCTGCACCTGATATGACAACAACATCACCTAATTGGATATTTGCTCTATTCACTGCATGTAAGCTACATGCATATGGTTCTATTAATATAGCTTTTTCAATCGGTAGATCTTCTGGGACTTTATAATTGATAGCCTCTTTTGTAAATTTCATATATTCTGCCATTCCACCGTTTACATTGTTCTGGAATCCATAAAGGTCGTGTTTCTCACACATCCAGTATTGTCCTCTGTTACAAAAACGGCAATCCCAACAAGGTACGATTTGTTCAGATATTATTCTATCTCCAACTTCAAATTCCGTAACTGCTTCTCCTTTTTGTACAACATGACCTATAAATTCGTGTCCCGGAATCATAGGGGCTTTTATATACGCAGGCTGGGTGTCGTCTCCCCAAAAACTAGGAGCCCCATCATAAGCTTTAATATCACCTGCACAAATACCACATGCTTCCACTTTTATAATTATTTCTTTATCATTTTCTATTTTTGGAGTATCTACCTCTTCAAACCTGTAATCTCCAGGTTTATAAGCAACTACAGCCTTCATCTTCTTTGGAATATTTTTATTTTCACTCATAATAACTCTCCCTTTTTTTGTTTATAGTTAATAGATAATAATTAAAAGACTGAATTATTATTTATCTATTTACTTTTGTAACCACTTACATTATACTTAATTTATATTTTATCATTTACCTTCGTTTTGTCAATATTATTGTTGATTGTTTTTAATTACTTTCAATATCCTTCATTCCAAAATAATATATCCTTTTCATTGATTTCGCTTTTAATAAATGATTTAATTATTAATTGAAATTAATAATTGTATTAGTAATAATTATAATTTTATTTTTAAATTGCTATAAGTCACTGTTAATTTTTTGAGAAAATGTTGCTAAATGATTAAATTTGAAATATTATCTATCTATATACTTAAATATTATAAAGTCCGAGGTTGATACTATGAAAATGTTTGTAACCGAACGAAGAAATAAAATAATGCAATTACTCCATGAAAAAAAACGTTTAACTGTAAAAGATTTAGCCTTAAAAATCGGCGTATCTGAAGCCACTTTAAGGACTGATTTAAATATAATGGAGGAAGAGGGTTTACTAGTAAGAACACATGGTGGGGCTGTACTAAATGATTATACTGATAATGAAACAAGCTTTTCGGTTAGAAAGAAGAAAAATAAGTTTGAAAAATCAAAAATAGCCGAAAAGGCTATCGAATTTATTGATGAGAAACAATGTATTTTATTAGATGCAAGCTCTACTACATTGGAAATAGCACGTTATTTAAGAAGGAACCCTATGCGGATTACTGTTGTTACAAGTGGAATATATACGGCTGCCGAATTAACGGATGTACCTGAGGTAACAGTGATTCTCATTGGTGGAGTTGTAACGAAAGAATCGGGTGCCGTTGAAGGTACTTTAGGGATAAATATGTTAAAAAAAATTAATATTGACATCATGTTTACCTCTGCACAAGGGTTCACCTTTCAATCTGGCTTAACAGACTTTAATTTATACGAGGTTGAGTTAAAGAAGGAAATGGTAAAAGTATCTGAAAAAGTAGTTGCATTATTAGATAGTAGTAAAATTTGGAAAAATTCAAGTGCTATTTTTGCTTCTCCAAATGAAATTGATGTTTTTATTACTGATGCAACTATTAATTCAAGCCTAAAACAAGATTTTGACGAGTATAATATTGAAATATTTTCTTGTTAATTAGTTATATAATTAAAGCAAATAGATTGATATATCTTTTTAATATTTCATTTTCATCTTGTAACATCATCGGACACATCCTCCTAAAATTAATTGTAATGACTTAACTAAGATGTGTCCAAGAAACTAGGGTAGCATCGGAGGTTTCCATATTACATACTGTATTGAAAATCCCAAAAATTACTCTTCTCCCCTAACAAACTCCTTAAACTTTACGATTCCTTCGCGAACAAATCGTTGCGGTTTTTCCACTATCGATAAAT